>Ga0098039_1000553_pt1 | contig 15532 bp, 19 predicted proteins | sample 6_EtaG_FD_75047 | JGI IMG/M metagenome (GOLD analysis project Ga0098039, IMG submission 75047) | Marine viral communities from the Subarctic Pacific Ocean - 6_ETSP_OMZ_AT15160 metaG | ecosystem: Environmental > Aquatic > Marine > Oceanic | place: Pacific Ocean | collected 2015-01-08 | reverse complement strand
TCATCGCCGAGGCCGGTGAACACTTTTTTGACCGATCGGTTCCCGCGGGCATAACCGGCGGCTCTCGTCATATACTTCTCACCGGGCTTAATCCCAGATGGGCAATTGCTCTTGCATGTCTTCCAACGCGCGGCTTGCCACGTATCTTCCAGATAATCGTAGCCAGGAAGAGTTGTGCCTTTCCAATATTTCTCATGACGATCACCATTTTCATCTACATAAGTAACCCCAAGAACATCATCAAATTTATTTGTTAGTGTGTTCGATTTTTTTCTAATACCAAAAAACCACATCTTGTATGGCGTATCCCAAATTTTATGACCCAGATTTTCAGCATGTTCAAGTATATAATCGATTCGCGTCTTTTCGCGCTTCAGGGCGCCGGCAGCTTGGAGTTGCTCAATACTGGCTCTTTTGAAAAAACCCTCTAACCTTGTACATGCTTGCTGATAGGGCTTAAAGTTAACCGGTTCGTTGGCAGTATACCAGTCTTTAGCTGCTATTCCCAAATCGTTTTCGCGAGATAAAGCAGTACCATATTCCATATTATAAGTGGTATTTTTTGTGCGCGATGGCCCTAAACGAACACGATATATATCACCAACTCTTGGAGGCGAAGAATTTGTTTCTGTTGTGATAAAGGTGGTGTAACAATCTACTAACCTTTGATTAAAATGTTTTGCAAAAGCCTTGAAGTCAGTCCTGCGACTGGCTTCAGTCGCGGCGGTGTTTGCGGGTCCAGCGTTTTCGATAATGTAATCAAAGCAAGGCGTGGGAAGGCCACGATGTGGGGAATTCTTTCCCAACAGCTTTGCTTGAAAAGCATATTTTTTGCCTTTAGAGTTTTTGTTTGATGTAATGATGCTATCAATATATTCTTGTTCTGCGGCTTTGGTGAGGGCGCCCTGCGCAGGTCTGATTGTGAATTCTCTTGCTAAATGTCCCGTAATCAAAGAACTGAGATAATCGTTAAGAGGAACTCCTTGAGATATTACAAGAGCATAAAATTCATTATTTGCTTTATAGCTATCGTATTCTTTTTTACTCTCATTAAAGAGACGCTCTACTGCTTCGCGAGGAGTAGTATCAAAGTATCCCATTTCAATTTTCACCCTGTATCATGTCGAACAAGTCATTTTTATCGTCTTCGGAAAGTTCCAAACTTTTTGTTTGGTTTTTCTGTCGAAGGCCAATGATCTTGACTAATTGTTCGTTTGATCTCTGAAGAGATTCAACATGTTTTGCTGCTACAGGGCTTAAATATTTATTTTGTTCTGCGTCGAGTGCGATCTGATTTGCTATCTCATTTAAAAACTCTCGCGCCAATTGGCGATCGTTCCGAATATTGTCTAGTGCTTCATCTACCAATGATTCTAATTTGTTTTTACTCACAACAAGCCTTTCTCCCAATCTTCTTTAAAAACATAATACTTTTTTCTAAATTTCTTTAAAGAATTAACGATCTGTTTAGTGTTCAACCCTGTTATCTCTCTTAGATATAGATAAATAGCTTTTTTATTAAAAATATCGATTTCATCTTTTGATTCAAATAATACTTGTATTGCTTGGTAAACTTTTAAATCGTTTTCCTTCATCTGATTAACGTCCCAAGAAGACAGCTCGGTATAGAATGAGTTCCAAAATTCTTCTTCTATTCGGTCTGTTATATAGGATTCTTCGGTGGATAAAAATTCTTCTTCAAATCTTTTAGAAATATTATCTAAATCCACTTCACGCTTGTTTTGTTTTTGTTGTTTTTTGACTTTGTGAATAAACCAGTTTTTTGTTATAACCGAAAAATAAGAAAAGGCTTTAGAGCCTTTGTTTGGATCGTATTTGTCTAAGATCGTCATTAGCCAAATCTTACACTCATCTCGCAATGAGTCACAATTTGGTAGATTAGTAAATTTATAAGTAAAGACAATTTTATCAACCATTTCATTAAACGCGGGCCGTATATATTGAACATATAATTCGGTACGCTCACGTTGACAAGAAGAGATCGCGTATCTTACTATTGCGTCTTCGTGAACTTGCGTAAAATAATGATTGCTACGTCTCTTCCCGCGGGTCTTCCTCTTGCGAGTCTGTTGATTCTTCATATACAGCTTGTTCCTCATTGTTTTTCTCATTGTTTTCTTCAGTCAGTGAATAAATCCATTCAAATGTCTCCAATTGTTCATTAAACGATACCGCATGGTCTAACAATGCTTGTAAAGTTTGATCACCATAAAACATTTCTAGTTCATAAACTGACTGTACGTGTTTCGCAAAACTGTCTATCATGTTTTGCAAATCACCCAATTCTTCTGATACGAACAACAATCTGGCCAAAATCGACCGAATATAGACAAAGAAAAACACATTACATATAACTGATAGTGTGGATACTGCTATTAATATAATTTCAAGTCGGCTCATATTCCTCTCTTTTTGCTTTTTCTTCTTCTAGAACTTCTTTATTTAACTCAATAAAATCTTTTGTGAGTTTGCCTACTTTTTGTGATTGTTGTTCTGTTTTCTTTTTATAGAACGGAGTTGTCAATTGTTTTATCATTGCATTTTGTACGAGACAAACAGGACACTCTTCTACTGTTTCACTTAATAAGTGAAATATTGTAGCTACATGTTCGCATTCTAAACACTTGTAGACATATCTAGGCACTATTCTACCATATTTTCAAGGTCTTGTTCACTAACCTCTCGATTATTAGAAAACCGCACCGTTGGCGGATTTTTAACAATAAGACCTTCTTCGCTATTTACCAATTCAAAGCCGCGTAAGATTGGAACAATGTCCAATTCATTAAGCAGTGATTCTTGTAATGCCATCATGATGGCGCCAAGTGCTTGATTTGATAATCTAAGCTCGTTTGTTTTATTTTCCATTTTAATCTCCTTTTTTGATTCGATAGCTGTCGCTATCAAAATGTTGTGTTGAAAACTCAAAAAGCTCTGTGTCTTGCAGTGCGATCATTTGATGACGTAATCCACGATACACATGGAAATTGTCACCAGGGCCCAGTACAAGCTCTTCGGCTTCTTTTAAATCATCGTCCTCTGAAAACTTCACAAGGATTTTTCCAGATTGAATATAAAATACCTCATCCTTTAATTTATGATAATGCCAAGAGCATCGTCTTCCTTTTACAAAATAAAGAAGCTTGCCGCAATATTCATCACAGTTTACTATCCATTTTTCAAAGCCCCATCCTTTAGGGACAAATTTCATTTCCAAAGAAGTCTTCATCTTTTATTCCTTTGTCGTCTATATAAACATCGCCAGATGGCTTACCCAAAAATAACTGATTATATTTGACACCCCAGTTGTTTAACTGTTCCCTTGTCAAATCATAAAATTTATCAGTCGCCATTTTTGCATCATTCTCAAATCTTCCCATCCCTCTTGCTGTTTGAAAAACTATCATATGTCCCTCATCGTAAAGATTGTTTATCTTTTCAATGCGGTTTAGGTCAGGTTTTGCTGATTCATAATCACCATTTGTATTGGTGCAGATCGTACCATCGATATCAAACACGTATTTCATCTTATATTTTCCAATATATTTGTGGTTGAATAACTACCGATTCTATCGAAAAATACTAGCTCTTTTGCATATTGTTTTCCAACAACATCTTTGCCTCTCCAATCAGAGCCCACCATCATAATATCGGGTTCCTCATTTTTAATAAGCATTTCTAGCTCCTCTCTGGTTTGAAACACAACTACCTGATCGATGTATCTTATGCACTCTAATGCAAACTTTCTATCTTTCGCGCAGTTATAGGGCCTCTCGTCGCCTTTATCTTTCTTTATTTTCTCGTCGGAATCAATACCAACAATCAAATGGTCACCTACGCTTTTAGCATATTTAAATATTTCAAAATGGCCACGGTGTAAAACATCGAAACACCCATTAATCCAGACCTTTATCATACGACAGACACGCCTTTCTTTTGAACCACAACTGTTGCACATTTATTTGCAAAGCCGATCGAATCATCAATGTTTTTAGATGACAGGTATTTAACACACAATCCAGCAATAAAAGTGTCGCCTGCGCCGGAAGTATCTTTGATTTCAACTTTCGATACTGGATATGTTTTATCTAAATGGCGCGCTCCATTTGATCCTAATGTAATAATCAATTTTGATACCAAATCAGAATCTATCATGTGCCTGGTTCTATCGTACTCATTTTCATTTATTTTAATGTATTTAATATCTTTGCACCATTTGCCCAATATCTTTTTTGTGTCCAGGAAGGTTGTCTGATGCTTTTTAGAGATATATTCTATATCTTCTCTGGTTAAGAAGCCTTTGTTGTAATCGGAAATAATAACAATGTCGTAGGGCTCAAAATTGATTTTTTTAATCTTACACCTATCAATTGAGTCATCGTTTTCATCTACTCTTAAGATAATATAATTAGTCTTTTGATCCACATATCTTATTTTCTTTATTTGCTGCCAGTTATTGTTGGTTATAATGTCCACTACAATATCTTTTGATAGTGCTTCAACATTTCTATAAACGTTCATAGCCATACCGGCATTAACGTTTGTTTCTCTATTATCGGTTTTCATTACTGGTACCGGTGCTTCGGGGCAAAGTCTTGTACAATCCCCGTATTTATAAACATCGCTACAGCTTTCTCCAATGACTAAAATGCGCATTACACACCTTTAACAATATCACAAATAAAATCAATCTCTTCTGGTGTCAGTTCTGGGTAGTTCGGAAGAAAAAAGCCGCAAGCATGAATGTTATCGCTAACTTCATCTTGGAATTCATCATATAAATTTGTCCAGAACGGATGACGACCTAAGTTACCGGCGCTGAAAATTCTAGTCTCGACGCCAGCCTCGACCAATCTTGTAACAATTTCCTTGCGGTGTTGTGTACTGTTGGCCAACGCACCAAACGAAATAGATACGGGTACGTTATCTCCCCACCGTTGAAACTCAACTACGCCTTCTAACTTTTCAGCATAAAGGCGGTGATTTTTGTTACGCCGGGAAGCAGCCCAATCGGCTTTTTGAACCTGTCTGATACCCAAGAAAGCCTGCAAATCTGTGGATCTTAGGTTGTAGCCAGGAATGAAGAATGTAAACGGAGAGTGAAAATCATCAATACCATATTGTTTCATGAGAGCATTAGACGATTCTTCGCTTAAATCTTTGGCCCAACCGTGGCTGCGCATCATTAAGAGCATCTCATATAACTCTTTATCTTCAGTGTTTACCATGCCGCCTTCAATTGTTGACAGTTGGTGTCCAAAGTAAAACGAGAACGATGACATATCTCCAATGGTTCCAACCATAGAACCGTCTGCATACGCGGCTCCTAGGGCAGCACAGGCGTCTTCCAACAGAGTGAAGCCGTACTTCTTCTTAAGTTGCAAAAGGCGCTCTCGATGGTGTGGGACACCAAGAACCTGCACAAATATTACTGCATCGGGATTCTCACGTTCACAGATTTCTTCTAGCTGGTCTAAATCAATCCCAAAAGTATCTGGATCTGCACCACACATGATTGGCGTTAAGCCAAGTTGAATCGTTGGGGCAATCGTAGTTACCCAGCCTACAGAGGGCACAACAATCTTCTTGTTGGCAATTCTACCGCATTCTTTGGCGGCTGCGATCATCAAAAGATTTGCTGAAGAGCCTGAGTTGTTAAACACCGCATATTCGGTGCCTATATATTCAGCCCAATCTCTTTCAACATCCCAAGTTAACTGTCCCTTGGTTAAGCGTGGATAGCTCTTGAGCCACTTACATAGTGCATCTATGTCTTCGTCATTAATTGTTTCTTTAGCTAATGGATATTTTATCATCATTCCTCCAGTGGATTAAAATTATAGGTTTGTTTTTCTTTATACTTCTTCAATAGACCCTCGAAAACCTTCAAATCGTGATCATCGTGTTTGCTTATGGGTTTGTGTTTTTTTTCTTTATCGTCAACAAGCACCTTCACTGATTCCTTTTTTGGTTCATTTTGAAAAAAACAAAAGGCTCCAATCCAATTATCCACCCAGTGATGTTTAAAATATTGATTAAATACAACACCATCAAGGTACTCGTTCACTGTTTTTCTAGAAAAAGCTGGCCATCTTAAAACATTTGGCCTTGGTGTTGATCTGTCGTTTATTACCATTCCAGCCATTTCTGCGGCCCAAACAGGGATTCGGGCCCCTCCATCATGGGCCCTCATTGCTGTGATAGCCATCTTCTTTCCGGCTTGTTCCTGTCTTTTCAGTTCATCTACTAAATCGAACATATTTTCAGGCGGTATTATAGATCCACCTACACAAATTACGTATTGACCGGTGCTGTATTTAAACATTGTATTATACGATTTCACGCTAGTGCCTTGATCCTGAAAGAAATGTATTCGAAAATCATGTGCATATTTTGGCACTCTTATATCAGAACAAACACAAATTTCATATGTATAATCTGTATCACATTTATCTATCGCTTCGATAATTGGGCTGTAATCTCCCAAGCATGCCACTAAAATACTCACATCCATTATTCTATACCCTTATCGTTCAACAATCTTAATTGGGGCACGCTGGTATGAACCGGGATCGTCCATTAGATATTTGCTCTTTGCTTCTTGCATTGTTTCATCTACAGAGATAAGCAATTCTTTTTTGTAACATGGTATTGTTGTTCAAGTTCATTTTATACTTCCATCTCTCGCAATATTTTGGCGCGACTATCTCTTTCGGAAAGAATCGGGGCATCTGTTGGCCACGGAATACTTAACTCTGGGTCGCTGTACAAAACTGTAATTTGGTCATCTGGTTGTTTATACTTCTCGGACCACTTGTAGAAAAATATACATTTATCTGATAAACACAAATGTCCATTTAAACAGCCGGCCGGCACCAACACTATTGTAGGATTGTCATCTGATAAATAAAACGTTTGCGTTTCTTTAAAGGTGTTGGATTCTCTCCTAATATCAGCGACCGACAAGAAGAGGTCTCCATGCATGCAGCAAATCAATTTGTCAGTTTCAAAATCTCCATGAAGCCCTCTTAGAACCCCTTTGTTTGATATTGTAACTTTATCTTCAACAAATGTTGGCAACATATCGCACTCTTCATAAATAGACCAAATTTGCCCTCTTGGGTCAGAATAAGGGTTTAATTCTATTTCTATCAATCCTTGAATTGGGTATTTTTTAATATTTTTTATATATTTCATACTATAAATTTACACTTTATATTATCATAGTTTAATTCTTCTTTGTTTAGAAAAAAGTATCGATTGACCTTTTCCAATAATCTATCGGGATATTTTGCAAAACCATCCTCATCATAAGCATCGGGATCGTGATTCATGATATTGTTACATTCTTCATAACCAACACCAACTTCGTGTGACTCTGGATCGTTAATAAACTCTAACGCATCTCTACCGCAAAGCAAATTATTCCACGTATTATAAAATTTGTTTGAGTGGTGGCTATAGCCAGAAGAAGCTCCATCAATACTGCAATGGTGATTGATTTGCTTATCTGCCATAATAACCCATCTTTGGCTTGATGCAGCAGCAATGTAATTAAATACAGATTCTGAACAGTGAGCCGCGAAGACATCTGGTTCTATCTTTTGGTTACAATTCTGAAATATTTCCTTGCTAAACAAATGTACGTGTTGGTTGATTGATTTTCCAATTGGAATTGTGTAGTGTTCCCCTTTTATTTGTATCTTGTCTGTCGTGTGTCTAAATTTTGGATCTAATATGTCCAATGCCTCATCATTATCAACCTGAACAGCAACTATTCCATGAGGGCCCGATTTCAGACAATCATATGTTTTTTGAACAATATCGTCTTCCTCAAACCAGCAGCCCGAATCAACATACATATAGGATTCGAAATCTCCAAAAGCCTTTACAGATTCTTGACAGGCTTTGTTGAAAGTGATGTTAACTGTGTGTAGTTCTGGCGTTAGACAGTAGGATATCTTATTGCCAAACGTGGCATATATCTTCTTAATACATTTGGGGCTGTTTTTACAAGAAGAAAGAACAATCTTAAAGCCATCAAACTTTTGTTTTAAAAAAGTGTTTATGCATTTGATATAGTGATCTGTGTTGTCCTGTCTTATCCCACACGTATTATAAACTAATAAAACTTTATTTTCCATTACAAATCCTTAAGGTATAAATTTACATTTAATGTCATTATAGTTCAATTCTTCATCAGACAAAAACAAATGTTTTTGAATTACTTTTCTTAATCTATCGTGATCTTTGCAGAAGCCGCTCGAATCATAGGCATCGGAATTGTGATTCATAATATCATTACACTCCTCATATCCGAGGCCGGCTTCGAAAGCCTCTTGATCATTAACAAAATCCAGAGCATTTCTAGAGTAAAGCAAATTATTCCAACAATTGTCCTTGATAATCTTGCCGGCCTTGTCCTCGGCAGCTATTCTATGCTCAAAGCCGCTAGAAGGGCCGTCAACAGCTTTTAAGTGACGAACCTGCCTGTCGGCCATGACAACCCACCGAAGCCCTACAGAGGCCGCTATGTAGTTCAAAACGGATTCAGAACAAAACGCCGCAAAAATATCAGGATAGAGCCTTTTATATGATTGAAAGATTTTGTTATTGAATACGGCTGTATGTTGATTGATCGATGTTCCAATTGGGACCACCAAGTGTTCGTTTTTAACTTGAATTTCTTTTGACTCATAAAGATAGGGTGGTCCTAAATTCTCAAGACACTCATCTGTGTCGGTCTGCACAACCACAATTCCATATTCATTTTCATGCATTGCCTGGTGAGCTAAGGAAAATATATCAGTCTGCCCATCCATCGTACACCCAGAGTCAATATACATATACCCTTCAAATTCGCCGAAGTTTTCAACTGATCTCTGTACTGCGTTGTTGAATGTTATGTTTACAGTGTGACGTTCTGGTGTTAGGCAATAAGAAATCTCATCACCGAACGCTTGATATACTTCTTTGATACTGGTGGGGCTGTTTCTACAAGACGATAACACAACTCTGGAGCCATCGAGATCTTGATTTAAAAAACTTCTTATACATTCGATATACCATTTAGTATTGTCCCTTTGAATACCGCATGTATTATAAACTGCCAACAGTTTGTTGTTCAATTTCCTTCTCCTATACTCAACACTTGTTGAATGCTATCTGCCGAAATAGTCTCGCCTCTAATGATAAAGTTTTTGATGATCCCATCATATGAGACTTTGTTTATTATACTTTTTGCTGCCGCATCTAATGATAATAATTCCAAAAAACCATATGGTGAGATTTCATTATTTTTAAGTTTCACTATAGTTCCTTTCCCAATCAACGTAGGAAGCCTGATAACAATTGCTTTCTCACACTTGTCAATAAGATAGGCTTCTGATTTTTGTTTGTAATGGTTGTACCAATTTTCCTTTTCCGAATATGTTGACACAAAAATGATTTTTGCTCTTTTATGTTGTTCGATAAAGAATAAGAATTTTTCATACTCTTTTTTTTGAACTGTCTCTGATTTATCATCTATATTCCAAGTGTGGTATATGTAAACATCCTCTTCGTCATGCGTCACATCTTTCAACATTTGAGACAGGCGCCTGCCTAACTGGCCTCGACCGTTGATTAATGTTATCATATAAAGTCCGGGTGTTTAATAATACCTCTGATTTCTTTTTTACCCTTCAACAGTGCGGTTCTAAAACTTTCCTTTTCCTTTGCACAAAGATTGTCATACTCATCAAACAAATCCCACATTATCTTATTGCTTTCGTGGGGCTTACAAAGTTTTGTACAGTTAGAAAAGCATTCAACATTATCAATCTGATGCATTACTGATTGTCTTTTTTGTACATCGCTCCAGATATCTTTGAAAGACTTTTCGTGCAGACTACCGTAGCTATATTTTTTATATCCTCTGTGGTTTGTGCATACATAAACGTGTCCGTCAGCGCCGATACACGGTTGCAATTGGGAACCTAAACATCTTTTATAGTTTCGTCCATATAATGTAAGATCTTCTTCCAAATCAGTCAACTTATAGCCATTAATTTGAAACTTTGTTCCAAGTATATCTTTCGCTTTTTTTAAACGAGGCTCTACTTGATTGCTCCAAAAATCCAAATCTCTTTGGACACCACCTTCTCTCTCTTTATTGACTATTTCGGGCTTAAACTGACAATAATCAACATCAAATTTAGAAAAGAAGGTAGCAAAATCAACAACTTCTTTATAAGTATCAGGAGTTACAACAAATCCAACGCCAATACTTATTTTTCTCCCTTTAGAGTTGTTAACGTTTATCAATGTTTGTAAGTTAGAAACCATTACATCCCAATTGTGGCCGGGTCGTACTCTACGTATGCTGTTGTAAGTTTCTTTTGTGCCGGCATCAATCGAAAACCTGACCCACGTCATATTATCCACCAATACATCATACATGTCGTGTTTGTCGATTAAAGTGCCGTTGGTAAACATACCCATCTGTATATCAGAATTTGTACCAATAAACTCAATTGCATCTTTTAAATGTCGGTTTAGGGTCGGTTCGCCGCCGCCCGTCCAGTTAATTGCGCGAACATTCATATCAATAGAATCTTGACACAGTGACATTAACATATCTCGCGACATCAGCGACCGATCATATGTTTCTAGATCTTTTGATTCGGGAAGATGGATATATGAAGATATACAAAAATAACAGCCATGATTGCAAGCATTGCTGGGATCTACCTCAAGCAATACAGGAGCCGTGTTTCCTGTCTCAAAAAATTCAATGGCACGGTCTACATTAGCTATTATTTTAGCTTGGGGATTAAATATTTCTGTTCCCTTGTTCAATATTTTATTAATAAATTTATGTACTTTCATCTTTCACTCTCAACCAATCAAAAAGATACTTTGTTGGATCATTGAAGTATTCTCTAATAACTTCATCAAAATACTTTCTTGCTAGGTGGGCGCGTTCTTCTAATTCATCTATAGGTGTATCGTATATGTTTTGTAAGCCCTTCTGCATGCTATCTGGTGTCATATCTGTTCCGACAATTCTGAAGCAGAAGCTGGTATCGTAATGATCTTCGCCAACTAAATAGTAATCTTGATCAGATATCAGGACAGGGACTCTTTGAAAATAACAAGTTTCTATCAACCTAACGCTATCAATTCCAGAACCCCGAGGACACAAAGAAATCGGATTTCTTAGCATTGTATCAATATAGTCTAGTTGAACCGCAGAACCTATTTCAGATGGCCCAGACCACTTTCTGTTAACATGCAATTCTTTTTTAAAATGATCAGCTTGATGAAGCGCATATATCATCATAGCTCGACTATGACAGTTTAAATAGCCACGAAAGCCAAAGCTTTTTTCTTTCGGAAAAGGAAAATCAGCCGAGGGATCTCTGTTGTTAACTATATCCAGCAATAGGTGTGAAAAAGTAGGTCTAGTAAAAAGGTTGTTTATGTTGGAATACTTTTTTAAAGGACCCATAGAGGTGACGATAGAATCGTGAAGCCACGGAGCTATAGATCTGCCACCCTCACCTTCTACGTCGCATATATGCTTTTGTGGGCATTCTTTTAAAAATTGAAAACTGTTTTCATTATACAAATTAAAATGATCGTTTCCAATTTGGCCCATATAAAAATATTCTGCCGAATCTGGATCTACTATTTCACAGTGGTCGAGGATCCCTTTTTTACTTAACGGTACTGTGTTTTTGTAAATGTCGGTATCATCGTGAACATGTGGCTTTGCCTGTGGATAAATATATATTTTGGTTTTCATATTATTCCATACTCTCCGATGGGCCAAAAATACTTGGCATTGGTGGGTTGCTAGAAATCTCTAAGGGCTCAATCTCCATATTTTCATAAAACTCTTCTCTTGGAAGATAGGGATACATATCCTCAATGGGTGTTGACCAACCAACAATCTTTGGCTCATATGTGTGCCACTCATGACAATTTAAGTCACATATAATACCACCGTCATAATCCAAGAACTCTCTTATTTGTGTTCTTACTTTTTCATAATCTGAACCGTCGTCTATAACCACTGTTTTAAGACCAAAGGCATTCGCAACTTTAATAAAATCAGGAGGAGCGTACCCCTTTGGACCACAAGCCTCGCTTCTTCCTTCAAAGTTTACTTCTTGAAAAGCTTTTGTGATTCCATAAATGTGATTGTTTAAAATGATGGTTTTGACATTGATGCCGTAATTCAAATAAGTCTGCATTTCTTGAATGTTCATGGACATGCCACCATCACCAATAACACAAACTATGTTTTTATCTTTGCCGGCGGCGAAATAAGCTCCCATCGCTGCCGAATACGAGAATCCCATAGGGGAGTTACCGTTATTAGTAAAATAGTGCTGTCCTAATTTGGTTTTAAACGAATGATTAATAGCAACAATGTTACCGCCGCAGTCTCCCACCAGAATGTCGTCGGAATTCATTTCTTCAGATAGAATCCTCAAAAAAGCATATGGATTAACATATTCTGCTGGCTCAAACATATCTTCTGTGACTGGATCGTATTTCTCTCTCCAGTTGAACACTTTCTCATTCCATTCAGAATAATCTGGTATTTGCATATTACTCAGCCGGCTGATCATCAGCCTGATAAACAACTTGGCGTCTGATAGAATACATTCGTCAAACGGCAGTTGTTGCATTTTTCTTTGCATAGCAGGGGCGTCAACATCTACCATATACTTTTTAGCACCTCTGGCAAACAACTCTGGTTCACCGCCCGTGATTCGTCCAGATATTCTACTGCCGATTGCTAACAAAAGATCGGAGTTTTGAATTCCAAAGTTTCTGCCGGCGCCTCCATAGGTACCGATTCGACCACCATAATATTCAAAATCAGAAGCAATAATATCCAAAGCATTCCACGTCGGGAAACAAGGTATTTTTAAGATTCTAGCCAAATCTAAAATATCATTTTCAGCATTCGCCAAGCGGATACCGCCGCCAATCATTAAGCATGGTCTCTCAGAAGACATAAGATCTTCTAGAAAACTATCAATCTGTTGATTTATTCGCTGAATGTTGAAAAATCTTTCTTCAAGTTCCTCATCAAATCCAATTAGTTCGTCTGGATTAATCATCTCCTTTTGAACATCAATCGGCAAATCTAGATGAACGGGTCCAGGTCTACCACTCTTTGCAATATAAATGGCTTTTTCGAGTTCATATCTAATGCTTTTTGGATCTTCAACAAGTTTGGAATACTTTGTGACTGGCTTACAAATCGCAGTCATGTCAGCTTCTTGGAAACCAATTTGACGTATCGACTCGTTAGGGCGCATATACTTTGTTTTTATTTGCCCCGTCATAAACAAACACGGGACAGAATCATAAAAACAGTTTCCCATCGAAGTAACAAAGTTCATTCCTCCGGGTCCAGATGTTGCGATTGCCACACCTATATTCTTAGATATTTTTGCGTATCCTTCGGCTGCAAAACCAGCGCCTTGCTCATGCATGGTGGCTACGTAACTGATTTTATCATTTCTAGTAAATGCGTCAATCAAATTACCATTCGCAGCACCGTACACAACAAATACATCCGTTACTCCAATGTCCGATAGATGATTGATAATATAATCGGCTACCTTAACTTCTTTACTCAATGGGAACTCCTTGTGTTTTTAATACAGTAAATCGAATAGTCTAGATCAGACCTTATTTTTTTTTTCGGTCACTGTGTTGGGGGTGGCTGAATGGTTGGTGGGAAAACCCTGATCATTTTCATAAATAATATCGTGCTTCCAGTTTCCTCCGCCTAATAGTTTTTCCAACTCTTCTTCCTTAATGGCATAAAAGTTTTCCTCTGCTGGGAAACTACCTGCGCGAACTTCTTCGGCATAGGTTCTCAGCGCAGATTGCATTATCTGGCCTGCTTCGCAGTACCTCTTAACAAACTTCGATTTAAACTCCCAGAACAAACCCATCAAATCGTGAAAAATGACTAGTTGTCCATCGACCTTATCGCCGGCGCCAATGCCATATACCGGAATATCTAATGAATTTGCAATTATTTGTGCTGATTCACGGGGCATCCCCTCTAGTAGCAAAAAAGAGCAGCCAGCTTCTTGCAATGATAACGCTTGTTGCAAGATAATCTCCGCATGTTTTGCGGTCTTACCTTGTACGCGATAACCACCCAACTTTGCTCTGGTGTGTGGTGTCAGTCCCAAGTGACTCATAACCATAATCCCGGCATCTGCGATAGCCTTGATTCTTTCAGTCATAGCACCCTCGACCTTAACACAGTCCATACCGGCTCTAACAAATCTGCCAGCGTTGTGAACTGCTTCTTCGTTGGAAACCTGATATGACATATAAGGCATATCTCCAATAAGGAATGCGTTTTTTGCACCCTTGGAAACTGCTTCACTATGTCTAATCATATCGTCCATAGTTACAGGAATAGTTGTTTTATATCCTAGTGTTGTCATACCTAGTGAATCTCCAACAAGAATACAGTCAACTCCTGCACCATCTGAAATTCTTGCTTGTGGATAATCGTATGCTGTCGTAATAACAGTTTTCGTTCCTTGTTTCTTATGTCTTCTCAGTTTTAAAACTGTTACTTTATTTCTATTATCAGCGGCCATTGTTTCTCCTATTGCTCTAATAATTTTCTTTTTAATTTTATTTTTGTAGTATTCTCTACATTTTCTCTAGCTCTCAAGCCAAACTTGTTTTCTAAAAGATTCAAATATTTTTCATCTGTATGATATTTCATCCATGCCATATCTCTAAATGCCAATATTTGTTTTGCCTCTAAATTGTCATTTGATAGATTTAAAGTATCATATGAATGCTGGCTGTAACCAGAATACGTGGTGGGTAAGTGTAATCCCGATTTCTTCGCCATTAGATGTAATGGGCTGCCTGGATATGCCATGGCGCAGTAAAAATTGACCATTTCAGATGTATTTTCTATTGCGAAATCTAGCGTGTCCTGCATTGATTGTTCAGTATCCATAGGTAATCCAAAGATATAATTTGCGGCGACATTGATTCCCGAAGACCTCATTGTATCCATAATATCAGTTATTCCGACTTCTTTAAAGTTATCTTTATGAATTTCTTGTCTTAGGGTCTGATTTGGGTTTTCTATACCGAGCCCCAACCAATTTACGCCCGCCGCCTTTAAAGTATCCAGATATTTTGGTCTGCAAGTGTCGATTCTAGAATAGGCCCAAATATTAAATCCGTAATCTCTTTCAATCAATAGTTCACAAATTTTAATAAAGTGGCGAGGATTTAAAACAAACAGCTCATCAGCAATTTTGATATTTTTAACCCCCATTTCAGCCAGTTTATCAAACTCACCAATGATATATTCTGGTTCCCACCATCTAAAAACGTTACTATCCGCACTTGAAATGCTTTTATCAGAGTTTATTCTGTTGATAATATTAATCATGCAAAATGAACATCGATACGGGCAACCTAAGCTCGTATATAATGCAGCAAAAGGTTGTTTTTC
>Ga0098039_1000550_pt1 | contig 15627 bp, 17 predicted proteins | sample 6_EtaG_FD_75047 | JGI IMG/M metagenome (GOLD analysis project Ga0098039, IMG submission 75047) | Marine viral communities from the Subarctic Pacific Ocean - 6_ETSP_OMZ_AT15160 metaG | ecosystem: Environmental > Aquatic > Marine > Oceanic | place: Pacific Ocean | collected 2015-01-08 | reverse complement strand
TGATTTTCCAATTGCACTGGATACCTTTGTCGATTGGTTTACCAATTCAATAATTAAAACCGATCGCAAATCTCTACTTTATAGAGATTTTATTGGTGAATTAAATAAAAGATTCGTTCCGGCCATGCTAGGAGAAACTTGTAGAAATCATGAAACAGGGCAGGCAATACATTATGCACATTTAATGCCGGTTACTTCCCAACTCGGCATGCTTGGGAAAGGCGGAGATATTATTGATATAAAAACCGCAAGAAATCAAATTAATAAAATTGAGGCGAATGCAGCTTTTAGCACTCCAAATACACAAGAATATATGTTAATATATGTTCCAACATACGTTCCTAGCCTTCTGACTGGAAACAGACTATCAGACCAAGGAAAAGGCATATATCATCTTCACTTGGGACGTCCAGATGGTATAATATTAAATGCAACATTCAGTGCAAATTCACAGCCACATCTCGCCGAAGCTAAAACATTTGGTGATGGACAGATTGGTACAGATATATCAGGCGGTGCGCGTTACGATATTAATATCGATATGCTAGGCAACACATTTTTTAGAATTGGTCATCTATTTTATTTGGATGCTCGTGCCCTAGGCTTAGGTGACGGTTCTTCTATGCAAACTAATGCTGCTAATCTGTTAGGTATAGGTGGGTACTACCAAACGAATAAAATAAATTATAAATTTACCACTTCGGAGTTTGTAACTACTCTTACCGGTATATTTATGGGCAGTGGCAACGATTTCCAGCGCCAAAATGCAAAAGAACCTTTCAAGCCCGTGCCTGCCAGCGCTGAACAGATGAAGAATCTAGGCTTAGGCAATCTCGTCACGATGAAGGGAAAGTTTGGAGCGATGTAAGCAAAATAATATATTATGAATAAAAATAAACATACAACGCCTGATTTCGATCCAGATTTCGATCCAAGAAAAGATCCTCTTTTGGAGTGGAAAAATGCTTCCCCCCACACTGCGTACGTGGATGTTCCATACGGCAATAATTCGTCGACTGCGAGCGAACTTTTTGAAGAAAGATTATATTATAGAGAAGGCGCTTTAGACCAATTACAAAAAACAGAAAGTGGAATGGTCGATTTTTGGAACAATGATATACAATATGCAAAAATGGATGCTAAGGGTTTTGCTATTTATCCTTCTGAAAAAAATTTAAAACAGTTTAAATCGACACAGACCGAGGCTTATGCGATGGGATTTTTTGTTGATGTATTTGAAGAGTTTGCTTCATACTGTGATAAATATTTGTATCAAGCTGGTGATATTTTTGATAAAAGCCCAACAGGTATTTTTCCTATCAACGTAGTACAAGGATGGCAATCTATTAGAAATATGTATCATAGCCATATTCAAAATTTGTATAAAGTTTTTACTGAAGAATTTTTGAAAAATAAACATTCAAATATTTTAAATTTTGATCATTTTTTGTTGGAATTTGTTGAGTTTATAAAAGTTATTGGGCCACGATTTCCAATAACTTTCAGTAGTTTTCTTCTTTCAAAAAAAACTCCATCATGGGTTAATGGAATTACCGTGGAAATTTCAAGAGGTGAATATGACGATGATTCAATCAAATTTACAGATTTTCTTCTTGATACAAAATTTGAATTTTTTAGACATGCGGCAAAAATGCATGGACTAATGATAGATAAAAATATTCCATGGCGGCTTACAGCTGATCTTAGCCATCCTAAAATATTAGAAAAAATAAAAACGACTCTGCTTTATGGAGATAATTACACGTATAAGAATTTTTTTGATGTTTCATATTATAAAGCACATCGCGAAGATATATTTCTTTTAAGACATCATATTGCTGGCTTTTATAATGCTTATGTTCAATTCAAGCCCACAATCGATCGACCTACAATTCCCATGCGTAAGGGTAAAAGACTTGTAGGAACCAGAAATAAATGGTATACTAGAAAAGCGTTAAAGGCATTTAAGAAAGGAAAATTGGATCCAAATAGTTTGTATTTTGAACAATATAATAATCTTTATTGGTTGAGATTTTATTTTCATATTAAATCTATAGAAATGGGTCTTATGATGACAAAAAACCAGATAAGTGCAGAAATTCCAAAATATTATAACATTTATAGAACTTTTAATTTTGAGCGCGCCCAGGATGTCATATATACAGACTTAATGGATCGCTTTCTTAGAAAACAGTCTAAAAGAGGATTTTTTGGTTCTTTGACTAGACATGATAAGAGTTCGTTATTATCTTCTTTTAGAGACTCAACTGCAACCGAAGGAACAACAGCGCCATCTGCTGGTGCTGCAACTTCACCTAATGGTGGAGGTTCTGGGGGTATGGGCGGTGGCTATTAGAGGTTAGATTGTTATTCCAAACTTTAGATAATAAAAAAGAATGTTATGCTATATTTGTTGATGACGATTTATATCATTATTCAAATTCTCTAGAACTCTCCGAAACTTGGAATTATACCACTCATGTAGATTCAAAAAATATTGAATATGCGCAGGTTTGGTGTGGTGGAAAAAATCTTGCAGATGCATGCCCAGAAGGTATAAAAGACGAATGGCAAAAAATTTATAGTAAAAGCAAGGCGTTTATGGTCTCCTTAAAAGAGGCTAAAATTAATTTAAATGATAATTGTTTTTACGATCTCATACCGAAGCGTCATCTCATAGAATATTGTCGCATTAAAAATAAAATTACCAAATATGTCTTGGAACACTACAAAAAACCTAAAAATTATGATTTCATGGTTGATGTGCTATCATTGCTTAATGATATCGAGGCCACACCATTAAATATTATTCCAGAAAGACTCAATATTGCAAATATTCGTGCTAGAAACTTAAAATTTAAAATTGATAAAGGATGCAATAATATCTTTTATAATGTTTGGGGTAGTGTTACTGGTCGTTTGACCACGAAAAGTAATAGTTTTCCAATTTTGACGCTAAACAAAGAATTTCGTAATATTTTGGTACCGAATAATGATTGGTTTGTTGAATTAGATTTTAACGCAGCGGAACTTCGTACCTTATTTAATTTATTGGGGAAGGAACAACCTGAAGAAGATATACATTCTTGGATCAGCGAAAATATTTTTAATTCAAAATATGATCGAGATGAAACTAAAAAAAAGGTTTTTGCTTGGTTATATAACCCTAAAGCTAAGAATAAAAAATTGGCAGTATATCTAGATAAAGAATCTGCTCTAAAAAAATATTACATAAATGGTGTAGTTAATACACCTTTTGATCGAAGTATTGAAGTATCAGAGGATAAAGCTTTAAACTATTTAATACAAAGTACCACGAGCGATCTTTTTTTGAAACAAGTAGTTGAAATTAATAAACTTTTAAAAGAAAGAAAATCTCATGTGGCTTTTTGTGTGCATGATAGCGTTATTATTGATTTTTGTGATGAGGATCGAGATCTTTTGATCAAAATTATGGATCTTTTTTCAGAAACAAAATTAGGAAATTTTAAAGTTAATGTGAGAGCTGGAAGAGATTACGGCAATATGGGCAAGTTAAAGTTTTAGGTACTAATTAGGATAGGGAGAACACCATGAAAATTACAAAACATACTATTAGAGGACTCGTGCTTGAAGAGCTAAAGTCTTTAAAAGAAAATGAAGAAATTACTTCTTCAAAGAGCTTGGCCATTCAGGCTATGAAAAGAATAAAGGCCTCGAAGATAGCGGTCGATGCCATCACAGCCCTCAAGGACGGCGGCGATGATGTTGCAAAACATGAGTTTCTTAGTGAAATGGCCAATATACTTGGTGTGGATATCGCTTCAGATGTCGGTAGGATAAAGACCCAACAAGCAAGAATGGGCGGTGTTCCTCAAGAGGAAGAGCCCGTACAAGAACAGCAAGTAACTGAAAAGTGACCAGATCACGAATAATCTTAGTTTAAGATGAATAATATGAAACTCATAATGGAGAATTGGCGATCTTTCCAGGATTTGGAACAATGGAGGACCAGTAGGCTTTCGAATCCTGAATATATCACAGAAGTATTAGGAATACAGATTCCTCTGGTTGAGTCTTACCCCTATTCTCCTATTATTACAGAAGAGATCCTCAAAGAACAACAATTGTATGAACAGTGGTGGTTTGGCTCGGCTGCGCCACATGGCAAGGATATTTTGGACGAAGGCGCCCTTCGAGACTGGTGGGAGGGCACTAAAGAAAAGATTGCTAGCTATCCCGAAACTCTTAGAATGTTGTATCGCGCTACTAGCGATCCCATTGCTCTACGTACGTTTACCAGATCTATAAAACGGAAAGGTATGGGTATTAAAAACCGAGTATTACAATTTCTTAATAGTATTATTACAAAAGCTAGCGGCTTTCAAAATGTACTAGTTCAAAAACTAGTTGAATGGGCCAGCTCAATAAAGGAAAAAATTGGTCAGGCCATGGCGACCGTAGAGAGCCTCGACGGCTGGAAGAAAGCTCTTGCTTTGGTGGCGACGAGCGTTGGACTTTCTTTTGTTTGGAGTAAAATTGCGGCGTATGTTCAAGATCTCCTGGGTTGTGGTGATGAGGAAGAAGAGGAAACAAAGCCATCAGATTACATACCAGACGCCGCCGACTCTGCTGCAGAGGTTGCAAAAGATGTTGTAAAAGCTTGCATCTTTACGCTGGCCAAAAAGTTTGCAAAAGATGCGGCTTTTAAACTTGCCAGAAAGACGGCTGAGAAGGTCGCCGGGGCCGCGGCTGCCGTGTATACTATGGGAGCCAGTAAATTTTGGCAATGGCTTACTGCTCTAGTCAAGGGCGTTAAGTTTGTTGTAAAAACGCTTAGGCCTGTGTTACAAATGTTCAAGGGCCGCGGCGGAATGAGTGATGAGCGCCAAGGGATACCGACGCCAGCACCAGCTTGAGGCTTAAATGGAAACAATAATCGGCCTAGGCAACACAGGCTGTAATATTGCTGAGAAGTTCGAAAAATATCCTCAGTACAATATACATTATGTTGATAGTGCCTCAAGAAAATATAAAAATTTTATTAAAGTAGATTTTCAGGTTTCAATAGAGGCCTACGAAGATAAATATACTCCTCTTGATTTCTCTAAAATTTCTGGGCCGACATGTTTGATAGTCGGCGGCAGCGGCGCTATATCTGGCATTGTTTTAAGAATACTTGATCAATTAAAACATTTGCCTTTATATGTTCTGTATATTAGACCTGATTTAGATGTATTAACCGAAACCGCTCAAAAACGAGAACGAGTTGTTTTTGGTGTTTTGCAGCAATACGCCAGATCGGCGCTTTTAGAGAAGATTTATATTGTCGATAACGTTAAAGTTGATAATGCTATTGGCGAGGTATCCATCAAAAATTATTGGGATGCGGTTAACGATACGATCGTATACACGATACACATGATCAATGTATTTGATAACACAGAGCCAGAAATGACAACTTTTTCTTCCATTGTGGATACTGTTCGCATTGCTACTCTTGGTGTATTAGATTTAGACTCTGGAGAAGAAAAATTATTTTTTGATTTACAATCTCCAAGAGAGAAATTATATTATTATGCGATAAATAAAAAATCATTGGAGTCAGAATCTAATTTGTTTAAGAAAATTACAAATCAAGTTAAATCTCATGCAGAGGATAATGTAAGATCTTCATACGCGATATATTCTACAGAACATAATGAAAATTATGTATATACTGTTCATTACGCGAGTCTTGTACAAAGAGAAATTATTTCTTAACTTTTAGTATACTGTTCTTATTATATTTATTGAGGCAGATGGGATATTGACTATCTGCACTATAGCTAAACGCAAAAAGGAGTTTGCAAATGGGTATTGACCTAGAAAAGATGAAGGCGAAGCGCGATGCCTTGGAAAATCGCGGTAATAAGAGTGTTTTTTGGCGACCGGAGGATGGCGAGACCGTGATCCGTATCCTACCTACCGCCGATGGCGATCCGTTTAAGGAGCGCTGGTTTCATTATAACCTGGGTAAGAACCCGGGCTTTTTGAGCCCAAAGAAGAACTTCGGCGAAGACGATCCGCTTGATGATTTTGTTCGCCAGCTATATAAGGAAGGCAGCGAAGATAGCATTAAGATGGCGAAGAACCTATCGGCTCGTCAGCGCTTCTTCTCCCCGGTCCTGGTACGTGGTGAAGAGGACCAAGGCGTACGACTATGGGGCTTCGGAAAGACTGCTTATAAAGAGTTGCTGAATCTCGTTCTCAATCCAGAGTATGGTGATATCACAGATGTCAATGAAGGCACAGACTTAACTATTCATTATGGTAAGCCTGCTGGGGCACAATTCCCCCAGACTAATATCACCCCTCGACGGCGCCCCTCCGCAATGGCCGAGACTGAGGGCGAGATTCACACTTATCTCGATCAGATCCCTGATTTCGATGTTGTTTTTGAATCAGCACGAAAGACGGCCACTGAGGTTCAAGGTATGCTTGACGAATTTCTGCTTGGTGAGGATGATGTAGAAGAAGTTTCTACTGAAACATCTAAGTATAATAATACATCCGCCACCAACACGGTGGATAAGGCTTTTGAATCCCTATTGGGTACTTAGCTTTTATTTTAGTCAGTGCTGGCTAAACCCGCAGGGAGGCACGGGGTTACAGGTGTCTCTTTATAAATTTTATACTATTTATAGTATATGGAAGTTATCATTGGAGTCTCTTTAGCTTTATCTTTGTTTTTTTTAGGTGTATCAGTAGGCGCCATTATTGAAAACAAAAGAATAAAAACTATTCGCTCTATAGAAGAACTAGATTCAAAATTACGCGAAACACGAGAGATACTGCTTCCATTAGCAGATAAAATTTCACATTATGATATGAGACCCCACCACCGCGATGGAGGCTCAACTTTAATTGATTATAACTCGGACGACATCCAGGATTGGGATCCAGATGAAACTTTAAAAATTCCTGTTTATGAATCATTAACAGCTGAATTAGAAGCAAAAGAGGAAACATGGCAAGAAGAGCAAATAAACTCGGACGATTGAATTTAGATGAGATGAGGAATCTCATCAACAAGAAAGCAGGAATGGAAGTTGCGCATAATTTAAACAAGGATAACCCAACTCAGGTTAAAGCTTGGATTCCTACTGGATCTCGTTGGCTTGATAGTGTTATTTGTCGCGGTCAATTAGCTGGAATTCCGGTTGGCAAGGTTATTGAAATAGCTGGCCTTGAAGGCTCAGGTAAGTCTTATATGGCAGCTCAAGTTGCAGCTAACGCCCAAAAAATGGGAATTGATGTGATTTATTTTGATTCAGAATCAGCAATTGATCCGAGCTTTCTAGAAAATGCTGGCTGTAATTTAGATACTTTGCTTTACGTGCAAGCGCAAAGCGTTGAATTCGTGCTTGAAACAATTGAAGAACTGCTTGGTTCTAATGATAATAGAATGCTATTCATTTGGGATAGTCTTGCTTTAACACCAGCAATTAGTGATATTGAAGGTGACTTCAACCCACAATCATCAATGGCTGTTAAACCAAGAATTTTAGCCAAAGGCATGGCTAAACTTACGGTACCAATTGCTAATGCAGAATCAACATTTTTGGTTTTAAACCAGCTAAAAACTAATATTACCAACAATATAGCAGAAGCTATGACTACCCCCTACGTTACACCTGGGGGGAAAGCAATGCATTATGCTTATTCACTTAGAATCTGGCTAACAAAGCGCAAAGCAAAGGCGGCTTTTATTCAAGATGAAAATGGATTTAGAATCGGCTGTGAGGTCAAGGCAACGCTTAAAAAAAGCCGCTTTGGCACCGAGGGTAGGCAATGTACCTTTAAGATCCTCTGGGGCCCTTCTGTGGGTGTCCAGGACGAGGAGAGCTGGCTTGAAGCTATCAAAGGATCAAAAAATCTTAAACAAGCTGGTGCCTGGTATAGTATAGTTTATAAAGATGGGAAAGAAGAGAAGTTTCAAGCATCCAAATGGAAAGAAAAAATTGCTGATGAAAAATTCCGTAATAGAGTATTTGAAATTATGGATGAAGAGGTGATTATGCGTTTCGAGAAGAAAGAAGGAAGCGCAAAAGATTATTACAACATTGAAGGAGATACAAAATGAATAGCTTAATTTTGCTAACAACCGTGCTTATGGGAGTCCATGCACCAGTAATTGCTGATAGTACTTATCATTTAGAAACTTATAATTCCAGTTATCGCTTCCATGGTCAGAGGATCATCGATGGCTCACGCGTTAATTTTGAAAGATATATATTTGATATGGAGGCCTGTATTCTTCGTAGTCAAACATATATTAGAAATGAAACATTAACAACAGACAATGACCGGTGGCTTTTGCCAAGATATCATTTTACTATGGCGCCAGATTATTCTTTAAATGTCTGTATCGCTACTTTGGTTTTTTATAATAAACGACGTATTAATAACTATAATCGCTATAATCATAACCACAATCACCACACTTTAAATAATTCGTGGTACCCCCACCACAGAGTTCGGGTGCATCACAATCATAATCAACATCGCAGGAGAGTAGTAGTCAGGCCGAGGGTTGTGGTTCATACACAGAATAATCACCATTATGGGGGACACCATAAGGCGAACCATCATAAGACGAACCATCACAAGACGAACCATCATAAGGTGTATCATCACAAGACGAACCATCATAAGAAGCATGCTCATAAGAAGCACGCTCATAAGAGACGCCACCACAAGAGACACCATCGTACGAAGCCCCGCGTGCATTAATTTTACTTTAAAATAGCGGTTTCTATATTCTAAACTGTCGGAGGTATAAGAATGTTTAAAAATCGTACAAAGGTTAAAGGCACCACAGTACAAACATCCAATAAGACGAAAAGGTACTTTGGTCTAGCTCGCAATGCAGCTAGCAGTAGCCCTTACGGAAAACTTCGTCATGGTGCTCTCTTGGTGAAAGGCGGTTCAGTTATCAATATCTCTTGCAACAAGGGTAATTATAATTCTTTTGGCAACAGATTTAGACTTTCAGGACGTGGCCACGCTACTTTGCATGCTGAATTGGGATGTATTTTAGGATTGTCACGCAGTGTTACAGCTGGCGCAGATGTATATGTTTGTAGAATTAATAAAATAGGCGAATATCGCCTTAGTAAGCCATGTTCAATGTGCCACGCGGCGCTTAAACATGTGGGGATTAAAAGAGTTTATTATACGACTAACATTGATCAGATCGAAATGTATAAGTTGTAACTAATTATATTATTAGAAAAGAGGGCTAAATATGAAATCTCTTAAATCTGTTGTTTCAGAAGTTTTTAAGGAAATTCTTTATGAAGCAGAGGTTATACTTCGATCTGATAGAAGTAGAAATTTAACTGTTGTAACTGATAATTTACGCGGTGTTTGTGGAATAACTGTTGTTAATGTACAAGAACCGGCCAAGCCAGTATCAACAACAGTTGAAAGAACTCTTTTAAAGGTTAAATTCTTTTTACTTGAGCCTACAATAGGCGAACACGTAAGACGTATGTCGCTTGAGTCCCGTCGTATTGATGGTGTTTATTCTTTTCTAGTTAAAAAAGTAAATAAAGTTTCAAGTCGCGTGTATAGATAATAAGAGGTGTATTTTGTCTAAACGTTTGGTTATTATTGACCAACTTAATTTATTTTTTCGGAATTATATTGTTAATCCAAGCTTGTCAGTTAATGGACAACCAATTGGTGCTCTAAAGGGCTGTGTACAATCGATTCAGAAAATTGCCCGGGAAACTAAACCGGATAAAATTATTATTTGTTGGGATGGAGAAGGTGGTTCGAAAAAACGAAAGCTTTTGAAGAAGGATTATAAAGACGGAAGAAAACCAATTCGTCTAAATCGCGATATTCGTAACATGAGTGAGCAGGAAGAAGTCGACAATAAGATCTGGCAGCAAAGTCGTCTTATTGAATATTTTAATTCTATGCCAGTTATGCAATTTATGTTTAAAGGCACGGAAGCCGATGATATAATTGCATATCTAACACAAGTACCGAGTCTTGAAGATTGGCAGAAAATTATTGTTTCAAGCGATAAAGATTTCTATCAGTTGTTAGATAAAAATACAATCTTGCATCGTCCGGTACAAAAAGAATTTATTAATAAAATTAATTTAATTGAGCGCTTTGACATTCATCCAAATAACTTTGCCATGGCCCGCGCCATGGCCGGTGACAAATCAGATAATTTGGATGGTATTGGCGGAGTCGGCTTAAAAACTGTATCAAAAAGATTTCCATTTTTTAAAGAACAAGAACAGGTAACATTTACAAAGCTGTTGGAATATTGTCGTACAATGATGCCAGAATCAAGAGTGAAAGCATATGAAAAGGTTATAGAAAAAGAAGATATTCTACGACGAAATTATCAAATGATGCAGCTATACGCCCCTATGCTTTCCATCGAGTCAAAAAAGCATATTCGTCAAGTTATCGATAGTCCAGACATGTCATTTAATAAAACAGAAGTAATTAAGATGATGTTCCAAGATGGTTTCGGAGAAATCAATTTTGTAGAATTATTTTCACATTTTAATAAAATGTGTGTGGATGCAAAGTAGTTTGGTTTCTATATTATGGCTATGAGGTAAAAATGACAGATAATATCAGTTTTTCAAAATATGGAAAACAGTTTCAAGAAACGCTTGTACATTTAATTCTTGAAGATCGACCTTTTGCCGATCAGCTCGAAGAAGTGTTGGATAATAGTTTTTTTGAATTAAAATATCTTCGGGTATTTTCTTCGAAAATTTTTGATTATCGTAAAAAGTATGGCGTGCATCCAACACAAAAGATTATGTCGTCTATCCTTCGTACGGAGATGGACTACGAGTCAGATGCATTGCAAAAACAAGTACGTGATTATTTTTCTAGAATTTTGATTAGGAAAATTCAAGATGAAAAATACATTAAGGAAACTGCTTTAGATTTTTGTAAAAAGCAGAAGCTGAAAGAGGCTTTGATGAAATCAGTTAACCTTATTCATAGTTCTTCCTATGACGAGATTAAAGGAGTAATTGACGAAGCATTAAAGTTGGGCATGGATAACAACTTTGGTCATGATTTTATTAAAGATTTTGAGCTAAGATACGAATTTAAAAATCGAAATCCTGTTTCTACTGGTTGGCCAAAAATTGATAAATTGACTAATAGGGGCCTGGGCAAGGGAGAACTTGGAGTAATAATCGCTCCTACCGGTGCAGGTAAGTCTATGGCGTTAGTACATCTCGGCGCAGCTGCTCTAAAAGAAGGTAAAAATATTGTACATTATACTTTGGAGTTGGGAGAAGGTGTTGTTGGCCAAAGATACGATAGCTGCTTAAGCCAGATACCACTATCAACTCTCTTCCACCGCAAAGATGAAGTATTGGAGGCAATTAGCGACTTACCGGGTTCTTTGATTGTTAAGGAATATCCAACAAAATCTGCTACACCCAACAATATTCGTTCTCACCTAGAAAAGTTAAAAAAAAGAAATCATAAAATCGATATGATTATAGTAGATTACGCTGATTTACTTCGGCCGCCTACTTTTTATAAGGAAAAAAGGAATGAGTTAGAGTCTATTTATGAAAACCTGCGAGCTATCGGCCAAGAGTTTGATTGCCCGTTATGGACAGCATCACAGACAAACAGGTCTGGATTGAACGCAGAGGTTGTAACAATGGAATCTATTTCAGAGGCGTTTAATAAGTGTTTTGTGGCTGATTTTATTTGTTCAATATCAAGAACAGTAAAAGACAAAAACGCAAATACTGCGAGAATGTATATTGCAAAAAATCGCAATGGGCCTGATGGATTGGTCTTCCCCATGTTTGTGGATACGGCGACCGTTTCTTTGAAGGTTCTGGAGCCCATAGATTCTGCAGAAATTAAATTTAGTTCATCACCACAAGATTTGGCAAAAGAATTAAGAGAGAAATACAAAAGTTTTAAAAAAGCAAGACAGGAGAGCAGTAATGGAGCTACCTAGCAAGATTTTATCAGACATCACAGTACATATGAAGTACGCACGCTACATTCCTAAAAAGGAAAGAAGAGAAACCTGGAAAGAGCTAGTTAGCCGAAATAAAAGAATGCATTTGAAAAAGTACCCCGATCTTAAAGATGAAATTGAGGAGGCTTATATATATGTTTATGATAAAAAAGTATTACCATCTATGCGATCTATGCAATTCGGGGGTAAGCCAATTGAAGTGGCTCCTAACCGGATTTACAACTGCGCTTTTATGCCTATCGATCATCTTGCTTCTTTCAGCGAATGCATGTTTCTCTTACTTGGTGGAACTGGTGTCGGATATTCGGTTCAGAAACATCATGTGGATAAACTTCCCGAAATTCAAAAACCAAACACAAAACGTACGCGAAGATTTCTTATCGCTGATTCGATCGAGGGCTGGTCAGACGCAATCAAAGCTTTAATTAATTCGTATTTCAAGGGGGGTTCAAAGCTTAGATTTGATTTTTCAGATATTCGTCCGAAGGGCGCAAGACTACTTACTAGTGGAGGCAAGGCCCCGGGCCCTCAGCCTTTAAAAGAATGTCTTGTTAAAGTACAGGGTATTTTGGAAGAAAAAGAGAATGGAGATAAACTTGAGCCCATTGAAATCCACGATATTATTTGTCATATTGCTGATGCCGTTCTCGCTGGCGGGATTCGCCGCGCTGCTCTTATTTCGCTTTTTTCAGCGGACGATGAAGAAATGCTCGCCGCAAAAACAGGAAATTGGTGGGAAACCAACTCACAACGAGGAAGATCTAACAATTCAGTAGTATTGATGCGCCACCGTATCACGAGAGAATATTTTACAGATCTTTGGGAGCGGGTTAAGGCTTCTGGATCTGGAGAACCAGGCTTTTATTTTACAAATGATAAAGATTGGGGTACAAATCCATGTTGTGAAATCGCCCTAAAACCTTATCAATTTTGTAATCTTGTCGAAGTAAATGCGTCTGATTTAAAAACGCAAGAAGAATATGAAAATCGTATAAGAGCAGCTACTCTTATTGCTACTCTACAGGCTGGATACACAGACTTTCATTATTTACGTGAAGTATGGCGTAGAAACACAGAAAAAGATGCATTAATCGGTGTATCTATGACTGGTATCGCTTCAGGAAGAGTCTTAGAATTAGATATGAAAGCGGCCTCCTTAATTGTCAAGCGAGAAAATAGACGCGTCGCATCACAAATTGGTATTAGACCAGCAGCGCGAACCACGTGTGTTAAGCCGGCCGGAACTACTTCTTTGGCTCTAGGTACCTCAAGTGGGATTCATGCATGGCACAATAATCATTATATTCGACGCCTACGCGTGGGTAAAAATGAGGCTATTTATACTCATCTTCTTATTCACCACCCAGAATTAATTGAAGATGAATATTTTAGGCCACATGATACTGCAGTGATTAGTGTACCACAAAAAGCGCCAGAAAGTGCGATTATACGTACCGAAAGTGCTTTGCAGCTTCTCAAAAGAGTAAAGAAAGTATCTGAAGAGTGGGTCCGCCCTGGACACCAACGTGGCCAAAATACACATAATGTGTCAGCAACAATTTCAATTCGTCCAGATGAATGGACAGATGTGGGTGACTGGATGTGGGAGAATCGAGATTGCTATAATGGTCTATCTGTTCTTCCATATTCTGAACATACATATAAACAAGCCCCTTTTGAAGATTGTTCTCCGGAAAAATATCAAGTACTTTTGGAAGCGCTGAAAGACATCAATTTAACAAAAGTTATTGAACTAGATGATGAAACCAACCTCACGGGCGAACTAGCTTGTTCGGGCGGCTCGTGTGAAATTGTTTAATTGATTATATCATTTATGTTACTATAATATCATTGTTGCTTATAAGGAGGTTATTGTGAGCGATAGTAAAGAAGATTATGTTGTTGAGTATATTAAGGCCCTAAAGGCTATTGAAGACGAGATGGAGCCGTATAAGGAGCATAAAAGAGATTTGAGAAAGAACTATGCTCATAACGGCTGGCTTTCTAAAGATGAAATGCGACAAGCTGTTCGCGCCTATCGCATGCTAAGGAAAGGCGACGATATCGATCAGTTTACTGAGTACTTCAACGGCTTAAACAAGAATTTCTTAGGAGGCTAATATGCTTATCCCTGTAAATAAATATTTGGTTGTAGAACCATTAGAGGTAGAAACCAAAGAAGAGTTAAGCTCTACAATCCTTTTGCCCGAAAATGTTATATTAAATGAATCGCCTTTCTCGGCAGCAAAATTAATTCGAGCATCACGGGGATCTGAAATGAGCTTGTGGCAAGGATTAAATATTGTTGTACCTAGTCATGTTATTGAGTCTTGTACATACGATGGCGAGACATACCATTTAGTTCTTGAAAGCCACGTTGTTGGCTGTTTGAGTGAGGATGATGGCTGATAAAATTGAATTATATAATGATAACATAGGTTTTGTTGAGCTTGTAGATTATATGGGTTCTGACTTAACTATAGTTAACAGCGCCCGTGTTTCTTTCGGAAAACATAAAAGTGAGTTAGACAATAAGGATAAAAAACTTATTAAATATCTCATTAAACATAGGCATACCTCAACATTTGAACATAATGTAGTTACATTTAGAATTAATGTACCTTTATTTGTAAGAAGCCAACACCATCGGCATAGAACGTGGTCTTATAATGAAATTAGTCGTAGATACACTGATTTTGATGTAAAATTTTATGAACCAAAGAAATTTAGAACTCAACACACTTCTAACAGACAAGCTAGTACAAAGGATTTAATTAATCCTAAGATTGAGGTTAAGCTAGGTATGGGAGATTTTCAAGGTGAGTATTTTGGCAGCGCATCAAAAATAATAAAGACATGGCATAAAGATTCTTTAAAATTATACGATTGTTTATTAGATGCCGGCGTATGTCGCGAACAGGCTCGTGGTGTATTACCACAAAATATGTATACAGAATATTATGGCACTTGTAATTTGAATAACCTATTTAAATTTATAGACTTAAGAAGTCACAAGGGCGCGCAATGGGAAATTCAGCAACTAGCTGAAGGTATGCTAAAAATAACCAAAATTTTATGGCCCTACGCCGCCGAAGCATACGAGAAGAATAAGGAGAAAAATTAAAGTGCATTTTATTATCGCTATTACATTAGCTGCCTTGTCGGCAATGCCGACAGGCTTTCATGATACCCCGGGTACCGCGGAGCCGGCTGTTGAGTTAGAGTTCGCACAGCCAGCAGACCTTTCTTATAAAGTTAATGATCCCGTTACTTACAAAGAATTATTATATCAAGCGGTTTTTAACTGTCGTGGTATTAATCCAAATAAGATTGATTATGCCTTGCTAGATAAATTGATTGAAGTTGAAAAATCTTTTAATCCGCCACCTGGTATGAGAGGAATGATTTTGGCAGCTGCCTGCATGGAATCAGGATATAATCCCAATGCCAGAGGAGACAGAAAATTTAGTAAGAATAAGAAAACGCCGATGGCCATTGGAATATTGCAGATGTGGCCAATTTATGAAAAGATGTTTCCTGGCCTGAATAGAACTGATCCGAAAACAGCTGCTGAAAGTTGGATGAAACACATCGTCAGACAAATACCT
>Ga0098039_1000547_pt1 | contig 15656 bp, 8 predicted proteins | sample 6_EtaG_FD_75047 | JGI IMG/M metagenome (GOLD analysis project Ga0098039, IMG submission 75047) | Marine viral communities from the Subarctic Pacific Ocean - 6_ETSP_OMZ_AT15160 metaG | ecosystem: Environmental > Aquatic > Marine > Oceanic | place: Pacific Ocean | collected 2015-01-08 | reverse complement strand
TATAACGCCGACCGGGTGGAAACCGTTGGTGACGCAGCAACACTCGCCACCGCGCCGTTTGACGATCTGAACCGCCAGCCGCTGGCCCAGACTTTCCGCGCTACCGACAGTAACGATGCGGTGACCATTGCCGTTAACCACTTCAAGTCCAAGGGCTGCGGCAGCGCTGAGGGGACCAATGCCGAACAGGGTGACGGCCAGGGCTGCTGGAACCCGGTTCGCACCCAGGCGTCAAACGCGCTGGCGAGCTGGCTGGCCTCGGACCCCACCGGTACCGCCGAGGAAGACGTACTGATCATCGGTGACCTGAATGCCTACGCCAAGGAAGACCCGATCCGCGCTCTGACCGACAACGGCTATACCGATCTCGTCGCGATGGCTGAGGGCGGCGCGGCATACTCCTATGTATTCTTCGGCCAGGCGGGTTACCTCGACCACGGCCTCGCCAACGCGTCACTGGCGCCAAAAGTGATCGACACCGCGATCTGGCACATCAACGCCGACGAGCCCCGGGCGCTGGACTACAACACCGACTTCAAGTCGCCGGAACAGCAGGCCAGCTTCTATGCACCAGACAGTTATCGCGCCTCCGATCATGACCCGGTGATTATCGCCCTGAACATGGAGCCCGCTTCGTTGTTCGACCGAGCCGACCTTAACGGCGATGGCCGCATCAATGGCCGGGACATCGCGCAATTTGTGCTTGCACGGCTGTTTGGCAAGGCCTCAGTGGAGCACTATGACATCAACCGGGACGGGCATGTAAACCGCGGAGACCTGTTTGCCATACAGGAGGCGAAACGCAGCCGCTAATCCCATTCACATCAAACAGCGCCCGCCGTCGTGCGGGCGTTTCTTATTTCGGCAACAAAAGCATCACATCGCTGACATCCGGGAAGCGGAACATGCGGGGGATAAATCAAACACAGGAGCAAGGAAATGATCCGCAAGTCAGCCTGGGTATTACTCCCTCTCATCGCACTGGTCGGTTGTGACAGCGACGATGACGACAACAGCAGCAACGATAACACCGCCAGCCCGCTGAGCCTGAACGTTCTCCACATCAACGATCACCACTCACACCTTGAAAGCGGCTCGCAGTCCCTGACCATCGCCGGGCAGGAAACCGAGTTCTCCGCCGGGGGCTTCCCCCGAGTTGCCGCCAAGATCGCCGAGCGTGAGATGGCCCTGGATAATGTGCTGAAACTGCACGCCGGCGATGCCATCACCGGCACTTTGTACTTCACCTCCTACGAAGGTGAAGCCGATGCCGAGCTGATGAACCTGGTGTGTTTCGACGCCTTTGCGCTGGGCAACCACGAGTTCGACCGTGGCGATGAAGGCCTGAAGAAGTTCCTGGATTTCCTCGCCAGCGGCAGTTGCCAGACGCCGGTTCTGGCAGCCAACGTAGTGCCCCAGGTTGGCACTCCCCTGGCCCCGACCGCTGTTGACGATTACATCAAACCCTATGTGGTGAAGGAGGTCGCCGGCCAGAAAGTGGGTATTGTCGGCATCGACATCGCCAACAAGACCCGGAACAGCTCCAGCCCGCTGGACACCACACAATTCCTGGACGAAACCGAGAGCGCCCAGGAAGCCATTAACGAATTGGAGGCCGATGGCGTCAACAAGATCATCCTGCTAACTCACTACCAGTACGAAAATGATCTGATACTGGCCGGAGCCCTGTCCGGTGTGGACGTGATCATTGGCGGCGATTCCCACTCCCTGCTGGGTGACTTCGACGACTTCGGCCTGACGTCCTCCGGAGCCTATCCCACCGAGTTGACCAACGCCGACGGTGACAAGGTTTGTGTCGCGCAGGCCTGGCAGTATTCCCAGGTGGTGGGTGAACTCAATGTTCAATGGAACGCAGACGGCGTGGTGGAATCCTGTGTCGGTGTGCCTCACCTGCTATTGGGCGACGACATTGTCCGTGAAGACGGCGGTGGTAACGAATACACACCCGAAGGTGCAGAATTGCAGGCGATCATGGACGCCGTCGAATCTGCTCCGCAGTTGAGCATCGTCACCGAAGACGCCACCGTGGCAAACGCCCTGGCCAATTACACCCAGCAACTGGACACCTTCCGCAATGAGGTGGTGGGTACCGCAACCGAAGACCTCTGCCTGGAGCGCATTCCCGGCCAGGGCACCAGCAGTCTGCCCAGCTGTGCAGGCACGACAGGAGCGCGTGGGGGTGACATCCCCAATGTGGTAGCCCAGGCCTTCCTGTTCCAGAGCAAGAATGCCGATGTGTCGATCCAGAACGCTGGCGGCGTACGCACGGACATTGAGGCCGGCGACATCACCATCGGCGACGGCTATACCCTGTTGCCGTTTGCCAATACCCTGGTCGATCTGACCATGACAGGCGCCGAAATCCGCCAGGTGCTGAACGAAGCTGTCGCCTTTGCCCATGCGCCCGATGGCTCCACCGGTGCCTACCCTTACGCCGCCGGCCTGCGTTGGAACGTGGACATGAACCGCGCCGAGGGTGACCAACTGTACAACATCGAAGTGAAAGGCCGCGACGAGACCCAATGGCGCGCCCTCACCGATGGTGAAACCCTGAACGTGGTCACCAACAGTTTCACCGGTGGCGGACGGGACGGTTATGTGACCTTCGGCACCGTCACCGACGACGGCCGCTCGGAGGACACCTTCCTCGACTACGCCCAGTCCTTCGTGGACTACGTCAGCGAGCAGGGCACCATCAGCAAACCCGCGATGGATGACTACTCGACCCAGTCCTACACGCCACCAGCACCGTAACGGCAACCATCCCCTGGCCCGCTTCATAGCGGGCCGGTTTTTGTTATGCTGCCGGATAGTTCAAACCCGGAGCATTCAATGTCGCAGAATTCCAGCGCCCAATTCCCTGTCTATTCCCTTCTTGAGCTGGCCTCCGTTCGCGAAGGCGATTCCGTGGGGCAGACCCTGGCCAACAGCGTCGCCTACGCCCGCCATGCGGAAAACCTGGGCTTTAACCGCTTCTGGCTGGCCGAGCATCACAACATGGAAGGCATAAGCAGCTCCGCAACGGCCGTACTGGTCGGGCACATTGCCGGTGCTACCAGCACTCTCCGGGTAGGGTCCGGGGGTATCATGCTGCCCAACCATCCGCCGCTGGTGATCGCCGAGCAGTTCGGCACCCTGGAAAGCCTCTATCCCGGCCGAATTGACCTTGGCCTGGGCCGAGCTCCGGGCACCGACCCCATAACCAGCCGGGCGCTGCGCCGGGACGGCCTCGGGGCAGAACAGTTCCCCGAGGATGTCGCGCGTCTGCAGTCTTTGCTGGGGCCACTCCAGCCGGGCCAGCCGGTCAAGGCCATTCCCGGCGCCGGCACCAATGTGCCCATCTGGCTGCTGGGTTCCAGCCTTTACAGCGCTCAGCTTGCCGCGATGCGGGGGCTACCCTACGCCTTTGCCGGCCACTTCGCGCCCCGGCTTTACCGTGAGGCGATCCAGACTTACCGGGACAACTTCCAGCCTTCGGACCAACTGGACAAACCCTATGTGATTCTGGCCGCTCCGGCCGTGCCTGCGGACACTGACGAGGAGGCCCAGTTCCTGGCCACCACCAGTTACCAGCGCATTCTTTCCCTGTTCCGGGGCCAACCACTGTGGATGCGGCCCCCGGTCAAGTCCATGGAAGGTTTATGGAACAGCGGTGAGCAGGCAGGCGTGAAGGACTTCCTGTCGCTGCAGTTGCTGGGCAGTGAGGACACTCTCCGGGAGCAGCTGGAGCGACTATTGCAGACTGTGGACGTGGACGAACTGATGTTTACCGTGGATCTGTACGACCCCGAGAAACGGCGGCACGCGCTGGATATCCTGGCCGCCACCCGACACTGACCTCTTACCGGAGACAACCATGGCCACGCCCGAATTTCATGTTTTCCTGTCCCACGGCCTGGAAAGTGGCCCTGGAGGCACCAAAGTACAGGCGCTGAAAGCCGAAGCTGAAACCTTTCCCGGTGTAACCGCGATTGCCGTGGATCATCGCCGCACGAAAGATCCCGCCGAACGCCTCACACAGATGAGAGAAGCCATCTCCGAGGCGGGTGCCGACCCGGAAAGAACCATCCTGGCCGGGTCCAGCATGGGAGGCTGGGTGTGTGCTCGCACCAGTGCAGAAACACCGGTACTGGGGTGCTTCCTTCTGGCGCCGGCTTTGGCGATGTCGGCGTATCCGCAATCCAGCCCCCGGATTCAAGCCCGGCACACCCAGATCATTCACGGCTGGGACGACGATGTGGTACTGCCGATGCCGGTGATTGAGCTGGCACGGGAGCAGAAGCTGCCGTTGCTGGTACTTCCGGACGGACACCGCCTGGAAAACAGCCTGGCGCGGCTGGTGATCGAATTCAGGGGCTTCATGACCGACTGTCTGTCTGACGCCTGACGACCGGCGCCTTATTTCATCCGTGAGGCTTCGAACACTGCCAACTCTTCGCCGGCTTCACCCAACAACCGAAGCTCGATGCCTTCGAGATTGACACCAACGGTCTTCGCCAGGGCCGCGAACAGCAACTGTTCCGTCTGATTATCCGGGCAGGCCCTGCGAGTGCTGCTCATGGAATCAAACAGCAGGTTCTCACCCGTGACCTGATAGTTGCCCATGTATTGATTGCAGCCACTGAAGCCACTTACCCGGCCGTCGTCCAGAAACAGAATGTGGGGTTTCTGGTCGGCGTTGGTTTCTGACACCGGTTCACCCCCGATGCTCAACAGCTGCCAATAGGTGTTGGTCAACGGCATCGCCACGATGTCATCGGCTGAACGGCTGGTAGCAGGTGACCCGACGCAACCGGCCAGGAAAAGCAGAGCAAACAGAATTGCCACATGCCCAGGTACCGACACGACTCCTCTCATGTGCTTTCTCCCTATAAGGGTTAACAATAGACGCTTCAAGCCAACAACCCAGCCAGCCCTGACGCCCTGATCACGCTACGCCCCACTGCCTCTTTCAGCACACCGTCCTGGCATACCGCCAGGCTGAGCCAGTGGCGTGCCCGGGTGATGCCGGTGTATACCAGCTCCCGGGTCAACACCGGGGTCAGGCGGTCCGGAATCACCAGGCAGGCGTGGGTGAATTCCGAGCCCTGGGACTTGTGCACGGTCATGGCGTAGACCGTTTCCATCGATTGCAAACGGCTGGGCGATATCCATCGGACACCTCCGCTACCGTCACTGGACGGAAAGGCGACCCTCAGGGTCTCAACCGGCTCACCCGCGTCGTTACGATCCCAGGGCACGCTCAGGGTGATACCGATATCGCCATTCATCAGCCCCAGATTATAGTCGTTTCCGGTGATCAGTACCGGACGACCGGCGTACCAACCGTCGGTGCGCTCGATCAACCCGGCACTATGTAAACGCCCGGCAATGTCATGGTTCAGTCCTTCCACTCCAAACGGCCCCTGACGCAACGCGCAAAGCACCTTGAAGCGATTGAACGCCGCAAGCACCTCGGTTGCCCAGGCGTCCCATGATTCACGCCCATCCGCCTCGACGTCGATGACAGGTTTGCGGTCACGAATCAGCTTTAGATAGTGGCCGTAGCCAACCGGAGGATCAACCGGCGCAGTGCCAACCACGCGCTGCATGCCCTGGCTGTGAAAGCGTTCCGGGCTGCCGGTCAGGGCGTGATTTGCCAACCACCCCATGTCGTTCTCACCAGTCAGCCAGGCCACATCCTCAAAGCCCTGGTTGCGGCATTGGCCGATCAATTCCCTGCTGAGCTGGCCCGCATTGGTGGCCGACGCCAGCACGCCGATACCGCTATGCTCGTCAAACCGATAGCTCTTTCGCAGCATGGCAACCGCCTGGTCCAGGGCCAGGCCTTCGGAGTCCAGCAGCTCTGATGGCAATTGACATCCGGTCACCGCTTGCAGCCATTGCGCCGTTTGCGGCAGGTAGTGTGCGCCTTCGGCGCGCTGGCAGAGCTCCCCCAATACCGCACCAGCGTCCACCGACGCCAGTTGATCCTTGTCCCCCAGCATAATCAGCCTGGCCTTGTCGGGCAGGGCGGCAAAGACCGACGCCATCAGGTCCACATCCACCATGGACGCTTCATCAATCACCAGGATATCCAATGGCAACGGATTGTCCTCGTTGTGACGAAAACTCCGTGAACCCGGGCGACTGCCCAACATCCGGTGTAATGTAGTGACCTGGGTTGGAATGGCGGATTTATCCGGTGCACCCGGCAGGCTTTCCAGCGGCAGACGGTCAACGGCACCCCCGATGGACTCACTGAGTCTTGCGGCCGCTTTTCCGGTTGGCGCCGAGAGGCGGATGCGCAGGTAAGGGTTGGCACCGGCGGTCTCAGCCGATTCACAAGCCATCGACTGCAAAGCCGCCAGCAGGTTGACTACCGTGGTGGTTTTACCGGTGCCGGGACCGCCGGTAATGACACTGAAGCGGTTCCGTGCTGCCAGGGCACAGGCCACTTTTTGATAATCCGGCGGGCCATCGGAATCGTTTTCCGTGCCGAACAGGGTATCCAGTGCCGTTTTCAACGGAGCGGTATCCGTCAACGCCACACGGTTGTCGAGACGTGCCCGAATACCGGCGGCAATAGCCTGCTCATAGCGCCAGAATCGACGCAGGTACAGCCGCGAGCCATCCAATACCAGCGGTGCTGCCTGCTCGCCGTTGCTGACAGCGCAGCTTTGCCCCAGCATCCCAATCAGTTGGTCAGCGTCGACACTGGCAAACAGATCCGACGGCCTAGGGCTGTTTTCAGGTAGAGAACCGACGCCTTCCGGCGGCAGCACCAGCGTTGGTTCCGTGGCACGACAGAGATGACGCACATCCAGGCAAACGTGCCCCCGCCCCACCTGGTGTGACACCATCGCTGACAGCAGCGCAAGCATGGCCATCGGCTGCTCTCCCTGTTCACGGACCATCGTGCAAACAAACGTCGCGAAGGCATGATCGAGGGCACGAATCCAGTCGCGCTCCACCCACTCATCCAGCAGGGCCAGAGCGTCGGCAGCGGTTTGGGGCAACCGTGGTGCCGGTTCGGGCTCAACGGCGTCGAACAGGTCCGCAATGGTTCCGCTTTCTCCGGTCATGCTGCTTTCTCCCCCTGGCCGCTGAACAGCCGGTCCAGTTCCTCAATCAGGGCCTTGTCCGGTCGTTCGGTAAAAGCGCCGGCGCCCGGTGCATCGCAGCCACGCAGGAACAGGTAGACGGCACCTCCCATGTGGCTGTCGTAATCGTAGTCCGGCAGGCGCGCTTTCAACAGGCGGTGCAACGCCAGCAGGTAGATGACGTACTGCAGGTCATACCGTTTCTCAAGGATTTTGTCTTTCATCACGTCAGGGATATAGGCCTGATCGTCCTCCCCCAGGAAGTTCGACTTGTAGTCCAGCACGTAGTAGCGGCCTTCGTGTTCAAACACCAGGTCGATAAACCCTTTCAGCATGCCATTAAAGGTGGCTTGCTGAGCCTCGGGACGCGGATCACCACCCAGCGTATGCCGGCGGACCAGTCTGTCCATGGCGAGGGTGTTCACCTCATGGCTTTCAAACCAGAACTCCAGTTCCGGCCGAAAGGTTTCAAGGCCCGCCAGGGAGCATGTCCTGCTGCTGCCCGGAAGCGGGATGTCCATGGTGATCAGGGTGTAGATCCAGGTTTTCAGGGTGTCAGTCCAATCACTCCAGTTGCGTAACTGGCAGCGTCGCTCCAGCAGCTCGTGGAGATCCTCCGGCGCATCAGCCACCTTATGGAACCCCTCTCCAGCGCACCACTCCAGAATATCATGCAGGAAGGTGCCGGGGCCGGAGCCTTTCGGGAAAGCATGCTGGTTGACCGGTTGCGGCCCTTGCCAGTCGGGAATCATTGCGGCCAGGGTATCGGCCACAACGGGCTCGTCCTCGTCACGCAGGTTCTCCTGCTCCGCATCCTCACTGGCCGGTGCGAAGTCGTTCCCGTAGCCACCGCGAGCGCCATAGGTGATCGCGGAATAGCTTGCGATCCACCAGTTTTCCCGGGCTTCCCGCACTGGCTCCAGGGCGTTGCCAAGCTCCGGCTCCTCGTCGCCCGCGTAAACGTCGTCTCCTGGTTCAGGCATGGGCGCCACATCGATTGCGGGCTCGCCGGTGGCCACGGACTGCAGGAAGGGCATCAGGTCCGTGTCTTCATCGCTGGCATTGCGGCCAATCAGGTGCCCCAGACCACTCTGCCGCCAGCCTTTGATGCCGCTGGCGCCAACCCAGGTGGCGTGACGGGATCGGGTCAGGGCAACGTAGAGTTTGCGAATATCCTCACCCAGTCGTTCGCGGTCGGCCCTGGCCAGGGTGTCTTCATCCGGCTCAAGGGAAATCTGCAGTCGGCCTTCGTCATCGTGGTACTTGATAAACGCCTGGTTCGGCTTTTCCTCGCGGAATTCGGTGGCAAACGGCAGGAACACCAACGGGTACTCCAGGCCTTTGGACTTGTGGACAGTAACCACCTTGACCAGCCCGGCATCACTTTCCAGGCGCATGGTGCGGTGTTCGTCCTCATCGTCGGAATCCTGCAACATCTCGGTGTAGTGGTGAATGAGCGCATGTTCGCCGTCCAGCTGCTGGCTGTCCTGCTGAAGCAGTTCGGCAATATGCAGAATGTCGGTCAGGCCGCGTTCGCCGTCAGGCCCGGACAGCAGCTTCGCCGGCACGTCATAGTCCATCAGCAGGCGCCGCAGCATCGGCAGTACGCCCTGTTGCTGCCAGAGTTCACGGTAGCCCTGAAAGCGGTTGATCTCGCGGTCCAGCGCATTCTCGTCACTGTACAGACGGTCCAGCTCCTGATAAGCCAGGCCCATGGTGGGCGTGGCGAGTGCCGCGCGAATCAGCGGAAGCTGGCCCGGTTCGGCGCAGGCCTGCAGCCACTGCAACATCTCCACTGACTGGACCGACTGCAGCACGGAATTACGGTCTGAGAGGTACACACTGCGAACGCCCCGGGCGCCCAATGATCGCCGGACGGCATTCGCCTCGTCACGTTTGTTGACCAGCACAGCAACGTGCTCCGGTCGCACGGGCTCAAACGGCGTGCCCTCGGCCCCAAAGCCCGCCTCGCCGCTCTGCCCCAGATTCAACAGGCGGGCAATCTCCGCCGCACAGGCCTCGGCCATGGCCTCCCTGCCGGTTTCCTTGGCGATAGGGCGCTCATCGGTCAGGGTCCAGAACGTCAGTGGTGGTCGCGGCTGCCCGTTAACAAGCCATTGCTGGCTGGTACCTTTGGCCTCCACGGGGCTGAAGGGCAACGGGTTGTCGTCCCCGGCTCGAAACAGGAAGGCCCCTTCGGGCAGGGACTGGTCGGCCTGGGCGAATACCCGGTTGACGCCGTCTACCATGGCGACAGCTGAGCGGTAGTTGGTCCCCAGCGTGTAGGTTCGGCTGCTGACCGCCCGACGGGCATCCAGATAGGTGTAGATATCAGCGCCACGGAAACCGTAAATCGCTTGTTTGGGGTCGCCAATCATCAACAGGCTGGTGTCTTGGTCGTTGCTGGCCACCCGGTATATACGGTCAAAAATCCGGTACTGCACCGGGTCGGTATCCTGGAATTCATCGATCATCGCCACCGGAAACTGCCGACGAATAGTGCCTGCCAGGCGTTCGCCCTGGGGGCCGCCCAACGCGGCATCCAGTCGTGTGAGCAGGTCGTCAAAGCCCATACTGGCCAGGCGCTGTTTTTCGCTGTCCAGGCGACGGGCGATCCAGCAGGCGGCATGATTGAGAATGTTCGCTTTCGCCACCGGCATGGTTTTCAATGCCGGTTTGAGTTCGGTGATGGCGTCCATGGCAGGATGATGCGGAGGCTCATCCTCGCCGGTCCATTTTTCGGCAAACGCGTCCGCCTCCAGGGTATCGAAACCCTTGGTGCGCTTGCTCGACAAGAACTCATGCGGTTCAGCCGCATCGGTTGTGGCCCATTCTCGAAGGTGTTCCACGGCTTTTTGAAGGGAGTTTTTGGTGGTGCCATGCAGCGGTTTCGGCTTTCGCTTCGTGGTTTCCGCCAACAGCTCTTCCAGTTCGTCGCACCAGGCCGGCCAGGGGGCTTTCAGAGCCTGCAGTTCCACCTCCCGCAGGCGTTTCGCTTCCTCCGCAGCGGCCAGTGGGTCACGTTCCGGCACTGGCAGGGCATCAACGTGTGGCAACAGGTTGCGCACTGACTGGCGCAGGCTTTCCGGGGTTTTCCAGGTGTCCAGCACCTCCCCCATCAACTCGGGTGGCATGGGGTAGATAAAGGTGCGCCAGTAATCCCTCACAACGTCATCCAGCAGGTCCGTCTGACTGGTCTCCAGGGTCTGACGGAACAGGCTGCCGCTGTCGAAGGCATGCTCGCTGAGCATGCGATTGCACCAGCCGTGGATGGTGGACACGGCAGCCTCGTCCATCCATTCCGCGGCCAACAGCAGCTTGCGGCGGCAGGCTGCCCAGTCGGCCGCTGGGCAGGCGTTGCGCAGATTCACCAGCGGGTCTTTTGACATCACCGTGGTGTCGACGGTGTCCGGTTCAACCGCGAATAACGCCGCGGCTTCGGTCAGGCGGGCGCGAATCCGGTCCCGGAGTTCCTTGGTGGCGGCCTCGGTAAAGGTCACCACCAACAGGTTGGGCGGCATGATGCCCTCACCGAGTGGCTCCTCCACGGTGCGATGGCCCAGTACCAGGCGCACGTACAGCAACGCCAGGGTAAAGGTCTTGCCGGTGCCGGCACTGGCCTCTATCAGCTGGCTGCCACGCAACGACAGTGTGAGGGGGTCGAGCTTGCGGATCTCTTCCATCATTTTGTCGACCCCCGTCCCGCACCGCCAGGCTTGGCCCGACCGGCCTGTTCGGCGTGCCAGAGTGGCTCATACAGTGCCGACACCAACAGCGGAAATTCGTCATCCGCCAGCAGTTGTTCTACCTCCGGATAGGCCCGGCGCAGGTAACCACTGTCGCGCTCCAGAGCCTTGCCGTAGGCGTCCGTCGCCTTCAGCAGTGCTTTGTCTTCACTGCCCTCGCCCCTGGCGGGAAAAAGGCCCCGCAAATAGCCGAAGGCCGCACCCGACTCTATCGGCAGCGGCCGCGTCTGGCCCTGAATCCAGTAGCCCAGGATGCCGGCCAGGTATTCCCTGGCCTGGTCGGTGTCCAGAGGCAACAGGTTGACGACACGCTTTTCCTCTTTGGCGATCACCAGGGTGTGGAAAGCGTTGTAGCGAATATTACCTGCCAGGTGTGCCACCCAGTGTTCCAAGAGGGCCGGGAACTTTAGCTGGCGAGCGCTTCCGGACCCTTCCAGCAGGTTGCTACTGGCAATCACCACCCGGCAGAAGTCACCGCCCGGGCGGGTACGCAGGTTGCCCAGCCTGTCGTTAACGGTGACCGTCGCGTCGCCATGCTCATGGCGGCACTCAAAGCCTGAGATATCCTCCACCGGCTCAGGCCAGAGCGCCACGGCCTCCTGATAACGCCGGTACAGGTCTGGCATGCGGCTTTCCAACTGCCGGGTCAGGGCGGTTTCGGTCACTCCCATGCCCAACTCGCCTCGCCGGGCCATGCTCGCCAGGGCAGCCTCCAGCCGCTGATGCAGTTCGTCCTCGGTGCCCGATTTCATTACCGCATGACGGATCAGTTCGTCCTCCAGACGCCAGTGGTGCAAGCCGTCCATGGCGAACGCCTCGTTGTCGGTGTCCAGGCTCTCCACATCGGTAAACCGGACCTGCAGCCGGCGCTGGTAAAAGGTGTCCACTGGTCGTTTGAGGAAAGCGCCAATATCGGCAATCGTCAGTGGCTCCGCCGCTGGCAGGAAAGGCAGTTCGGCTCCCACCACATCGGTTTCCCGTTGCTGGTGCGCACTGAGCCATTCACTGTCATAGGTGAACAGGCGCCGCGTTGCCAGCACCGCGTTCACGTCCGGCGAGCCATTGTGCCCGGCTCCGCGATTTCCGGCGGGAAAATACTCACGGCTGAACGGCTGCAGCGGGTGTTTGATCGTCAGGGCCGGAGAGGCTTTTCGGTCCGACTTCTCCACCTGCCACACCGCATCAAGATGGTCACAGAGCTGGCTGACCAGTACCGAGGGCGGCCGTTCCGAATCATCACGGATGCTGCGCCCTACCCAGCTGATGTAAAGCTGCTCCCGCGCGGAGAGCAATGCCTCCAGAAACAGGTAGCGGTCGTCCTCCCGGCGGGAACGGTCGCCCGGCCGGTAATCCACGGCCATCAGGTCAAAATCCACCGGCGGTCGCGAGCGCGGGTAGTCACCGTCGTTCATGCCCAACAGGCACACCCGTCGAAAGGGGATGGCGCGCATGGGCATCAGGGTTGCAAAATTGACCTTGCCGGCCAGGAAGCGCTGATTGAGGCCGCCTTCTTCCAACCCTTCCAGCAGAATTTCCCGCACGATGCTCAGGGGCAGTTCCACGTCTTCCATGCCCGCACTGTTGCAATCCTGGAGCCACTGCTCTGCCTGTCGGCGTAGCCGGTTCACCAGCAGTAGATCGTCGTCAGACAGTTCAGCGAAGAAGCGTTCGAGGATGGACTGCAGCCGATCGAGCCAGCCGGCAGGCGTCGCAGTGCACCTGAGCTCGTGCCAGAGCTCTTCCAGCCGATCCACAAAGCGGTAGAGATTGCCCGCCACACCTGCCTGCAGGCCGCCGATTTCCTCGAACGGTTCGATGCCCTGCCAGGGATCATCACGGCCAGCGCCATAGCCCAACAGCATCCGCCGCAGCCCCGCCTGCCAGGTGTTGCGTTCCAGCCCCTCAGGCAAGTCGAGACTGCTGCGATGTTCGCTGTGCAGACCCCAGCGAATGTTGGCGCCGTCCACCCATTGGCGTACCAATGGAAGATCGCCCTCGGCGATACCGAACCGGCTGCGTACGGCCGGCACTTCCAGCAGGCTGATGATCTCGCTGACGCCAAAACGGCTTTCGGGCAGCGCCATCAACGTGTCCAGTGCAATCAGCACCGGCTGACGATGCCGCTGGCCCTGGTCGGAAATGGTGAACGGGATGTAGCGCCGGGACGACGACGGGTAACGGCCAAACACCGCCTGGATGTGAGGTGCGTAGGTATCAACGTCTGGCACCATGACAATCACGTCGCGGGGCCGAAGCTGCGGGTTGCTGTTGAATGCCGCCAGCAACTGGTCGTGAAGAATCTCCACTTCCCGTTGCGGGCTGTGGGCATTGTGAAACACCACGGAATTGTCCTGGAACGGATCGAGGGTCCGTGCCTGCCCCAGCATCTCTGCCTGGGAAGTGAGCGAACGAATGTCGTTCTGGATCTGGTGCAACAGCGCAGGCTTATCCGGATCTCCGTGGGGCGTGAAAATATCGATCCGGCCCTCCGGAGTTGCCACGCGGCCCTGGTACGCCTCGGGGTTGTCGAATTCGTCCAGCAGGCGAATGTAGTCCCGCCCCTGTTTGCCCCAGGCCGCCAGCAGGGGGTTAGCGTGCTGGTGGAGGGCATCAGGGTCGGTCAGTGCCGCCAGTTCCGGGTGGGTCTTGCCGCGCTTGCGGTCCGCCGTCAGCAGGTCACGGTCGCTGATGATGTCGGCCCAGTAAAATTCGCTGGGATTATGGACACAGAGCACCACCTGGCTGACCTGGCTGAGAACGGACAGGGCTTCCAGCGCCTGCTTCGGCAGGGATGACACACCGAAGACCACAATACGACGGGGCAGGTTTGGAGGCCGGTCTGCGGCTGTCAGTGCCTGCCCTTGCGCCATGAACCGGGTGTGAATGCGTGAACGGCTGGTACCCGCGAGTTCGCCCACATCGGCCACCAGCCTGCGCCACAGTACCGCCTGCCAGCGCAGCTCATCGCCAAGCTCACGGTATTCGCCGCGCGCCATCCGCAGCCGGTCATGGCCGGCTTCCCAATCCGCCAGCCAATCGGCGCGGAAAACCTGATACTGGTCGAACAGGTCCGCAATCTTGCCGGCGAGCTGGTAGCGTCGGGTTTCAGTATCCGTTCCGGCCATGAATCGTCGCAACGGCGCAAACACGTCGTCGTCCGCGATCAACTCCGGCAGTAGTCGGAACAGGCGCCAGACCAGTCGGGACTTATCAAACGGGGACTGTTCCGGTACGCCCTCCGAGGTCAGTACCGCACGGTAGGCCTGCCAGATAAAGCGGGCGGGAAACAGAAAATCCATGCCGGCCGCAATCCCCAGGCCGCCGACCCCGACATCAGCACCCTCCTCGGACGGGTCTTCAGCCAGTGCCAGCTTGAGCCATTGGGCAATACCATTGCTCTGCACCAGAAAGGTTTCACTTTCCAGCGGTGGCAAGGGGCTTTGCCGGCAGATCCAGACCACAGCCCGGCGCAGGTCTTCCAGATGATTCGCGTGGATGGCGTGAAAGCCGGGCTCGATGGATGGCGTTACTGGCATACCTGCCCTGTGTGTTGTTTCCGGTAAGAAACAAAAGCCTACCACAACTTGCATGGGCGACCGGAACGCGTCGCTTTCGGCCCCAGGTAAATTCGCCAATTTCTTGCGAAATCGGGATTGTTTTGCCAGTCTAAATAAATGTAACAGATCATTTCAGCAAAAAAATAAGCGGAGACAACGCGATGAGCACCATGAGCAAGTTCAAGAAACTGGCCGGATTTTCTGCGTTTGCCTTTGCCGCAATGACAGCGGCAAATTCGGTGAATGCTGCCAACTGGCGCTATGCACACGAAGAATATGAAGGTGATGTCCAGGACGTATTCGCTTACGACTTCAAGGAATACATCGAAGACAACTCCGACCACACCTTGCAGATTTATCGTTTTGGTGAGCTCGGCGAATCCGACGACATCATGGAGCAGACCCAGGCTGGCATCCTTAACTTCGTCAACCAGTCTCCCGGCTTCACCGGCTCGCTGATTCCGGAAGCGCAGATTTTCTTCATTCCTTACCTGATGCCGACCGACATGGACACGGTGATCAAGTTCTTCCGTGAAAGTGAGGCGATTAACGAGGACTTCCCGAAGCTGTATGCCAAGAATGGTCTGGAGCTTCTGCAGATGTACCCGGAAGGCGAAATGGTTGTAACGGTGGACGAGCCCGTCAGCAAACCGGAAGACTTCAACAACAAGAAGATCCGTGTCATGACCAACCCGCTGCTGTCGGAAACCTATTCAGCGTTTGGTGCAACCCCCACGCCGCTGCCCTGGGGTGAAGTTTACGGTGCCCTGCAGACCAACATGATCCAGGGTCAGGAGAACCCGATTTTCTGGATCGAATCCGGCGGTCTTTATGAAGTTTCCCCGAACCTGGTCTTCACCAGTCACGGCTGGTTCACCACTGCCATGATGGCCAACAAGAACTTCTACGACGGCCTGTCCGACGAAGACAAGAAGCTTGTTGAGGACGCTGCGGATTACGCGTTCGAGAAAATCATCGTTCACATCGATGGTCTCGCTGAAGAAGCCCTTGAGAAGATCCAGAAAGCCAGCGACGAAGTCACCGTCACTCGCCTGAACGACGAACAGATCGAAGCCTTCAAGGCCCGCGCGCCGCAGGTTGAAGAGAAGTTCATCGAGATGACTGGCGAAAGCGGTAAAGAACTGCTGAACCAGTTCAAGGAAGACCTCAAGGAAGTTCAGAGCAACTGATCCTGAAGGAACCATTCCCGCCGGCCCTGCCCGGCGGGAATCTGTTTTAACCCCGCCCCG
>Ga0098039_1000545_pt1 | contig 15674 bp, 2 predicted proteins | sample 6_EtaG_FD_75047 | JGI IMG/M metagenome (GOLD analysis project Ga0098039, IMG submission 75047) | Marine viral communities from the Subarctic Pacific Ocean - 6_ETSP_OMZ_AT15160 metaG | ecosystem: Environmental > Aquatic > Marine > Oceanic | place: Pacific Ocean | collected 2015-01-08 | reverse complement strand
TTCTTCCATAACCCCCAAAGAGTTGTCTTCGATTGTCACTGTAACTTCATATTGATCAGTGCTTTCTATCGCTGTATCATCATCGACAAAGAAATTGTAGCTAAATGCCATCAATCTGTAATCATCTGGAATTTTTGTCTCTGTGAAATCAAAGCTTCTTAAGGCCATATGCGCAAATATTGGCGATGATTCTGCTTCTGTGGATGTTTCTCTATCAGTCAATAGTTCATCATCTGTATTTGCGCAGAAGTCTCTCCACGAAGAAACTTGCATTGCCTTTAGGCGCGCTGGTGGAATGAGAGCTTCTTGGTACGTATCTGCGGAGCCTTCAAAGGTGGCACGAGTAAATAGTGGTGTCTCGGAAGCCGGGTCGGTGTTGCCCTCTAATGACATATATACTGTTGGATCGTATGATAGGTGTCCGATACTACCAGCCGCATATGGCAACCACTTTAGCTCAACTTTTTTCAATCTAATGCTCTGGTTTAATATGTCGCGACCGTAAGATAGAAATTTCTGCATTCTAGATGGGTTCATATAATTTGAAATATTACTATTAAACGAGATATATTTCTCCATATCAAAGAAAAACCAACCATATTTTTGTACAACTATGTTTGTGAGGGCTAGTTTTCTGTGGCGGCCGACGCCCATGGTCTGGCCATGATACGCCGCCAAAATCGGAATAATTGTCTTAAGCGCAGTTTTGACGGTGGACCTGTATTCATCTTTCCATATTTGTTGACATGAGTCTAATATTGATTTTTGGAGTTTTCCCAGGAATCGGCCGGGTGTGACTGCGCCACCGAGACCGCCCGGTACGCCCATCTCCAGGATGATGTCTCCGTAAACACGCGGCCGGACTTCTGGTGAAGGCACGCCTGCGGCGTTGTCGTGAGTGCCCCACGAGGTTCCGTTTTCTATATAGTCCTGGGTTTTCCTATAAAGATCTTTGTAAAATCCGCCATATATGATATCTCCGCGCGACTTCTTGCGGCTGTCGGGCGTGTCAAGATCGTCGTGGTAACGGCCGTACCAGCCTGGGCATACGCGTGTGGCAACACGTTTTGGCCAGCCCCGGTCTACTTCGTACATTGTGCCGGGCTCGGCGCCGCCTGCGGCGATCGCGGTGCCCACCTCGTGGGACACTCCTGCGGGGACGGCGTACGTACCCTGGAGCTTGACACCATCGATCTCGACCATCTCTGAAAAAGGCTGCTGGTCCCAAATCGTTTCCAGCTCAGAGCGCATCGTCGAGCCCAGATTGCCAACCAAATCAGTTACGACCTGATTAACTGCATCTTCGTCTATTTCTCCGTCTTCGTTTATAATCACATTATCGCCAACTAGTTCTTCATATGTGTCAATTGACGAGAAAGCTTCGATCAGCATGCCGCCATGGCGACGTTCTCCTCCTGTCGACAGTGGTCCTCCAAAAATTGGTTTTAAATGGGCGTTAAATCGTTCATTTATATTGTACAAAAATGAATGCCGATACATTGCGTCTATGCCATCATTCGGGTCGCCAGGAACAGCAAAACACGCCATCTTGGCCAGGATGTCATCGCTCCGCCTTTGAATCGTCTCTTTTGTTTCGTTGGCGGGATCCTCGGCGGCGATGATGCTGTCGAGGTCGCGCTTGGCACTCGGGTTGTTCATCATTAATGTGTATTCCTGGGAGTGGTCGTCGCCGCCGCTCTGGGTGAATCTTAGCGTTCCAATATTGCTCCATCCAAATACATGTTTAAAACATTTATATGCGTTGGTTGTGCCCATAAGCTTGCAGTTTTTATCGACATACCCAAACTCAAGAGTACATTTCTTTGTGGTGTGGGGCTGTCCAAGACTGCTCCCGTAGAGGTCGTGCTGAAAAAGACCCCAGGCGGTGTCGACAACTCTCGAAACGAGCTTGCCGCGGAAAAGCTGGGCATAGTGCGCGGTCTCTGAGGACGTTCCGGCGGCCCAGGGCCCTCTTGCACCATGGGCCGGAGTGGTCAGCATATCCCAAAATTGATCTGTGGCGGAGTGCATATCGCCGAGTAATTGACCCTTGATGCGGCCGATACGGCCTATTAGAATTGCAAGTATGTCTGGGTGACCCATATTATAGCCGGGAATGGGCTTGATTGCGTCCTCAATTGCCTCAAGAACCACCGTGTCCATGGTCTCTGGAGTATAGGGGACTTCGGCAGTCGGGTCGCCTTCTGCAACTTGTATGAATTTCGCCAAATTTGTTTGAAGCGCCATATCGTATACGAAGTCACTATCGTTCAGATTTTCATCATATGAGCCTCCAAATTCTGGATCGAATGCAAAAATTCTATAATCTTCAAGCTTTGCAGATCTGATTAATCTTTTCTCTACTTGAGGTTGCGCTATCAAGGCCGAGTTGGCATTAATTACGGCTCTTCTATATCTTTCATAAAAGCGCCCTATTCTGGAGGCACCTGTTCTGTTTGGAAACATTGTTGCATATTTGTTCAGCTGTGCTATTAATGTTGGCTCTTCTGCATATTTTGCGATTATAAATTCGATATTGTCAACTATGGCATCTAGCTTGTCATTCCTGCCTCGATACTGTTCATATTGTGATGTAATATTGCGGATGCCATCGATAACTTCTTTGGCGCCAAAGGACTCTGTTTTGTGATATTTGTTGTTTAATCCAAGCAGCGGTGCACCCGAATAATAGCTGTTATCCATTGCGAAATATCCCTCTGAATTTTTTTGTGCTAGCTGTTTTTGGTGCATGATGGGCTCGTTTGCCACGTCGCCAAAATTCATCGCAAATACAATATCCGTATAATCTGTAAGCTCTGTGGGAGGTCGCAGAGATACGGCAGCAAAGAGAACCAATTCTACTGCGTCGTCGAGGTTCGGCACAATGAGATCTACGGATACATTTGAAGATTTAATAATTTGATTATATTGGTCGTCCCTGTCCAGGGTGAACTCCAGGGCCGGGTCCAATTGAATTGTTTTATAGGTCAGGAGAAGCTCTACCGCGGTCCAATCGCCTTCGTCGGAGTCATTCATTATTGCGGTAAGTGCTGCTTTAAGGCCTCTTTTTGATTTTTTAAGTTTAACTATCATCTCTTCATCCCATAAAAGAAAGAAAGTTATATAAAGGTTTCCAACAAACTCGTCTCTAAAATCTTCTAGTAAAAAATCATCAGAAGAGTTAAACATTAGAGATGTAAGGACTGTTAATTTGGATGCATCCCAGTACCCAGAACCCCGGCTGACGTATTCAATATATTTGTCTATGAGGCTGGTCAGATCCGAGTCCGCATCCGGGTACCCAAGACTCGCGGCGACGTCGTCTTCGGTGGCCTCCCTTATTTCTATGCGCTCGATATATGGAACTGGAAGATTCTTTCCGAAATTGCTCTCTATATCGCCTTTAAGAATTAATCTAGACATATTTCTGGCTCCACTTCGCTACCGTAGATATCATAATAATTATTCCCTTCTTCTGTTCCGGTACAATCAATATCCAAATCAATGTAATATGATTGTTTATTAAACGTTTCAATACCACGACATGCTATGGCAGTATCAACAAAACTATCAACAACAACATCAAAATAATATTCTACACTTGATGACGGAATTTGTTCATGAAATTTTTCAATTGGATTTGCCATCTTCATTATGCCGTCCACAATTTGTGGTATATCTCTTCCAAAATACTTTCTCATAAAGCTGCTGGTGCCTTGAACTGTTGTGCCCTCCGATTCGTACGAGCTTGTCACAACTTCAAAAACCTCTATATCAAAGTTTTGCATTAATATGCTCGTATTCACCTCTTCCACATAAATAACCGCGTCATCTGGTTTAAATTGAATGGTGTTTCCGTCAGCAAACGCATATGTTTCATTTATGGCGGCATAGACCGTGTCCGTGTCGAAGTTCATTTGTATTCCTTCGATATCGTTGGGGCTTTTGGTTCGTTTTTCGTAACCTAGCGATATGTCAATTTGTGGGACATTAATGTCATTTAATGTATCTCTTTGACTATTGCTGGTGATTCTGCCATTAAGGACGACGATTTTCCACGCCGCGGCATAGTTTAATTCACGGCCATCTAAGTGCGCGTCTCCGATAGCCTTGTCGTGTTTTAATATATTTTTACGTATTTTTTCTTTAGTTGGAGTAACATCCAGGTCGAAAAAATTAGTACCATTATTGTTTGTTAGGCGATCCTCTAAATCTACGAACAATGTTTGTCCTTCCAGATATTGAGTCTCGTTCTTTATTCTATGAACAACGTTGTTTTGTGATTCTGTAATACCGGCATACAAACCATCATAAATAATATTATCATCAAAAAATGCATAATAAACCGGCTTAAAAGTACCAATAGATAAAAGATAATGTCCATAAGTTGTTAATTTTAAATCAATAACTTGTTCTTTCTTATTTAAAAATTTTCCCATTTCTTAATACTTCTTTGTTGTGGTTGGTGATGTCCCGGTTGTCGTCTTGGTGGTAGTAGTGGTAGTGCCAGAAGTTAAGACCTTCTTGAGTGTTTTGTCTCTTGAGCTTATTTCGGCAATTGTTCTATTTGTGGCCGCTTCATCGCCTATTTCTTGATTCTTTATTGCTTTTTCAGCCTTAATTTCCGCGGAGCGGGTAGCCACAATTCCGGCAACCTTCTTCTCTTCAACTTTGGCTGTCTCATTAATAGAGGTGGACAGCCCCGCAGACGATGCAACCCGAGTAGTTCGATCTAAAGTGGCATTAATTCTGGCATACTTCTGGTTGCTATTTAAATTACTGGCAAGTTTTGTGTTCGTGTCGGCCTTATATAATACCTCAGCTTCAATTTTAACTAACTCTACAATAGAAAGATAATCATATGGCCAATTGAATTTCAATGGATATCCCATGGGCGGGGGCCTTAACAGGGTAGAGCCAGCCTCAGAAACTTGACGTACTCTTAAGTCTTTGTATAATGCTTGGCTCTTTTGCTTAACTTTGAACACCATCCACCTTAAATTTGGATTCTCCATTATGTTTTGCTCGGTAAGCAATTCTGTATTAAATAGTTCGTGAGCCACAGCTTCCGTCTGAAAATACATCTTTTTATAGTCTCTCGGAGCTAGATTTTGCCAAATATAGGATAAGTCATCTTTATTTAGCGAATATTTAAATTCAAACATATACATTACGATAGGCCCAACTAATGGATTTTGAATAAAATCAAACTGTTGTGGCAATACATAGTCGTTCATTTTTCTGATCAAATTTCGGATCGACACACCAGCAGCATCGAGCGAATCTCCCTCAGCAGAACCTTCAGCTGCGCTTGTGGCGGCCTCATATCTCGCTTGAGGAATGTTGATAAATTTCTTTGCTGCGTATGTCGCATCATTTGTTGCAACTGCGGGTGCTGTGGTGGCCATGTTTTGTGTAATATAGGGTATTGCTACGATTGCTTCTTTGACTGTTTGTTTATCTGCTAACTCTCCTAATCGGGTTCGCGAGTTATCAGAACTAAAGCCCATCAACTTGGTAAACGATTGCATCTGTTTATATATTTCAGACGATGGAATATCATTGTTGTACGGACTGCTTTCAGACACAACAGAATAGTGATTTTGTAGCCAGCTAGTGGGAATGTCTCCGATATCCAAAAATATTCCTTTGTTGGTAGTATCCGGCATTACTCCGAATTGATGCCACATACCATTAGCTGCTGTATCTGCGCCATGGTACGATGGCAGCGTCTTTGTATCTCCGGATCCGGTGATGGCATGCACTCCGCGATCAGAAAAGTTAAGCATTGGAGTTTCAAATTTGGGCTGAATAACCCACTTCTTGCCTACAACCTCATTTTCAGTGGAAATTACGCGACCAAACTTATCGACATTTTGCTTGTATACCTCTTCAATACCAAAAATATTAACACTATCATCCAGTTGCATTGCGTTCTTATTTGTGTTAAATGAGTTATATACACCCTTGTTCATGATTGCTTTAAAGTCGCCGGCGGCCAAGGATGGTGAATCAGAAACAAGCGATCTTCTAAATATGCCTCGGTCTGGCCACTCTTTACCAATGGCCGGGCCTGGATCGTGGCGCCACCTTACAACCTGAGCCTCTGCCAAAATTCTCTCCAGATCATAATCAACGTTTCCAGAAGGCCGGAAGATTATGTCAGCCCAAGCCTCACCATGTTGGTGTGGGGGCGTGAAGGCCCAATTATATCCGTTGAAGCAGTCCATGGTACCAGAAGCAGAAGCGGAAGCGGGAATATCCCGAGTAGGGTCAGAATCTTGTGCTATGGGCCCTGGAATTCGGCCGGAAAGGGGCGGCCCGAAAGCAGTAGTACGACTATACATTACAAAATTGCGATTGAAGTTCGGGTTATATTGTGGATCCTGTGGGATTTCGAAAGACCCGGTAGCCTTCAATGACCCTGAGCCGGCTGTTTCTGAGCCTGAGAAAGGACTAATAGCGGCAGCATTGAAGGCGACAGCGCCATATAATGAAAACCATGAATTATCGGCTGCAGAGCATGATTCGTATTGATAGGTACGCTCACCCTCAAAAGAATTCTTCAGTCGAAGGCGCGCGCCATAAACTTCACCTGATTTTCCAGAAAAGCGTACCTTATCTAATGATGAAGCGTTAGATGACAATTTAGTATAAGTTGCATCTTTCAAGAAAAAGTTTCCCACTTCGGCTACAAAATTGCTGGCCATTAAACTATACACGTTATCGACAGTGGTACTGGCCAAGCTGGCTGTGATTGCCCAGTCAAGCGAACAGCTCGGATGCGGCTCCATATCAGTTAGTGAAAGGCCGTTCATATAAACACCAGGATCTATAATTGTCTCAAACGGCAAACGAGTGGTCCATATAGAACCGCTTTGAAAACGGGCCCCTAAGCCGTTTTGAGAATATTCATCTGAGTGGAAGAGCGGGTATAGAGCCCAGTTTTGGCCATTTAAACCGAGGTGTGAACCAGTAAAATTATACTTGCCCATGATTGTTCGGTCTTCTTCCGATATAATTGGCCAGTCGCATGCGATACCACTCTTTATTGAATTATATAAAATTCCCGGAGCAAAAAGCGGTTGATATATTATTCTACTTGCCGGATCTATGGCACCGGATAATGGCGCGGCCCAGCCCAGGTTGTTATCAACAATAATTGAATTGCCAAACGATCTTGAAAACTGACTTACCAGATCTAGTGTTCTTTGTGCCGGATAAAATCCCTTATAAGGATTGAATCTAATGGCTGCTTTACATGTCAATTAAAATTCGGTGGCCGGCAAATCAGACATTTGTCTTATATCCAAGAAATTGTTCATAAAATCAGAGTTTGAGTAATCAATATAGAAAGAATCTTCGCTGCTATTTCGGTCTGTTCCCGGGATCTCTAACATGTTGAAGCCTTCTGCGGTGCCGGCTTGGAGGTAGCTTTCAACTTTCTCGCTAATTCTAAATTCAGGCACAACTGAGTAGCCGCGCGCTTTCAACTTAAGATCGGCTTTAAATTCACTATAATTGTTAAACCACGGTTCCGATGATGCCGATACAAATCCGACCACCATTGAACCACTGGTATTGTTGCTATCGGTATTGATAGATTGAGTCAAATATCCTGCCGTGGCCGGCGCATCCCAATATGCCTCGCCAGAACCAAGAGAACTGGTACTGGAGCCGGCTTGGCCTGGCGCAAACTCAAAACCCACGTGGTAGGCGCCGATTGGGTGTAGGCCTTTCATCTGACCAGGCGACATGATTGAATTAGGCGAAGCCAGCGTGTGCTTTCTGGCGTATAAGGCGCCAGGAGACATCGTGTTCAACATTAAGCCCTCAGTAAGAGTTTCCCACCCGCTGTCACTGGAGGTGTTATGGATCATTCCAGCATGCCACCACCCATATGTGTTTTGAAGTTCGCCGGCAGAACCAGAATTTTTAAGAGAATCCCAAAAGGGCAAGGCGCCAGATTGATCAATAGTCGACACACTCGGAGGGCCGGCCCTAGTTAAAAAGTCTTGTGAAGCATCCAGCGGCCAAGAGCTTTGACTAAGGCGCCCTTCGCTGCCGGCGGCAGGCTGAGACCACCATACTCCAACTGAGTTGCTCAAATAGCTCCCCACGGCAAGGCGATCTTGCGGGTGAGTTCTCCAATACTTGTTATCATAATCATTTCTGAAGGAAGACGTTGTGGAAAATTCATTTTTCATTGATGGGAACACACACTCGGTGTAGTGTACCCAATTTAGTGTGTAATCTCGCGAACTTTTTAGAGCCATCAATTGCTCAAAAGTCGTAACTTCATTGTCTGTATGTGGATCAATATCGAGGTAATCATTTAGCGATGGCTGGTTAAAGTATATTAATTCATTATTGTATGATGTTTTAAGAGTCGCGTTGGCGGTTGTTGTGTTCGTAACACCTCTGACTGTTGTGTATGTGTTATAATCATAATTAGCATATACTGGCCGGCCCTTCATGGAGACCGGTCGCAGATCATACTGATCAATTGAAGAGCCGGACTTGACCAGTGAAAGTTTGTTGTTTTTGCGTTCCGCTCTCAATACGGGGTGATCACTTTGGCGGCTTTGATTGAATGTTCCCCAGCCATAGATGCCGTTGCGCTTAAGCATAATGGCATTGAAGAGCGTGGGTTGGTCGTCCACATTTACTAAATCTAGGAAGGAGGGATAATTAGCATAGCCTTGAATCGTTGCACCTGTTGCGTAACCCAACGTATTCATATAAGACATGTTCGAGCCCGACGGAGCCGTGGTGGTGATTGGTTCGTAGATATTCGTGTTTAAGTTACCAAAAGCAGTGGGAACGAAGGAACCCACTACTGAGCCGGCATAAGAACGATCGTAGCCCCAGACCCGATTACCTACAACCACAATCGAACCGAATTCACTAGCCGAAACCCATGGCATGTAAGATTCAATGCCGCCGGCGGAACTTGAATACATACCTTCGTACGTACCCGCTGTTGGCATAAGTCCGTAATATCTCAAGCCTTCGGAGTGTACAATTGCACCCGTGATCCAGGCATATTGTCTGTCAGATCTGGGAATTTGATGTTGTACATAGAAGTTATCATATGACGAAGCAGAAGCGTACATCTCGCTTTCTGGAATGATGGGGTTGTGGCTACTGGAGCCCACAATTCGGATGCGCGGGCGGTGGTTTCTGTGGACTTTGTGAAATCCTGGAAGTTGATCATATTGAGCGCCTGGCGCGCCGCTTCGCAGATCACTCGCTTGAAATACCGATGATGCACCCGTCACCCACAATGAGTCGCGGCCAAACCTGGCAGTGTGGCGCGCCAGGTGCGAACGAAGGCCATAGTCATAGCCGTGAATGTCTCCAACGCGTATTCCGGGGCCTCCTGCACCGGTAGCCTCAGAAATAGAGCCAGAGGGGCCCTGTGAGGGTTTAATGACGGTTAGGTTGCGGTATGTAAGCGCATTGTAAACCGAAAATTCGTTTGATCTGAAATCCCTGTATCCTATAGAACTGACTTCAAGGCCGCCCGGGTTAGAGAATTTTGAAGATATTACAGAGTCCATTTTGGTGCCACCGGACAAATAGGCTGTTGGATATTCATCGACGAACTTAAAGTGGCTGTCGCTATCTCTGTGAATATCTAGGAATGATCTAATTTGGGTTGAGGATGTTGAGCTATTTTGAAATGCTTCGGTTGGTAGTTGCATTGTTGAGTTGTTCTCGACAAATTTCTTTGGATTAGACCAAGCACCAACAGTGTGCACAATTTCATAATTCCTTCTATAGTTTCCTAAGATGGTAGAGCCCGTACGAATTTGTATATTTCTTATATTTACCGGACGTTTGATGGCCACATTTCTATAGTAAACTGCTTTTTGGGAAGCAGTCATAGGATAGGGCAACGCATCTATTTCATTAGCCTCTGGCCATGGATAATCAGGACCCACCATTCCAATTGCGCCCGTGATGCCAACACACTTACCAAGCAATAATTTCCAAGCTTCTGGGCGGGTTGTATAATCATCTGTGCCGGTGTTCAAGGCCACGTGGCGCGACTGATGGCCACCGACAACATGCTCTGTGAATGTGCCTTGCATGGGCTTCTCCATGTCTGGGCCATATACATCATTGTGAAGGTTGGTGATTTCAACACTAGAGGTGAACTTATCAACAACAAGCTTGTTATAGCCAGAAACAACCGAGGAACTCATGATATTAAACGGGAATACGATGGAATTTTTTATGTTTTCATAACCCAAGCCGCCATTATAATCGCGGCCCATATATACCCCAAGATGGCGCTTTGTTTTATATGGGGGGTTCGCATCATCTGTGTGGTATCCTCGCTTCTCATTCCGCAAGGTTAGGTCCTTCAGCGGCGTCATGTCTGTGGCGAATGCCGTCAGAACGTTTTGTGGAACAAAAACGCGTTCTGCAGTATATACTGGACCGAAGGGATACAGAGCGGAATATACATATCCAATATCTTTAGATGGCTCAAAGTTAACGCCGCCCTTAATTGTTCTTTGAATTGTCGGATTGTTAAATGAATATACGGCGCCTAACTGATTTGCCAATTTTGCATCTGGTTTGTATCCAACATTATTGATGGTATTGCGCGTGCCGATGGAAGAGCTTAGAACCCGGCGCGACCAAGCGATCCCTCTTAATTTCTTTCTAATATCATCAATTGCTTTAATGCCGCTGGCGATCTCAACAGATCCTGTGCCGCGACCTGCAGGGATTGCTCTTTTAAGCCAATAGTTTAAGTGCTTTTTTACTGGACGAGGGGAGGCTTCTTCTCCACCATACATGTCTTCATACCAACGTGGCACGCCGCGGCGGAGATAGCTCGGAGCGTCCACCAGGGCATCATCTACAGAACCGCCGGTGTAAAAGATCCCTCCAAGGCTGCCTTCTGGATCGGGCACCTTGAATTCAATAGTGGGATACTGCGATTTATACTTATTTCTTTCTAGAGTGTGGCTTTCAACCATATTGTATACGTCATCTATGAAATCTGACGACGCCGGCACCAACTGCTTAATAATTAACGCCAATGCGTCATCGAACCACTTATAATATTCGGTAAACTTCTCAACCGTCTTAATATTCTGAAATTTTTCGAAGAATATTCGACGCAAACTTTCAATCATCTTGTATCGACTGCGGTACCTATTGACTGGCTGACCTATTAGATGGTTGAAATCTACTGCGCCGGCAAAGAAATCTAGTATTTCTTCGGAAATTGCTGCGTATAAGCTCTTTTCTATTGTGTAAATATAGTTTGGGATTTGGTCAAATGTGCCAAAAATCTTATCATCCTCGGTCAAAATTTTAACTTGTTCAGAAGCGACGACTCGTTCGGGATCGATAAATTTAAATTCATTTACTAAATCTTTTTTAACAACATTTGCTGATGACGTTGCAAAGCCGGCGCCTTTTCCTGTGTGGAGATGGCCGGCGGTCTTTCCAACCCAGGCAAAATTATCTCTTATGAGAGCAGAGCCAGAGCTTATATCCGTTGTATAAAAGTTTCCAGAGGCGTCAGAGCCGGTTACATTAGAAAAATACCAATCTAAGGCCAGCGTATTGAAATATTGCGATTGGAATGAAGTTAGATCCAGAGGAGATAGATGTCGGTATGAACCAGAAAGACCCGCATTTTCTAAGTCAAATGTGTGTTGCTGCAGCGTGTAGTCATCAATATACGTTGTCCAGTATTTGGCATTGGATATCAGAACGTCCGATTTGTACAGATTTGATCCTGTTATATTTGTGTTTCGTGCTCCAACATATAGCCTCTTGGAAGCATTTAAAATTTGTTGGCCGGCAAGCTGTGTTATTGAGCCAGTGGCCGTAAAGGAATTTTGTATTGTTCCTAAGTTGTTGTTTTTGCCCGTAAATATCACATCATAAGTGTAAGTTTCCGATCCGGAAACATTGTCAGCCAATGGATAGTTGCTTGGTTTTATTCTAACTGAGAAATTCCAGTTTGAATTGTCGTAAACATTCAAAAATGTACTACTCGTAAGCGTAACAAACGGATGTGGAGAAATCGCAGATGTTAATTGAAAATATGCATTTTTGGAGTATTTTTCGTCTCTTATCGCATATACTTGAAAGTTTGCAACATTTAGATTTCCACTAAGGAAGGCAGTATCAGCTAGCTCTACAGATGAGGAATTGACCTGTACTGTCTCCACCCCGAAAAGCGATACTTGTGTAAAATCACGATCAAACATGTCTAAAGCGCGGAAAAATCGGGGAAAAGTTACACCAACTTCTGTGGTCATCCCATAGCGATTCTCGTATCCGTGGGTCGACTCAGAACCACTTATATATCCTCTGGTGACCGATGCTGAGTGCGGGTCTATTGCTTGGTGGATAACGGCTTTTGTGTTTCCGGAATTATTAAAATTTGCAAAAATCTTTTTCTTAAGCGTCTGCTTTAAGTTGTTTTTCAATTCGTATAATTGATTGTTTGAATATACATTGTACACCACCAAGCTATCATCTAGGTTAAAACACCTCAAAGTGTTTCTTATCGCTCTTTCTGTGCCCTTTGCTTTATATATGTTCGCGAGATTATTGTAAAGGTTTGTATAAATGCCATTTTTTATTTCATGTAACTCGCCCTCGAACAATTCTCTTTCATTTCGATTTGTAAATTTCTCTAATACAGATGCATCAATGAATAAGTCGGGAGTATAAAGTCCGAGAGATTGAGGCATATGTTGCGCAAACGGAATGGCCGTGCTTCCGCTTGGATATTTGTGGTGCTTAAAGCCGGGAACTGCTGATATCTGTAAGTAAAGCTTGTCGAAGTATGCCCCTATTATGTGACACATTCTTTCTAGATCACTCTCTTCAACTTTGTCGTCCTCTTCTAAAACCCACGACGGAAACAAGCCCTTAAAAAGTGACGAATTTTGATGATCCCAGTGAGAGCCGGAATTCAATAAGCCTTCTTTTAGTGCAGTCACCTCCGAATGGCCGGCATATATGATCGGATCCAAATATTCTTTTATGGCTGCGGATGCAGAAACAATAGCAGAACCAGTGTTCCTTGATGTTTCAGAGCCAGAGCCGGCCGCATAACCTGTCCACGTACCATTACACAGGCGCCCACCATAGTCTAAGACAACGCTGTCGGTTGTGCTACTATTGAGTATACCTTCATTAAACTTGTAGTACATTCCAAGTTCTGTATTGGAAATATCTGTATTGACTCCACCACGAATTTGAGTAAACCAGTGCTTTCCAATTTGTGACGCGTCTCTTGTAACTTTCCAGAATCTAAATTCATCGAGGGAGCCACTTAGCTTTCCACCTCCGATATACGAAGATGGATCGGTAACTCCGCCGGCGCTGGCAGAGGGTGCGCTTAAAAGACCGCCGATGCGGCCCATCATGTTTTTTGATTGAAGCTCATTCAGGTTAATAGACGAATATGTGTTTGTGTCATTAAGATCTCCATTCACATACAGTTTGGCTATAAAATTACTACCAGAATTATAAAGCGAAACAGCATAGTGAGCCCAACTATTAAAGTCCAAATTTTGACCAATTGAAGATGTAATGATAGATTGAGCAGAAGCGCTCACCGCTCCCGATTGTGCTGTTAAGAATATTGCGGCAGGAACCGAACTTGCGGCCGCATCCAGCGTGGCTGTTAGCTCCAGTATAATTCGGCCATAGGCATCGCTTGACGACGCCTCGTTATTCCACATGTCGAATATGACTTGTCTGCCTGTGAGTGTCGGGGCTAAGGAACCTGTCTTGGCCCAGAATTCGATTGTTACGCCATTGTCAAAATCACTCTTAAGGTTGGATTCGCGAGTTCCACTCCCGTAATCAGAGGCTAATCCTGCACGCGTGTATATATCTGTATTGTATATATTGTTGCTTTGAAACTTGCTCGACATAGGGTCGGCAATCATATCTTTAACATTGCTGTTGCTGTCGGCAACGTTTGGGCCACCATGAAACGTGATGTATTCTGCCGTGGCGGGGATCCCGTAACTAGCGCTAGTCCCGGGAACCTTAATTGCCGAAACAGAACCATAACCATTAGCGCTTAGATTAATATATCCGGTTGTTCTAGGGTACCGCTCATTAAAAATATATTTTTCTATGTCCAGAGAATTATTATAAAATGCATTTAATTCCGCATCCGAACCATCGTAGGGATAGAAATTTATGATTCTTTCTATAGCAGATTTATAATAAAGATTAGCAGAACCAAACTTAGCAAATTTAGATGGTTCAGAATAATCGACACGTGGCATATACGTGTCTTGTTTGAGTTTAAGCTGTTGTAGATTTCTCGATGATTCAACTTCTTTGAAGGCATCTTTTTCTGTTTGACTTCCTAGAAGATTCCTTCCCTTATTAGATGAACCAAAAATATCTTTAAGTGCCATGATCTTCCACTCTGTGTCTAATAGTCATAATCTTCTACTCTAAATTTAAAGACTTTATCCTGCTCGGTCCAAGACACTAGCTCAGGATCATAGAATGCAAATTTAAGCCCATACGCGTATCCCCCCTCAAGCAATCCCATATTAAAGTCAAAATAATTACCAGACACGTCATATGAGATACCCGTTTGGAAATCGCTGCCGGTGCCATATGGAACCGCCTCAAGGCCATCAATTAGTCTGAAAACCTTATAAGATGCGCTATTGATTGAAGTATTCGGCGCAGTTGCTGTTGCCTTCGTGTAAACTGTCGGGCTCCAATTTTTCTCTCGAACATACAAATTAAAGCGCGCAATCTCGGTTCTAATGTATTTGTTTTTCAAATTAGTTATATTAATATAATACGTCGGCTCTATAGCATGCATAGATGCTTCTGTTTGTTTCGGTGTTATGGAGCCAGTGAAAAACTCTGTAACACTTGCATGTCGTGCGGCGCCGGCATCGTCTCCGGATCCACTCCACCATACATCATACAGAGTCTTGACGGCCGTTGCGGCTGCCGTGGCGGCAACGGATGCGGTATATATGCCGGTGGACTTACGGCCGCCAGAAATTGCGTACTGACCATCGTAGAGTATAAGCTTGGAACCTGAAGCTGCCGAGTTGTCGGAAGAGCCCGAATACAGACTCACCATTATAGAGCCGGTCGCGCCGATGGCCGGAATGTCTCTTAGCCGGCCGCGAACATAGTTGTATAAATAAATGGTGTTTAAATTTTCTGCGGCGGGAGCGAGAGAGCTACTGTAGTAAAATGTACCCCTATCGTCTCTTTTTGTAGAATTCCAGCGGGCCTCAATTACCGGTCGCTTGTAGAAGTATTGGGTACCTCTTGCAAAAAATCTCTTTGTATAATATGATATGGTGGCGCCACCGGTAATAGGAAGAACGCTTCCTTGATCTTGGCCGCCGGCGAAGCCGAGTACAGTTATGTCAGTAGAGTCTGATGTTGTTACAGTGTTATTGCCGGATTGGCCGCGGGTAACTTGCGTGAGGGTAACGGTAGCCGAGGCGCCTTCTACAAATGTTATTTTGCCATAATGAGCATTGCTTGAGTTATTGCCGGCAGCAGTCACTAGCTCGGCGGCCTTGCTAGCGTCCTCGGCCATGCCTTGAATTCCTATATTTGTTGTGGAGGCGCCATAAGTATTCGATGATGCATCGTCGTCAAGTGTATAGACAACTTCTGTTCCG
>Ga0098039_1000542_pt1 | contig 15697 bp, 20 predicted proteins | sample 6_EtaG_FD_75047 | JGI IMG/M metagenome (GOLD analysis project Ga0098039, IMG submission 75047) | Marine viral communities from the Subarctic Pacific Ocean - 6_ETSP_OMZ_AT15160 metaG | ecosystem: Environmental > Aquatic > Marine > Oceanic | place: Pacific Ocean | collected 2015-01-08 | reverse complement strand
GACCAACAACAAGCACTCACTCTGGACTTCTATAAGCAGAGAATAGAAACCCTTGAAGGAAAGGTTGAGACATTAAAGGACACAGTAGCAGACCTAAAGGCTCATAATGGGGGCGCAAGATGATAGTTAAAACAATGTTTGTGCTTATGCTATTCCTTAATGGCAATGTCATTGAGTTTATGGGACACCATGAAAACGAACAGGGTGAATGGGTAGAGATGGGTGTGCCTGGATGCCTCTCTATGAAGAGGACTCTTTCTAGGAATGGATGGAAGGATAACCCAGCTACAGATACAAGGTTTGCCTGTGAAAAACACGAGGTTGCAGTAGAAGATGACTGGGAAGGCAGAGAAGTGGTAAGGAAGATACTTGATTAAAATGGTTGTGCTTTGACATACGAAAAAGAAATAATACACAACTTTGATTGCATATTTTGTAGTAGGCTTTGGTCAATAATATTGCCGCCTGGAGCAGATCACAACATCTTAAACAAAAAACTACATTGCCCTTGGTGTGGGCAAAAACACAAGTACCTAACAGACGATCACACTTTAATGGAGACACTATGAAAATAATAAAAAAGATATGGTTAGAAATAAGGGAGAAACCAATTTGGGCAATCGCAATCGCCGTAGTCGTTGTTATATTGTTCTTCTAGCGTTATTCCTTAGCGCATGTTCACTTCCGAAACTGAAGAGTGGCCTGATGACAGGAGCCGCAACGAGCGCAGTTGTTGGTGCCACGAGCATCTTACCGGGTGGTGTGCTTGTACCGACCTTGGCCGGGGGGATGACGGCTGCGACTGTCTCTGCCCTGAGTGCCGGGGACCAGATTAAAGGTGAACCTATTTCTGTCACTGCTGACACAGTGGTTAATAAAGCGCCTGATAATTTTTGGACGCTGCTCGGGAAATTAGTAGGAATGGGAGGATGGTTATTGGGATTGATACTGTTGCTTCCAATGATCTTGGGATGGATAATCCCCGGACCACTTACAACTCACAGGAAAAAGAAAAAGAGTTAGTCCGGGTTAAGTGGGTGGATATTATCTCCTACTCAGATTGGACTACACACGATAAAGTTTCATGCCCTACATTTGAAAGCGTAGGTTGGCTTGTGCACCGAGATAAAAAAGAAATAAAAATAGCTACCACACTAGACAAGTGTGATGGCTTGGGAGAAAATGATGGCGAACCTACTTACTACGGGATAACTTCTTTTCCTTCTGGTTGCGTTCTTTCTTGCGTTCCTTTGCATAGTCATCTAAGCTAATACCCTCCATCTGCTCAAACCTTTCACCCCAATTAACTTCGGTTGTTGGGGTTTTTTTATTTCTGTTTATCCAACAGTATCTAGCAAAGTGATACCTCCTATTTTCTTGATCTTTATCATATTTTTCCTTCCAGTTACTATAGTCTTTCATCCATCTTATCTATCGCCAGTTTTCTCAGAGTGCTGATGGGGCGTAATCGAGATACTGGAATACCAAAACAAGGAGGTCTCTCTGGCCTACCAAAATCAGTTTTGAATTCCTCCTGGACACACTCCTCCCCTGGTAACCAACCCTGTATGAGGTAAGTGGGTTCACCACCCTTTCTCCAAAAGTCCACTACCAACACGTAGTTCCTATCTTCTATTGGGTCCTCGGGCCTGACCAACAAATGCCTCTGTGCATCTTTGACAGAGCGCACCTCAATATCCTCACCGATGTCTGCCTTCTCATGGAAGGTATCGACACTACCATCCCAAAACACATCTAACGCTTTGGCTACAGCACACTCTGCTGCAGCTCCCTTGATATTCATATCAAACAAACCACCCTCATCCCTTCCCAGGCCATGTTTGAATGCATTGTGGCCTGCCCTCATACTGCTAAAGGACCGGGCCATGCCTACCTTGGCAGCCATTTCCGCTTCATACCATGTTAACTGAATCTTCATTGGGTTATGATGTCCTCTGTCTCCGTTTTGGTTGGGAACTCCACTACAGTAGTGCCTTCCACAGCTCTAAGAACGCTGTTGATCTCAGGGTTGAAGAAGTCCCTGACAGTTTCCCAAAGGGCCTGTTCATTTACAGTGCCGGATTCATTGGCAGCCTTTTGCAAAGCTTCATCAACATTCTTCAGGTGCTCTCCTTTCTGAGCCAGGATAGATGCCACCGCTATTGCGGAAGAAGTATGGAAAAGTAACATTCCTATAAGAGTGTCAACATCCATTTCTGTTTTCAAGTTTTATAATCCTCCTATAGCCTGCCAGGAACCCAAGAAAACCTCTAATGTTATCATCTAGCTCAGTTGATTTAGCCGCCTCAAACTCACCCGAGAGCTTGTCTAAGCGAAGCACGTAAGAACAATCTACCTCTCTACCATACATGTCAGTTATGCAGGCAGCGTAAGCAGCGCACTGTAGGTGATGAGAGGAGTAGATAGATTTGGAAGTCTTAAAGTCAATTACACAGAACTCATCATCAACCTCGGCTACGGCATCTACGGTTCCGGCATACTTGTGTTCCCGGTTGTAGACCTTCTGTTCTGCAGCAAACCAATTGACATCATGTTCCTTGACCCAGTTCCTGAAGGCGTTGACAGAGTTAACAGCGTTTTCATGGGGTGGCATAGAGGGAACCTCTTTCCTTATCCCTAGCTTCCACTCAATGGCGTTCTGGCAATAGCCGTGAGCTTGATGACCTATCTGTAGAGCCTCCCTGTTGGAGGAATAGTGGGCATTTCTGATCCCCTTAGCCATGTCATCAGGGGACAGCTCATCTTCTTGGTGTTCAAGGAACCACCGTGCCCCCATGCTGGCTGCCCAGGGGACGAGGGCCGGTTTAGCTATGTTATCTAAAACCGTGGTGGTTGCTGGAACATACTTACCATCAACACTGTATGAGTGTTTCTTTTCCGAGAACTCCAGATCGACAGTGGTGCCGTCGTGGTATTCAATAGTGTGTGTAGTCAAAACGGTACGTCATCCTCATCTGGTTCTTGGCTTCGGCTGCCGCTATCCTGTGGGATGGAGAAACTTAACTTCAAATACTTTTTCCCGGATTTACTGGTGTTGGTCCAACCAGCCATACGGTACTCCGTACCTCCGATCAACGCTTTACCCGTCATGTCTGGGTGATTGTCACTCTTCTTGTTCTCTTCCCTGAAGAGTGCGCCCTCGTTGTCTTTCTGTTCAAATGCTGCCATTTTAGACTCCTCTAGTTGACGTTGAATAATTTCTTGTTGGTGCGCCCAAGCCTGAGCGTTTTCTGCATCCTCTAAAATTTCTTGGGCGGTCATTAAATAGTACCTGCCCTTTGGTTTGCCTGGAAGGTCCTCCAGACTTCTATTTTTAGTTTTGCGGCCTCCATTAGCCATCTTATTTCATCATCCTCCTTTATGGCAATCTTATACCCTTCCAATAACTCAATATATTCCGGGTGGGCATAGGCCCATGCTTCTGATGCAGCTACAGTTCCCGGACCAGCTTTCCCAAACAAGATGGCATGTTTTGATTTCCTGAAAGCCTCCAAATGTAGGCGGTCAGATCTAGCCTGAGCTGCCCTGCCTGCGTTGTCTCGTATAAAGTCCACGGCCTTCTCAATTTCGTCGTCTGAAATCATTACAGAGTATCGGCTATGGCTTTCCGTATCGCATCCCGATCTACTTCGAGCACTCCCTTACGCATAGCCTCATCCAATGTACTGAATATGAAGTATATCTGATAATCTATTAAATTGGAAGTGTCGTGCATTTCTCGGTGGTGTTCAGGGCACAGTGGCATCGTGAACATATCACTGGCCTTGTACCCCATTCCCCCACTGAATGGTGCCATCCTACCCTTTAAATGATGGGCCACCACGTTCTCTTCGGATTTACAGTCAGCACAAGGGAGAGTCTGAACAAACTTCAGGTACTCCTTGCTTTCCCAGCGCTTGTGCTTACTCAAATCCATGTTTGGTGATTGAGGCCGTGTGTGCTGCCCCGTATTGCCCCACCTTGAGCCGGGTTGCATAGGAGCAACCCACTAACATCCCGATTGCTAACAACGTAATTAAAATTTTCATATATTACACACCCCTGATAAGCATTGTTCTTCACTGTTGTCTTCATAAACTACATCTCTCTTCTGTACAGCTTCCTCATATGGAATGGCTGAAATGGGTTGTCCCCCTCTTGATCCATCTGGATAGCAGGTCAGCCCTCTCAAACCGTGTGCATACTTAGCAACGATTTTAGAAAATCCCTCCACACTCCCTTCACTGTTCAGCTCCGTTCCCCAGGCTGGCAGATTCAGGGTGCTTGAGATCGCATGGTCCACATACTTCTGTACGTCATACTGGAACTTGATACGCCTTTCGGGTTCAGCAGCAAGGTCTAGTGCGGTTTCAATTTTGTCTGGGGCGATCCCTCCCTGGATAAGAGACTCAGCAGTGCCGTCAATACTAATCTGATATTTCCATTTGGTTCCATCCGTAAGGTAACGTCTGCGATAAGCAACTGCGTAAATGGGTTCTATTCCGCTGGTGGTTCCTGCGACGATTGAGATACTCCCTGTCGGGGCTATAGCTCTGTACCCTTTAGGCCTAGACACATAGAACCGATCACAGTGTTCATTGGCTGCATGTTCTGATTCATCACGATAAACCTTGAGCCACTGCTTCAGTTCATCACACATACCATAGGGATGTCCTCTCTTCAGGAGCCACTCATGCAGTCCCATTAGACCTAGCCCGAGTCTCCTATTTTTCTCCCGAACCACTTTAACTTTTTCGTAGGGGAGGGTTCCTCGAAGCGTCCCACACACCAGAAATTTTGAAGACACCTGCACCACTTCCTTAAACTCTTCAATCGTTTCGATGTTTGCCATGTTAACAGAGCATAAATTGCAAACGTCAGAATCATTTTCGCTGGAAATTTCTGTGCAGGCATTTCGAAGGGTTTCATTTTCTTTTTCTCCAAAGTTAAAACTAAATCCAGGTTCCCCTGTCATCAGGGCCTGTCGGCAGTTCTGCATAAATATATCCGGGAGCTGTTTGGTTTCCAGTTCCTTCAGAAACGCATCGTCATAATTCAGACTGATGTTCATCATGTCCAGTGGAGCAGGGTAGTTGAAGTCTTGCTCTTTGGCTTCAGAAATCATCATCCCACTGGTTCCTATCGGCATCATGTGCCAGTTCTTCAAAGTCAGAAAATGTTTTGCATCTTCGTGTTGCCAGTTTAGGCTCCCATACATAGCGGATCGTCTTGACCCTCCCTGCATCACGTTCCTGCCCACTTCGTTTATAGTGTACAGTAATGGAATCGGCCCCGAAGCAACACCTCCCGTTCGCCGTAGTTGACGTCCACTTGGACGGGCAGCACTTACATCTACTCCAATTCCACCGCCAGTCATAAGGCAGCTCATCGCCCTCTGTGTGACGTTTGACCATTCTTCTCTTGTATCCTCCTCTAAACGTAACAGGTAACAATTGTTTATGAATAAAGCGCTTGGATCTCTCCCTGCGTAGTAGATATAACGTCCACCAGGGATCATCTTAAATTCGGTCATCACCCTAGCCAAGTGATCCTGATCGCTCTTGGCCATGATGTGGTGAGTTGTTCCGTTCCGGTTGCCACAGATGTCATTGACTATTGTGTTAACACGGTCAGGCCATTGCTCAAATTGGTTGGAGGCGTACTTCTGTCTGAAGACGGTCTCCCCGAGTGTGGTTCTAAAGGTCATTAGGGTGCTCCCGTTGAGGTTTGGAGGGCCGATAAGAAGGCACGGGAGCCACACCTTCTGATTTCGGTTGTTTATGTTTGTTACACATAGGATAGAGGTTGTCATTCAACTGGACGCAACCCCTCACCTTGCAAACAATAAAGTGGTACGGTTTCATAATATAGGGGCTGGGTAAGAGTTGCTTGGAATATATTCTTCGTCGAGAGCCATTGCAAGTAACTCTACCAGAGTTTCTAATTTTACTATAGCAAACATATCAGTTGAGTTTTTTGCTCCTACTACAATAGTTGGGATAAGATCATCTTTCTTGGAACCAACAGACGCTTGGCCCCATGCGCCTTTGTCCCCGAATAACCACTCGGGTAACTGTTGCCGATATTTGCATTCAATACCGAGGTAAGGATGGTCAACGTCTAACTGCTGCCTACCGTTGATTGGTATTCTTTTCCCACCAGATACATCCGCTACTCGTCGTTCAAATTTCTTCCAGGGTTTGTCACTCATCACTAGTTTCCATTTCGATTTTTCTTGGTTTTTGATTTTCTTCCATGAGATTGAGAGATGCAAGGTCAAGGTAAAGATCAAACTCCTGCTCTGCCATGTCCCAGTGCCTAGCTTTTGAAATGTTCAGGTAGGCGTCCGGGTCATCTGGATCATGGGAATAATATCGGCCCAAAAGTAATACGTTATCCACTCGATCTGAAAGTTCGCCTGCTCCTCTGATTGAAAAACGATCAAGGCGATCTCTAATACTCCCGGACTTACGTGCATGACATACGAGAATGCAGTGGATGTCTAGTTCCCTGCAGGCATCTGCTATGTTACAAACCACCTCTTTCTGCCCAGTGTAGTCATCGTTGGCAATACCTGAGATGGTCATTAAAGAGTCGATCAGCACAAACGTGGTGCCAAAATGGTCTAAAGAGTAACGAATAGACGCCATTAGCCTGATAAGATTTACGCTCCCCATCTTATCGAAGAAGTAGAGTTTATCTTTACTCCAAAACCCAAACTCTAGTGCGAAGTCCAGGGTTGGGTGGTGTAACAAGGAGGTTTGCCGGTACATCCTACTGAGTTGAGACACCGGGTCCATCTCCAGGGAAACCGAGAGGCACTTCTCCCCCTGCTCCATGGCATTCAAAAGAATCTGTCCAGCGACCAGTGATTTCCCCGAGGAGTTGATCCCGGCTAGGATCGTACACTCCCCTTTCCGTAAACGGAACTTGTCGGGAGAGCCCCAAGGTAGCTTTACTCCCTGTGCTTCCTCAGCGTAGACACACCTGTCTATTACTGCTTTTGTGTACTCATTGGCTCCTTTGATGGACTGTTCATTTTCAATTTCAATATACGGTTGGAGCAGCTCAGGGGTCAGTTCCATTATTTCTCCTTATAAACCCAATATCCAGAGTCTTCCAAAGTTCCTGGTTTCCCCCACTTCTTTCTCCAGGCCGGGGACCTAAACCACTGGTCATAGTATGGTTTTTTATTAGGATCTGCAGATGCTCCCATATACTTCCAGGATACTGTCTGATAACCCATCCCACCTGAATGCAGGTACGGTGCTGGCCCAGCCAGGGAAACCTCCCTGTGTGAATTATAGTCTTGTCGCTCGGGAACCTCAACCCTTTGGAGGCTCTGATAGATAGAAAGAGCCTCTTCGAGAACTCTTTGTTTTTGTCGAGGGGGGGCTTTGGCCTTCTGTATCTGCTCTATCTTGCGTAGCGCCCTGTTCCTGATGTTGTCGATAGGAACAGAGCCTTGTTTCTCTTGTCTTACGAAGACCTCCTTTCGGAGGCTTCGCATTGATTTAATATGTCGGTGTAGTCTATAATGCATGGTAAGCAGTTCAGTGGTTAAAAAAAGAACCCTAGTCTCAAAAAAAAAGACTCCAGTCGGCCTACCGTTAGTAAAATAACCTAGTGCTTTGATAAGACAATTATATATTAAGTATATATTCTATGTGGAATTATTTCAATAAAAAAAAATTACCAAATTACCTTTTACTTTCAAGTAGATAGGAGTTATTACTTAACTATATAGAAGAAATGGTTACTCGACCATCTAATTATGCAGGGTGAAGGTCCTGCCATCGAGTAGAAAGCTGAAGTGTACAATCGGGGACTTCAAGACGGTCCCTTTGAAACGCCGTTAGAGTGCCATGTAAAGGGCAGGCCTGGGCGGAGCCTCCATATACCGGGAATCCGTGGGTGATAATACGATTGGACACTACCAAGTTGGAAGCTACGACGTAGGGCACCTACGTCTTATTGATAGCTATGCTTATTCTCCATTACTAGGATCACCTTTTCCAGTACAGTGCACAAAGAAACAACAAAACAGAATAGAGCTGTCACTCGACACAGAAACCTAGTAGCCAAGAATTCTATTTATAAACCGAAGAGGTTGAAGTTGAAGACGGCTTACAAGCGAAAAAAATACAATTTTTCTGAGGACTTTCCATCGTGACAGAGCATTTATGGGATTTTTCCATCGTGACGGTGGCTTTCCGGGATTTTTGATGGCAGGCAGCCCAGAGGCGTCGATCCAGGGGTACAAAAAAAAATCAAATTAACCTCTCGAGATATATACTTAATATATTATTAATATATAGTTAGATACCGGTCATAATCTAAGCTCAGATTGGCCCGGACCCCAGTGGTTACCAGGATAACCACTTCAGATACTCCAGGTTAGCCGTTTCGGGGTATGGTAGGGGTTACTGTATGGGTTTAGATATCGGCCCGTCAATGGCCTTAGAATCGCCCGACCCCAGGACCAAAGATAAAAAAATGGCCCCCGGTGAAGAGGGCCAAAAGGGAGGAAAGGCCAGGTATTTGCGCCCCCGGCTACGGCGCTAATCATTATTGCCGGTGATCCACTCCAGGATCTCGACCAGGACCCATATTACTCCGAGTACCAGTCCAGATGCAATGATTAAAGTCCAGAGTAGCCACCCTATGATACTAAGCCGCAAGGCTCATGGCCTGGTCCCAGGCACGAGCTTTAATGCTGCGCCCAGAATCGAAAGAACCCCCGTACAGAATTGAAGACCATTTACCCTCAACGGTAGTACGACGCCCAACCGCTTGCTTAGGGTCCGGTGAGTCAACCCAGTTACAGACCGCTGAAAATGCCCCGTATGCGTTCTTACGTCGAACATCCAGGTCCTGGCCCGGTGAATCCAAATAGCATTGTTCGAGCTCGGATAGTTCGCGTTCCAGTTTTTTCTGGCGCTTCTCATCAAGCGAAACAACACCAGGACCCACTAGCGCAACCTGGAAAAAGTTTTCCCGGTCACCTCGTGAGCGTAACGGAGTCCGCGACATTCGCTCCAGGTCAGCTTGTACAGAATCAAGATCAACCAGGCCGATCTGATCGACTAGCCTGGATACCGCTTCACTGTCGAGCGCCTTATAGTGCGGCAGGCTGATCGAACTACCACTATCGCGGTTAAAGTCGGCCTCGAAAGTATTATTACAGACCACTTGAACCCCGGATAGCTTCACCTTGTCGGAGGCCTTATAGACCGACATGAGATAATTTAAATAAAAGTTAGTCGGGTCTTGGCCGAACACTTCGACTTGCTTGTCGAACTTAGCAGCTCCGAATACACAACCTCCCCGGCGCAAAGATCCGGCAGTGGTAATGTGAGCATGGCCATGGACCTGCTTAGAGACTTCTTGAAAGAATTGAATGAGGTCTGACGGTTGATGACCCTGGGCGGTCCAGTGAGACCCAACACCAGTTAACTGTATATCGTCCTGGTTTGTCTCCCGTTTGACTACAGTGCGGTTGTAGTCGGCCTCTACGGTCAATGTGTGGCCTAGCTTATTACGAACCCGGACAGTGTCCTCCAGGACCACATATTTAAAATTAAGACCGGCCTCTTCCAGGGTTAACGGAATATTATATGGGTCCGTTATAACCTGGCCGAGACCATGCCAGGGATTGACGCCTTCTTGGTAGACCATCCTAGCTCTACCGTCTGCAAAAGTATCTAATTCGTGCGACATAATATAGCCCTCAATTTTCCCTGGTGCGTCCAGGTCCGAATGCTAAAAGTAACATTATTGAGCGCCCTCCTATAGGCGCTCTAAATATCACTTTCTAATGGGTGCGGTGTTTATGCGTACAGCCGGTTTAGAGTCTGTACAGCGCCCAACAACTACCATGTAGTTAGGTTGTGATGCGTAGTGCTGAGCTACGGCTTTCCAATTGACGCGGTTAGGTACATATACATCGAGGTCCACAACATAATTCTGGCCCTTGAATCGAAAAGTTACCTCGGCTCCAGGCTCGGATTTCGAGTGGTGTTCGAGAGCATCGTCACGATGTTCGGATAGGATAGATTTACGCAGCTCGTCCAGGACACCATTAATTAAACTCCGGACCTCAACTAAACCGGCGTATCTGTCAGCTACCTGAGTCCCAGTTGAGGCCCTCATTATTGAATCGCCTATACGTTTCCATAGATGACTAATAGAGACCCGGTCAGCATAGTCTAGGTCCTTATCTTTAATAATCATTAGCTCGTTCCTCCAGGGTTAAAGTTATCATTAGCTTTAGTTCCTACAATGTTCGATTCAGTGATATTGGTACAATGGTTGTCGTGGTGCACCTTCATTATGAACTGATGGATATGATCTAATTGCTGCAGGCCCCCGGCTAGCCGGTCTCTCTCATTCCGGTATTTTTCGCGACGCTTCCAGGAGTCAGTTTGATCAATTAGCCGTTTTAGGTCCTTCTGTCTCCAATGGATATTGTCTTTTAGCTCTAGGATGTAGGTAGCTAGGCATGAGGCGGCTTGATTATCAAGCCATCCCCAGTCGAGTGTATCGTTAGTAATATACATAATATGTCCTCGTATGATCCTACCGGACCAAAGTTAAAATGAAGTAATTGTAGACGATGAATTGAACAATGTTTAATCCAACTAACCCATATATAAACGCTTCGGTGTATTTCATATTAGCTCACCTATAGGGTTACGTAGCTCCGGTTCTGTTCTCACCTCGTCCTGGGGTACGACGGCTCTCAGTTCTGTGCAATCGTCACAGTCGCACGGCTTAATCATAGTGGCATGTTCCAGGACACACTTTGCAGTCGGCTCATGGATCATGTGGCACTCAGTAGCTGTATTGATCCAGCCAGGTTGAAAGTAAATCCACATGGACCACGGTCCTTCGTGGGCTTCGCCCCATTCGTCTTCTTCAATTTCAACCGATTCAACAATGTGTGGGTTAGCGTCAACCCAACGTTTCACTGTTACAGGTAGCTTACTGTTTCTCATAAGGCCCTCCAGGTCTAATAAGTAGGTCGCTATTTAATGCGACTCATCTATTCTGAGGCCTTGCAAAAGAAAATGCAATAACTATCTGCGTCTATTTGATAACCTCCAGGGTCCGAGAATTAGCGCTATAGATGGGGATCAGCCCCACCCACACAAGCTTGTCCAGGGTCTCGATCAAGGGTCTACTGGTTCTGAACCTGGCCCAGAGTGCGCATTCTGAGCGCTTCAGCAGCTCACCAGGCGCTTCTAGCACCTACCCGGTGCAAGTAGGCCTGCTGTGCCCCCCGGCCCGTCCTGGAGCTTACAGCCGCCCTCATGGCGGCACCCGTGCCCGGCCCCCCCATGACCCCCCGAGCCGAGAGGCCTGGGCTAGAGGTTCATCCCACACAGTGAAGGGTTATTTTTTCAACCATAAGGTGTCACTTATATAGGAGGTGTAAAATGAAGAGTATGTTACTGGCGAACAGCCACATCAGAGCAATGGACCGTTTCTTCGAGAGCGCTGTAGATAGAAACCTTAGTCCTTTTGCGGTAATGGATAAAGTATTGGACAGTATTACGACCCCAATCCCCCCAGAGGATGGGGCAGAATTCACCGTCTATAAGATGGTCCCCCAGAAATACAAAGTGGTTTATCAGAAGGACGGATCGGTTCACTACAACGTGATAGAGGAGAAAGATGAAGAACTTCAAAAAGAATAAGGACCCAAACACGGTCAAGAAAGATGCCATGCTCGGTAAGAAACTACCGGACGACTTCAACCTGAATGTGGGTGCTCCGGCAATCGGTGCCATCGGTACTGATGAGAAGGCGGTAAGGAAAGCTGCTGCTGCTGCTGCAGCTAAGGCGTTCGGCTAATGTCAAATGGCGCTATGAGGGGCTACACCTTCAAATCCACCGCTGGTGATGTAGATGGCTTTAGTCAGGAATCCTTCCAGAAGGCAAAGGATGCTTTGCTGGGTCGTGCCCAGAAAGGAGCAGTTTGGGGTACAGGTGCGTCATTAAGTGCCATGCCCATGGTGGGTTTTGGTGCACGTAAACAAATGCAAAAAGCGACTACTGGTAAAAAAAGAAAGGACAGGAAGAAAAGAAATGCGCCCTACTAAATGAAGACTGAAAAACAGGAAGCCTTTATCGAAGCCTTTTGCCTGACGGGCAATGCCTCTAAGGCAGCCCAGATGGCTGGCTACTCTGAGAAGGTCGCCAAGCAGAGAGGCTACAAGCTCAAGAAACAGTTTGAGTTTGAGATCCAGGAACAAACCAAACAGATGATCCAGAACGCAGTCCCTGGAGCTTTATCCCAATTAACCTCTTTAGTTGATACTGCTCAAAGTGAGTCAGTCAGGTTAGGGGCTATCAAGGATATTTTAGATCGAGCTGGGTATAGACCCGTTGAGAAGACCGAACAGCAGATCTCTCACGTGGAGTCAGCCTCTACAGATGAGCTGAAGAAAGAGCTTGAGGCTTTGGTAGGAACTTCTGAGGAGATACCTGAGCTGCTTAACTGATGAACCACGGAGACCTGGAGAAGGCAGTCAGCATTGCCCGTGAGCTGAGACAAAGAGAAAGGTACAACAGGATAGATTCCTATGATCCTTACCCTTATCAAAGTGCCTTCCACAAAACAGGAAGTGATGCCAATCAGAGATTACTGATGGCCGCTAACCGCATAGGAAAATCCTACTGTGGTGCTGCGGAATTATCCTATCACTTAACCGGACTTTATCCTTCGTGGTGGTCCGGGAAGAGATATCGCCAACCCATTATAGCTTGGGCTGGTGGAGTCTCTAATGAAACAACTAGAGATATTGTACAGTTTGAGTTACTTGGAAGCCCTGATGACCCGGACGCCTTTGGCTCGGGTGCGATTCCGAAAAATCTGATAATAAAGACGGAAAGAAAACCAGGAATACCGAACGCGAAGAGCGTTGCCCTAATTAAGCACGTGTCGGGCGGTAACTCTTCTTTATTCTTTAAGGCCTATGAGATGGGTCAGGAGAAGTGGCAGGGGAGATCAGTTGATTGTATATGGCTGGATGAGGAACCCCCCAGGGATATTTACTCCCAAGCTGTCACTAGAACACTGGATAGAAGGGGGATGGTCTACATGACCTTCACCCCTGAGAACGGCATGACGGAGACCGTAGCGTCCTTTGTCAACAGCCTTAAGCCGGGGCAGTCCCTGAATAACGCAACCTGGGACGATGCCACTGAAGAGGTCAGGAGCGTCCTACACGGGGACAAAGGGCACCTGAACGAAGAGGCCATGGAGCAGATTATGAATACGTATGCTCCTCACGAAAGAGAGATGAGGAGATACGGACGTCCCTCAATTGGTTCAGGATTGGTCTTCCCAGTTTCAGAAGAGAAGCTCATAGTTGATCCTCTTACTTTAGAGAAGCACTGGCCACGTGTGTGTGGAATAGATTTTGGTTATGACCATCCCACGGCAGTTGTGTGGATGGCCTGGGACAGAGATGAAGATGTTATCTATGTGTATGACTGTTACAGGCAGGCTAAGGCCCCACCAGCAGTCCATGCCACGGCGATAAAGACCAGACCGGCCTTTGTGCCCATTATCTGGCCCCATGACGGTTACAGGAAGGATTCCATGGGGAATCCAGGGTTGGCAGAACAATACAGAAGCCTTGGCTGTAACTTACTCCCATTTCACTTTGAAAACCCCCCAGCCCTCGGGGAGAAGAAAGGGGGCAATTCCATAGAGGTCGGGATCATGGACCTCCTTCAAAGAATGGAGGACGGGAAATTCAAGGTGTTCTCAACATTATCGGAGTGGTGGATGGAATTCAGGATGTACCACAGGAAAGAGGGGAAGATCGTTCCCCTACATGATGATCTGATGTCTGCGACCCGATACGCAGGGATGTCCCTTAGATTTGCAGTCTCAGGAGAAGACCCTACCTGGGACAATGACATCGAATACAAGAACTACGGGATAGTCTGATGGCTGTTGTAGATGGGGTTCCTTTTCAAAACCTGTGGATGAAGCCTGCTACTCCAGCATGGAAAAAGGCAGTGCAGCCGGTACTTGATTTCCCATCTGCTACGGCGGAACATGCCAGAGCAGCCTGGGAATCTATGGGGGTAGCTGAACCTTCCCCATTAGACGAGTGGCCTGGAAATGAAAGTTACAGGGCTGCCAGAACCGTAGGCAAGAACCTCTTAGGTGGCTTCAACTTTCTGATGTCTCCTGTTACTGGCGCCTTTGAAACACTCTGGAACAAACCAGCTTCCATAGCGTTACAGGCTGAAGCAGGGGTTCCTAAGAAGTACGCAGACCCTATTGCTTTGTATGGTTCTATGGCTTTTCCAGGTGTTGGTTTTGGGGTGCAGCTAGGGCAGTTGGCAGCGAAAACCCCGAAGACAATCTCAACTGTTCAAAAAACCCTAAGAGAACTAAAAAAGGACAAACCACCTTCTTATGATGTCGCTGCTGCCAGGACTAAGGCACAAGAGCACATAGGAGCAGATGTATCTGAAGAGGTTGTAGAAACAAACAAGCTGTTTACCCTACGTAAGGATGGGTCTCTTGGACCTTTATTTATCGGAGCGAAAGAGAGAATCCCCGTTGGGGAATGGGTCCAGTTTGACGAAAAACTCTCAAGAAAAGGGTTTGCAACACGACCAGGAATCCATGCGCCAACGGCAGATGCTCCCCACATAAAACCAAAGGTTGGGGAAGGTCGCATAGAGAAAAAGGTCCTTCTCAGGAATTGGGAAATACTACAGCGTCCTCAGAGCCAAGGTGGTAATTGGTACATAGCTGGGGAGATGAAAGTTCTCCCAGAGGCTGGGCCTAAGATTGAAGGCTTACAGCCTACCATGAAAGAACAGTTATGGAATACAGAAGCTAAGGACGTAACGAAGATCGTTAAAACAAATCCTGGCTACAGTAGTGATTTGCTAGATCTAAGTTCTTTAGGACAATCTCCTCAGACACGTTATGGTGCACCGGGGCACTTTTCATTAGAAAGGAAAAACCTCAGTCCTAAAAACGAAGAGTTATGGGACGAGATATTTACTCCCGAGCACTATCGCCGGACCATAAAACATATTGACCTTGGCCTGAAAGAAGGCGGATTCCAGTGGTGGGACTTAGAGCCTCTACGCTACTCTTTTATAGAAAAGTTAGGGCCTGACCTTGGGAATTCCTCATTCCTGGACTTTGTCCAGATCACTGGGGCGCTTAGTCCTGGATCGCAGGTCCCATTAAATATAAGAAGAGCTGCTTATTTTTACCACCTCTTGAGTGCCAGTAAGAATCCTGCACAGGCAATGCTGAAGTGGGAGCAAGGAGTTCCTAAAGGGCTGGGGCACTATATGCCTGCAACCCATCTGAAGGGATTGGAGAGGGTGTATAGCGATCCCATGAACCAGGGACTCTTATCCGTTAAGGGGAGTAAGGAGTCTCCCAAAGCATCCAGTATGTCGTGGAACCTCATGGGAAATTGGGGAGTACCGACAGTAGACGTACACATCATGGATATGATGACAGGCACTGGCTATCACAAGTTTGATCCTCGGAAAGGGAAGCTAACAGGCAGGTCGCCTGAAGCTACCATGTACGCAGCCCCAGAACAGGCACTGATAGATATCTCCCGTAAGAAAGGGGTACTACCTGGCCAGGCACAGGCTGCTGCTTGGGGTTCGTGGCGCAAGAGAGAAAGGGGTTTAGGGG
>Ga0098039_1000541_pt1 | contig 15722 bp, 16 predicted proteins | sample 6_EtaG_FD_75047 | JGI IMG/M metagenome (GOLD analysis project Ga0098039, IMG submission 75047) | Marine viral communities from the Subarctic Pacific Ocean - 6_ETSP_OMZ_AT15160 metaG | ecosystem: Environmental > Aquatic > Marine > Oceanic | place: Pacific Ocean | collected 2015-01-08 | reverse complement strand
GTCCAAGAGCCAGTGCCCCATGGTGGTCTCGTAGTCCAGGTTCACCATGAGTTTGGTGCGGCGGAAGAGTTCGTAGAGATCGAAGTGGGTGTAGCCGGTCCAGACTTCGGGCTGGCTGCCGAAGGTCGAGGTCAGGCCCAACTCGGTAATCCTGCCCAGCGTGTGCGAGTACGCCTCCCCGACGCCCTTCGACAGGACCACGTAACGGTACTCGTCGAAACGGCCAGCAAGCACTCTCATCACCGCGTGGTTGAGCATGGCGCTGCGGTGCGAGTTGTAGGTGTCGCAGTGGGCGGTGGGGGAAAGGATGATAGGCCTCTCAATGTCCCCGCCAATCCGCTCCTCCTCGCTAAGCAAGGTTAGGGACGTAGCGACCTCCGGCAACCAGAACACTGGCGTGTCCACCAGCACCCTCGTCACCTGCTGGAGTGTGCGGAGCCTGCACGCAACGTAGTCGCACGCGCGGAACAGTTCGAGGAGAGCGTCCGTAATGATCGGGTGCCAATGGAGCCAGTGGCCGCAGATGTCACCGTCCAAGGCAACGAAGTAAGGCCCTCCCCGCGAACGCGTCTGTGCGGCAGTGACCATCTCCCTCACATCGGACAGGAGGGATGTGGGGTTGAACAGGACTACATCCACATCGAGGGCGCCCAGAGCGTCCGACAGGTTCCGAGGCAAGACGTGGTAGGTGGGGGTCTCCGGGTAGAGGTACGTGAAACCCGAAAACCCGAAGGTAGGAGCCTCCGGCTCGATTCGGTAAGGCCCGTCCTCGTCCTCGGCTAAAGGCGAGACTATCAGCAGCTTCATGCGCAGGCCCCTATCGCCAGATAAGACCGATACCCAATCCAGACTCGTTCCGTATGATTTCCTCTGACCGCTGCGACTCCGATACCTCGGCCCAGTAGCGGGGGACATCGGAGTCGTCGTGGTGGGCGATGTCGTGTATTCCAATCATCCCCCTGTCTGAGAGCAGTGGGGTATAGAGGTCGTAGTCCGCCTTCACCCCGTCGTAGGAATGGTCCCCGTCGATGAACAGGTAATCGACAGGCAACCCCAGGTCGTCGAGGAACGCGGAGACCTGTGCCACGGTTTCGGGGTCCGAGGAGTCCCCCACGAACTCCCGACAGCCGATTGCCAGCTTGGTGTCCAAATGGCTCACGACACGCTCACGGTTCGCGTTCCCTGAGATGTCCACGCTAATGATGAGTTCGGGTTGGGAGGCTGCCCAGGAAAGGAGACTCGCTCCGTTCATGCTCCCGATCTCGAGGACGACGCGCGGCCCGAACGTGCACACACGCTTCTCGGCTTCCGCCAACTCCTCTGCATCTTGCCAGGCGCCGCCTCGGACCCAGTCGAGGAAGGTCGCCGTTTCGTAGGGGACATCGCTAACCGGCTTGCCGCCCCGCTCCTTGACGATTGCCATGTGGTGGCCGGTGCCGATCCTGTACCCGGTGTAGTCAGGGTTCGCCGCCAGCCAGGCACCCACCGCCGTAGTGACGCCGGGCGTGCCGTGCCACATATAGTCGTGGAAGAGGAGGATGCCGCCGTCGTTGATCCGAGGCCAGAAGAAGTCGAGGGCGTGTTTGGCGGTCCAGTAAGTGTCCCCATCCACATGGACGAGTGCGAAGCGCGCATCGTCGGGCACCCCAGGGTGCCCATCCTCGCCGAAGAGGCCTTCACAGATCACGAGGTTCGGGGCGCGCCCTAGCTCCCGAAACACCTCCTCCTTGGTCGCCACATCCAGCGCGAACGCGCCATTGGCGTCCTCCGTGTCGTGGGTCAGGTCGCAGTTGGGGAGCCCGGTGAACGTGTCACACGCGTAGTGGGTACGATCCCGCAGTGTGGCGGCAATCGCTTTCGAGCCGCCGCCGCGCCAAACCCCTACCTCGGCGGTATCGCCTGGGACGGCGCTGACCACTGTGCACACGAATTGGATAGCCGACAGGTCGTGGATACAGAGGGCAGTATCTCCGCGCGCCTTGTCATCCGGCGCCGCCTGGAAGTCCCTGGTTGCCTCCGCGAACACACGCACCAACTCGGTCATGGTCGTAGTCCCTTAGTAATACTCGACGCTAGGGTCCGCTGCCCCAGGCTTGCGCCCCATGGCCACCAGTGTGTGCTTGCTGCTCACTCGAACGTCCGTGAAGCCCGCTTCGCGGTAGACGGCCTCAAGGAGACGCTTGTCGAAGACACAGTGGTGGTAATCCCCTGGGGAGCAGCCAGAATTGAGCTTGAAGTTGATCCAACGCATGAGGGCGCCGGGCTCGTCATGGTCGGTGATCGCAGGGTGCTCGTCGAGGGGGAACTTTCCGCGCCGTCGCTTCTCGGTGTAGTAGCGCAGGATGTAGGGGAAGTTCGGGGTCTCTACGCGGAACTCGCCGCCAGGCTTGAGCCAGCCTAGAACCGCTCGGAACAGGTCTACCTGGCGGGTCCACTCGATGTGCTCGATGAAATGGACCGCCTGGACTTCGTCGTAGTAGTCCGCCTCTACCGTCCCGAGGTTCCCGATGTCGGGGAAGTCTTGCGGCGCGAATACAGCCCGAATGTCCCCGTGGAACTCGATGTGTGGACAATCGGTGTTCAGGTCGAGGTGGTCGTGGCCAGCCTCTATGGTGGGATTGTCGCCGCTGCCTAGCTCGAGGACGGTCGGCACCTCTGCGGCGACACGCAAAATCTGCATAGGTTTCCTCGCCAGAGAAGGTGGGCGGGCCGAAGCCCGCCCATGTGAGAACGCTTACGCGTCCTTGTAGATCAGCGGGGCCTGCGACCCGCCCATGTAGCCGCACTTGGCGAGGATACCCGCCAACTGCCCGGTAGTGGTCGTGGACAGGATGGTGGCGCACTCGACGTCAGTGGCGCGCTGGGCCGCTGTCACCATGACAGCCAGCGTACCGCTGTCGAGGTCGAGGGCTCCGCCGGAGTTGTTCGACAGGACGACCTGCACGTCATTGTCGTCGCTGACATGGGCGGAGATGCCCAACTCGTTGACGCCGATGGTGGACATGTTGACCTGGGCGTAGTCACCCGCGAGGGCGCCTGTGCATGTGACCTCTTCGATGTCGGAGTCGGCATCAGCGAGTGGCGCCCAGTTCTTGGTCTCGGAGGCGAAGTAGTACATGGGGCGGATGGAGCCGGCCGTCGCCGACTTGACCGCGCCCTTGCCGATGGAAATGTCACCATTCCCCTCGAGCATCTTCGCCATGCAGAAGCCGTCGGCCACGATCCAGCCGAAGTCTCCCGAGGCGTAGTCGCGCTGGGCGAATCCGAGGATCGGCAGCGTGCCGTGGGTGGCCACACCTGTGCCTGCCTTGCGGCACAAGCCCATCGACAAGTAACGGATGTCGGAGTCGCCGGCGGTCACGATGTCGAGCGCGCTGGCCCAACCTGCGCCGCCGTTCTGGATGTCGGAGATGGCGAGGATCTTGGTGGACGTCACCCCGTCGACGATGGCGAACTGCTGATCCCCCGTACCGTCTAGGACGTGGATGATGGAGCCGGTGCGCGGGACAGCCTGGGTAGTAATCAGGCCGGTCTTCACGTTCCGAACCTCCACCGTGAACGCAGTGGCGGTGGTGGTGGTGAGCGTCTGCGCGTCGGCGATGTTGTTCGCATGGAACTCGTTGAGGGTCTCGAGGAGAGTGCCACATACGGCGTCTCCTGCGACAACCGCCTCGGCGAACTCCACGTACCTGAGCATATGCCCGGTAGCGGGCCTCACCAAGTCTCCCGGGACGTGCTTCGGGAACGAGGACTGTCCCGGCGCGCTGAGCCGTTGCTGGAGGATTACGTTCGACATGGTCTGGTTCCTTCTGAGTCGAGGACTCTGGTCCTCGTAGAGGGCGTCGGCCCCGGCCACGGATGGCCGGGGATCATCCTGGGTCTACAGGATGTTGATGAGTTCTCCCTGGTAGCGCGGAGCCGTCGTGTAGACGTTGCCCATCCAGAAGATGCGCGCGACCCACACAACGCCGTCGTTGCCGACCAGTCGGAACGGACGGACGAAGAAGTCGTAGGCACTGTGAGTGCTGAACTCCCAGAAGTCCGTGTTGACGAAGCGAATCTTCCGCTTCTCGTTGGACGCGCCGTCGAGCCCGTCGTTGTCCGCCTGCTTCATGCGGATGATCGGAACGCCGTCGACCTCGATGGCCGGGAACCCCAGGAACACCGTCCGGCGGGTGTCGCCGTAACGCTGGTTCGTCAGGGCCAAGTCCCAGATTTTCGAGTAGACGCTCAGATCGGTGATGCCGAACGTCGGACGGATCGCGCCTTCGGAGCAGTCCTCGATGGTGTCGTGGACCTTGCGCAGCGTGAGTGCGGTCGCCGTCGTGGCGTGCATCTCCTGCTGCTTGGTCAGCCACCAGTCGTTTGACGCCTCGCTCCGGTCGATCCCGCCGTAGACGTTGGTCTGGTTGAAGGCGTCGTTGAGGCTGAGAATCTGCTTCGGCCCCACGCCCGCAGCCTTGAACAGATGCTTCCCGAGGCGCGAGGACAACGCAATCGCGGCGCGCTGCGACCTGGCGGCCAGGAGGTTGATCGCACGAGCGTCCGAGTTGCCGAACTCGGCAATCTCGATCTCGTGAATCTTGATCGGCATCTGGTACGCCTTCCAGCGGAAGGCGGACACGTTGAAGGCGTCAGCAGTCTCAGTCGAGAACGTCTCGTCCGATACGTCGAACTCGCCGCCCTCGCCCTCGACATCTCCTTCGTACATGATCGGATGCGACAGCGTGCGACCGCCGTCGAACATCGCCCTGCCGTCATACAGGGTCTTGAACAGAGGGTTCGACTGGAAGATTTGGTCGATGATCTTCGGTGCGAACCGCTCTCTGAGCAACGAGGTTGCTTCCTCGTCGTTGAACACGCCTGGCATGGGTAGCTCCTATCTCATTACGAGATTAGGGTGCTCCCCCTTCGAGACACGTCGGCGCGGGCGTCCGCCTCAACCGCTTTCCACGACATGCCTGATACGTCCGGGGTTTCGGTCGGTGTGAGAGTGGAAGTACTGGGGGCCTCGTTACCCGCGTTGTCCGTGATCGCGTCAGCGGCGGCGTTGGCTGAGTCCGCAGCGTCGGCTTGGCTTGCGCCCATGCCGCGCGCTACGAACAGGGCGGTCTCAGCATCGTCGATGCCGCGATCCACCATCACCCTGCACACCGCTTCCTGATCGAACTCCCCGTGGGTAGCCGCAAGGCCTTCCAGTTCGTTGAGCAGTAGATACTGCTCGATCCGCTCAGCCTGCTGGAGCGTCTGCGGTATTTCTACCGCTTCCGCCTGCGGAGCAGGCTGCTCGGGTTCCTGTATTGGCGGAGGGTCCGTCGCTTCACCACGGGCGCGCGAAGATACCACGCGTCGTAGCTGCTCCCGGCCCTCAGCCCGTACAGTGGCTTGGGTCTGACCGTCCGTATTCGCGTTGCGATACGCGGTCAGCAAATCCTCAACAGGCACATCCTTGCCATCGACGGCCACGGTGGCGATGTCTACCTCTTCCGCCGGTGCTTCGGCGGGCGTCTCTGTGGGGGCTGGCGCGTCGGGAGCGGCGTTCATCTCCCGCTCCAAGTCACCCGCGTCAATCTCGTCGATCTCTCGCTCGCCAGGGACCATGTCTTCGTTCATCGGTCTTCCCCTCGCAGGCGCGCGTTACGCGCCCGTTCCTCTGCCAGAGCTTGTCGGAACATGTTGTCTACCTCGGAGCGGGTGGCCCGCTTGCGCTCGGGCTCGAGCTTGCTGAAGGCGGCGCTGTCCACCACCCCACCTTCGGTCCTGCCCCGCGCCTCGAGTGCCGCGACCCTGCGGTTGACGACGTCCTCACGGGAGGATTCTCGCCGCTCGAGTTGCTCCTGCCGGAAGTTCGCCTTCTTCTTCTTCCGCTTACGCTTCGCCTTGACGGTGGTGGGCGAGAGCTTGGGCTTGTCTCGGGCGGCCAGGGCGGCCAGGAACACGTCATGGCGGCTCCCCGGAACCCCGCTCCGAGTGACGGGAGGTGGCGGCGCTAGCCGTGCCCTCGAGGCCGCCCGCCGCCGAGCTAGCTCGGCTAGGTTAGCCTTGCGGTTGCTCTCACGCACTTCGGGAGTCAAGTCCACCTTGCGCGTTAGCTGCGCCATCTCACACCCCCAGAGCGTCCTTCATCTCGACGATGGTGCGCTGCACCGTGAAGTCTTGCAGAAGCTCGTCGCCCTTGAACTTGCCCTTCGGGTCGCCGAGCAGCGACTTGAGGGTCGTGACCTGTTCATCCTCGAGTTCAATCGTGTCCGCGTCGTCCATCCACGCCTGCATCGCTATGTCGTGGAGCTTCATCACGACCCGCATGTGCGGCGCCTGCCCGAGGCCGTCGATCTGCCGCATAAGCATCATCAGCGCCCAAGCATCGTGCTGGAGGTAGTTCTTGTCCCCCTGCGGGCTTTCCGAGTGCGTGCCGTCCTTGTTGAGGAGCGGCGTTCGTTTCAGCGTGACTTCCATGCTGTCCTCGCCAGAGGTTAGAGTTATCCCTTTAACACGACCAGACCGACGAGGCCTCCCGCCACGGCGGTGAGGATCAGTCCTACCAAACCATAGACCACTTTCTTGACCGGCGCAAACTCTTCGGAAGTGACGAAGTCCTCGTCGAGCCTCCGGTCGATGTGGTCAAGGCGTGACAGGATCGCGGTCGTCCTCTCGTCGATTCTGGCCAACATGCCCTCGTCGTGGTGCATATCCCCGTCCTTACTTGAACTGGAGTGTGACTATAAGCCCGGTGGCGGGGGTCGTGTGGACAGTGTCAACGTCGATGCGGAGGACATCATTCTCCGCAACGTCGTCCGCGCCAGTATCAACCACGTGCGGGGTGGCAGCCGTGTCACTACCCGTCTCTCCGGTGTCTACGGTGACCTCAGTGCTCAGCATGTCCTGAGCCTGCGTGACGTTGTTCACCTGTATAGTTAGCACACCAGTCGTGCCTGCCGCCACTACCTCCGCGTGGACGTGGGTCAAGTCCTTGCCGTCCATGGCTTTCGAGGCGTGGAGGTAGTACTTGCCGTCGCCTGCTGCGTTGTTGACGCCCGGCGCGAAGACGACGATCTGCTCCTCGTGAACAGTTTCGAGGGTGACGGTTCCCGAATCGACCCCGCCACCAGTGACCGTGACTTGGTCGCTGTCGCCAGTGAACAGTCGTTGTCGCTCGTGGCGGGTTCGGGAGTGCATTACGCGATCCCTTCGTCCGTCTTGGCCTGGGTCACGATGGCGGCCTCGATGTCGCCCAGGGTGGTGCCGCGCGTCACCGGGGTCGTACACGTGCCGGGCTTGCGCAGGTCGAGGTCGTCACTGTCACGGCACTCGTACCGCATCTGGACGACAAACTCTTGCTCATCCCCCGCCGCGTCTAGGACCACGATCACGTTCAGACTGTACTGCGAGAGGAACTTGGCCACGATCCGTCTCCTATGCTGCCGTGTGGTTGCCGGGGTATTCCTCGAGGTATTCGGCAGGCATACCCTTCTCGGCGATAAGCCAGCGGAACGCCTGTTCGATGTGCGCCCTGATGGTTAGGTCGCGCTGTGCGGAGTAGGAGTTGAAGTACCACCATCCGTTCACGTCGTGCGGGCTGATCTGGGTGACGTTCGAGGCCTCGTCTTGGACGAATATCTCGGCGGACGCCGCCACGTCCTTGGAGTAGATGGCCGCGTAGTTGGCACGCACCGTTGGATCAGCCGTGCTGGCGTCTCGTAGGAAGTGGAAGCCGCCGCTGTTGTCTAGTATGCAGTGGGTAACCACGCCGCCGCCGTCACTCGTCTGCAACCAAAGCTCTCCGTCATCCTTATTGCCCGTATCGCTGCCCGAGGCGATCTTGAACGCGCCCACGTTGGCGTTGTTCCAGTAGCCGAGGAGCCCGCCGAGGAGGGAGTTCGCGGAGGAGCGGTCGGCGTCCACACGGATCACCACCGGGCTGTCCCCTGAGTTCTCCAAGGACATATCTGCGCCCGAGGTGGCTAGAATCGACAGCCAGTCCGACACCCAGAACCCGGAGCCCCCGATGGCCACCTGCTTCTCGATGAACACGTCTTGGTTCGCGTCGATGGTCACGGCGGTCGTGTTGGCGGCGGTGCGTAAAACCATGGTCCCACCAGCCATGTGCGTCCCGATGTTCATAGTCGCGGTGGACTGCTTCCAGGCCACCTGAGCGCCTACACTATCAGCGGGCGAGCCGAAGTATAGGAGGCTGGAGGAGGCGTCGGGGGCCAGGATTGAGATACCGCAGTCTGTGCTGTTCTCCACCACCAAGTCGTTGCCGCCAGTGTTCGCCGTGACCGACCCTGCCGACGCCGTGTGGATGTGGGCAGTTCCCTCGGTGAGCGCCAGCCCGACGCCAAGCGTCCCGTCAAGCTGTGTGGCCCCGGCGTTCACGTGGACCGCGTAGTTCAATGTGCCCTCGGTTGGAGCCCCAGAGATGTAGACCGTTGTGGCTTCCTGAATGTCCGTGCTGTCGGTGTCAGTGACCTGCGGCTCTTGGAAGTAGCACTGGTAGACCTTACCCTCGAAGGCCGCGTTGTTGATCGTGTGGGCGGCATCGACATACAGCCCAACCGACGTCCCGCTAGCACCCGTCTGTGTGACCGTGCCGTAGATTCGCTGCTGCTGAGTGTTGCCGGAGTAGGAGTAGTTCCGGGCAACGTACAGCGTAGCGTAGGTAGTGACAGCCAGAGCGTTCCCGATTGAGGCCGTCCCCTCAAGGTCCGAGGTGCCCGTCACCGTGATGTTCCCGGCGAAGTCCGCGTTCTGTGAGGAGTCGAGGGTCAGGGCGGTCGCTGAGTTCCCCGAGTGAATCTGAGTCTCGCCACCGACGAGCTTCGTCCCCACCGTCATCACGGACGTATTCAGGTCCATCAGGATGCCCGCGCTCGTCGGATCGGTCGGGCCGCCCATGTAGATGATGGCTATGTCGGCGTCTGGCGCGAGGATGGATATTCCGCAATCCGCGTTGTTCTCAATGACGAGGTCGTTGGCGGCGGTGCTGGCCGTGACCGACCCCGCCGACGCCGTGTGGACGTGCACGGTGCCTTCTGTGCGAGTGATCCCTACGCCAAGCGTAGTGAACTGGGCAGCATCCCCTGTGCCGAGACCCATGCTCGTAGCCGCTGTGGCGGCGTTTTCCCACGCCAGAGCCCCCGCACCTGTTCCTACAAGGAACTCGCTGTCGCCTGAGTTGGCCCCGAGAGTGTTCAGGTCATCCAGCACAGCCCCAAACGCTTGGACATTCGTCCCGATCACCAAGCCCAGGTTGGTCCTGGCATCGCCCGCAGAGGAGGCTCCCGTCCCACCATCCGCCACCGCCAGGTCTGTAATTCCGGTAATCACGCCCGAGTCGATGTTGACGTTGGTTAGGTTCTGGCTCCCCATGTCCCACGCGCCTGCGAGGGTGCGCGTGCCGTCGGCCAGAAGGTACTGGGTATGGTCGTCATCGCCTTTGCCGGTGAGGGCTCCATGATCCAGAGCGCCGGTGTCTACTGTGACGGTCGTGCCGGTGATCGTGAGGCCGGTGGACAGCGTGAACCACGTCACACCTGCCGCGCCAACGTCATCCCACCCAAGCAGCCTATCTGCACCGGGGTCTGAGAGGTCCGCGATGTCCTGTAAGAACGCGTCCTGCGCCTGGACGTTCGTCCCAATGGCCACGCCGAGGCTCGTGCGAGCGGTTGCCCCCGTCTCCCACGCCAGCGCGCCCGCGCCCGTGCCCACCAAGAACTCGGAGTCCGCTGCGTTAGCTCCGAGCGTGACGAGGTCTGCCAAGACCCCGTCGACGTTGAAGGTGCGGTTCGCAGCGATGGTGCCGCCGCCGCTGAGCCCGGTCCCCGCTGTGAGGGTGACGCCCCCGTGCGCGACGTGCTCGTCCGCCACGTAGCCGGACAGGTTGTCGTGGACGATCTGACCGTCCGACGTGCGGAGTGTGGACCCTATCAGCGACAGCCCGGTAGAGATCGTGGCTATCGCCAGAGTGCCGGAGGCGGAGATGTTGTAAACGATGCCGTCCGCCAACGCGTCGAGGGCCTGCTCGCCGGACAGTTCGGCGTGCGCGGTCTGAACGATGTAGGCTGCGTCGTTGGGCGCGGCCCCGGCGCTGGCTCTGACGGTGCTGCCTGACTCCGCGACCCACCCGCCTGCGCTACCTACGATGAAGTTCGAGTCTGCCGAAGAGAGTGCGGCGATAGCGTCGAGGTCGGCGTCCCATGCCTGCGCATCCGATCCGATAGCAACCCCGAGGTTGGTGCGCGCGGTAGCCGCGTCAGAGGCTCCGGTGCCGCCATCCGTGACCGGGACATCGGTCCCCGTCGCGTAATACACGCTGTTCCCGCCAACGGTCAGTCCCGTGAAGTCGGGGCTGGCGCCCGAATGGATGTCCTGCGGGAGTGAGAGCGTGGGGTTACCCGCTACTCCGTCTCCGTCTGCGACCGAGACCTGATTTGCTGTGCCAGTAATGGTACGAGGACTGTAAGTGGCGGCACCAGTCCGTGCCACGATCCCCGTGGCACCCAGGGCAGCCAGGGCATCCAAATCTGCGTCCCATGCCTGCACATCGCTTCCGATAGCCAGTCCGAGGTTGCCACGGGCCGTCCCAGCATCGCTCGCCCCCGTCCCGCCGTCAGCTACGGACACGTCCCCACCACCAACGTAGTACACGGAGCTTCCGCCGACAGTCAGCCCCGTGAAGTCGGGCGAGGCCCCGGCGTGAATGTCCTGCGGCAGACTGAGGGTGACAGTAGTGCCCGCGCCCCCGTCCGTGACCGTGATCTGATTGACCGTGCCGGTGAGGACGCGCTCATCGGTGAGCGTGGCGTCGTTACCGAGGGTCACATACGATGCGCCTACCGGAGCGGCGGAAGCGAGCGCGTTGATCTCATCCCAGACCGCAGCGCCGTTGGTATTGTCGACGCAGATGAAGGCGTCGTCGGTGGCGTTGTTGACCCAGAGCGAGCCTACGGAATACCCCGCAGCATCGTCGTCGGTGACGACGGGGTCCACCACCGCGCTCAGGTTCGACTGCAACGCAATGGAGGGGTCGATGCCGAGATTCAGACGGGCCTGTACTGCGGTGCTGGCGCCTGTGCCACCATCGGCCACCGCAACATCCAGACCCCCTGGCCGATACAGCCTTGGGGCGTGCATTAGAAGGCTCGCTTTCCGACTACGGTGAGGGTCAGGGATGCGGGCGCGGCGCCCGTGCCCCCTCGATAGCCATAGCGTGCGCGCACCTGGCGCGTGGATGTGTCAACGAGAATGGCGAACCTGCCGGTGGCGTCGAAGACGAAGGTCTCGATACCCACCGACGCGTTGTCCCCGTCCCAGGAAGCATACCAGTCGTCGGTAGACTCCCACTTCGCCTCGAAGGATAGGACCACCTTCTGCCCAGCTTCGACCGCTACCTCGACGAACACCTCGAGGTGAGATGCGCCGTCCACGTGCAAGGTCGGGGAGGCTGCCGGGGTTCCGTCGTAGTCAACCAGAGAGGAGTCCTGCTCCAGCATCTCCAGCGGTAGCGACGGCGCCCACGGGTGCATCCCGATGTCGTGTTCCAGTGTGCTATCGGCCATCGTTCACTCCTACACTATCTCGGGTTCTGCGCCCTCGGCGGCGACTTCCTGCTGAAGGGCTGGGAGGATTTCGTTGTTGGCGACTTCCGCGCCAAAGTTCTCGACAGCCCACGCCATCACACCCTGTAGACCTTCGGGTAGCTCATCCACATTCGTAGCGCCTGCGAACTGCTCCTCTGGATCGGTTGGGACTGGCTCTTGTCCAGCGGCCCCGGCCTGAAGCTGGGCCGCCTGCTGGGCCGCCTCCGCTTCCTTCGCCTCCATACGCTCGATGATGCGATACCGATTGGGGAACTGCAACGTGTCCAGCAGTGCTTCGCGGTCGATCCCTTGCTGGGAGTACAGGGCAATCGCCTGCTGCTCGACGAGTTCGCGCTGGGCGGCAGAGCCTCCCACCCTCACGCGCACGTCGAACTCCAGCGACTCGCCCATCTGTTTCAGGAGGGATGGGAGGTCCACCTCACGGAACTCCGGCACCTCGGACTCGCCCAGCAGACGTAGGGTTCTCGGGACAGTCCAGAACTTCAGGAGGTTGTGGATGATGTGTTCGGCGACGGTGTTCAGCCGCTTCTCGAGAATCTTCGAGCGCGCGTTTGTCCGCGTAGCCGCCTGTAGCTGCAACGCCTCGATGGCCACGCCCGCAGACACGTTGGGCGCCCGCTGCCCTCGGGACACGTCGTGCACCGCCGAGATGTCCTCGAGGTCGCGTAGGGAGATCGTTGCCGAGTCCACCGCTGCCTGGTCGATAGGCGGGACTGACAGGAACTCCGCCTGCCCGAGTAGCGGGTAGACCTTGCCCGGCCCCACCACGATGTTCTGGTGATTGTAGCGAGCGCGGGGGTCCACCATCATCATCGGCTGCGCGTGGAAGGCAGCGTGCCGGGATAGCTGGTCGCGTCGGAGGTTGTACTCGCGCTGCGGGTCGAGGAGGTTCTGGACCTCGGAGAAGCCGTACAACTGGTTCTTGATGCGCGTCGGCACGAACGCCGTGAACGGGGCGTCGAGGTAGGGGCTATGCCGCGCGGCGTGGATCTTCTTCCGCGTGGCGTTGACGATGTACCAGTCCTTGTGCTTCGCCTTGGACCGGGTCTTCTCCGGCAGCGCCAAGCCGTAGTCCATCAGGACGTGGTCCCGCACCCAGAACTCGACCAGCCTCGCACGCCTCGTTATGATCGCTTTCGGGCTACCCTCGATACGCGGCTGGAAGACGGTCCCATGCGGCGTGACTCTGTTCGCCGCCACGAACTGGGACTTCCCATACTGCTTGTCGGACAGGTCTTCGTCCGCGTCAACGTCGTCATCCCACTTCCGCTTGATGTAGGCGGTGGTGACTAACGTCTCGTGCGCCATGAAGATGGCGTCGTTCTCGGCGGGATGGATCGACGTGGCGTCCGGGTCGAAGTACAGGCGCTCCAAGTCGATGGAGCGGAAGGCGGAGTTCCCGAGCCCCTTGTTCAGGTCCGGGTTCCAGATGGTCTTCACAATCCCGGTGCCATCAATGTACGCGTCACGCACCCACCCGCGCGCGTGCTCGAGCATGTTCATCCGCTCGACCGTCCACTCGGCGGCGAGCGTCAGGATGCGCGCGAACTCCTCGTCGTCCCGCTCGACGGGCAGGACGGTGATCTTGAAGTCCTCTTCGGACATCGACCCGACGACCTGCTCTACGACCTTGTAGATGTGGTTGTATACGAACTGGGGCTGCTCGCGCCCGATCCGCTGGTCACCTCGCCAGAAGCGACGGTACTCGTCCCACGGCCCCTCGAAGGGTTTGCGCGCACTCTTCGCCTGGTCGAACAACCGCCAGAGCGCCGGGAGCAACCGTTTGGTGTCCAGGCGATCTAGCGGTATGTTCGGGTCAGTCGGAGGTGAGTCCGCCGCGTGGTGCGGATTGATAAGCTCCACTGACCATCTCCTCGTTACACCTTGTCCGGCTTGCCCTTGATGTCAGGGGCCGGGGTGTTCTGCTTCGCGCTCGGCGTGGCCGGTGGCGTGATCGCACGCGCCGCGTTCGGCGCAAAGTGCGGCTGGCCCTCGAACATCTGGCTCGGCATCCCCGGCTCAGGAATGTCTTTCCCGCCCTTGACGGGGCCTCCGATGTCCGGGGTTCCCTTGAGCGTCTGCGACTCTCTGGTGGTCGGTTCCTTCGGCATTATCCGATCCCCCCTGTTACAGGCATGGTTGGCGGGGCGACGTTAGGATCGCGGACGGGCGGCCCCATCTGCCCTCCGGCGGTTGATGCTGTGTCAGAGAACGCCTGCCCGCGCGCTCCGTTGCCGGGCAGCTTCCCTTGGTTGGATCGCTCCTGAACGGCCTGGACCATCTGCGACTGCAAGCCTTCAAGCATAACGCGCAGGTCGCTGATGGCAAAGCCCGCGCCCAGCGCATCGAGCACTGTGCCTTCCCACGAACGTAGGATACCGGCAAGCTCCGGGGCTTCGGCTTCGAGTCTGGTCTGACTGGTTGGGCCTGCCATTGGCTGCTCCTATAGGGCTTCGTTTTGCCAACAGTAGCGGAGAGCCTGCTCCACGATGTCGCCGGGGTTGGCTCCTCGGAAGTGCGCGACCTCTCGCACTCTGAGAGACACGTCCTTGGGGACCAAGACCGCTATGCAGTCCTCATCCCAAGTAAGTCTCTCACTGATGATGTCCGAAAGCAACTCGCCCATGCTTTGGCCTGCCTGGACGGCGGCTGCTTCGAGTAGCCCCCGTTGCTCCTCATCGAGGTTGTAGGCGGCGAGTAGGAAGGCCACGTCCCGGCGAAGGGCCTCGCGCTCGTCGACCAGCCCACTCACCATGGTCTCTATGGCGCCGCGTGCGTCGTCGATGCGCTCCCCGGTGATCTGGACCAACACGTCGAAGGCTGACAGCATGCGGTTGCCTACCTCAGCAACAGTAGTAGCCTCCGCTACGTGATCGGACACCCTGGTCGCCGTATACGTGAGGCGAGACTCTGCGTCAAGCTCCTCCTCGATCTCCGCCTCCGGGCCTTCCTCGCCGTCCTGCGGGAGGTGCACTCGGCAATACAGCGCGCCCGTCAGCGCCATGTTGCCGCAGGGCTTCCCCGCCGCGTTGTGGGCTGCGCAGTTCCGGGTCGCAGGTGTGTCGATCATTGTCGCCGCTCCTCTACCTCTCGCCAGTTACGATGCTGCGCGAACCCCCAGACGGCTGCCGGATTGTCGGACGTTCTGTCCGGGGCAACGAACTTCTCGTCACTCTTGGTCACTGCCACGTCCTTGGGCTCGTCGTTATCAACGTATAACGCGATCCCCCAGCAGATGACAAGGTCGTCAGTGCGGCCCTTCTGGGCGCCGGTCTTCCCGGTCTTCGCGTTCTTCGTATACGTAGACAACTCCTCGACGGCCCGGTAGTCGTTGATGGTGATCGTGCGGTTCTTGATCGCCTGCATCAGGAAGCCCTCGAACTCAGGCTTCGTGGCCACATCCGTGCGGAACCCGCCGCCGGAGATGGCTGCGCCGCTGGGCGAGGTGCCATTCCAGACGTTCGGGTATCCCAGGTTGCTGAGTTCGTTGAGGACCGCGTGCCCATGGTTGTTCTGCTCAGGGGCCAGCAACGCGGGGCGATCCAACGTGTGCTGCCAGTACACGTGCCCGAGTTTGTACAACTCGCGGGCGAACTCCTGCGGCGCAAGCTCTGCGGATCGAAGGACGGCAACCTCCTGGCGCGTATCTCGACGGTACACGATTGCCGACGCCGGGTTCCCGCCGTCCCCTCCGGCGGCATCCGCCGGGATGATGTACTCGACGCCTTCCTCCGGCCACTCGAATACGCGAAGCTCCGTGGCCTCGACGGACGGCACCATCGTGCAGCGGTCCCTGTCCGACTTGCGTAGCTCGGCGTAGTGGTACTTCTTCTCGCGCGCCCTTTCGATCCAGTCCATCAACACGTTCTTGGGGAAGATGGACCGCATCCCGAGCCGCAGGCGGTTCCCGTACACACGCACCATGGCCTCTTCGTGATCCAGCGAGTCCTCGAACTCGTCGATCTCTGACTTCGGGATGTGCGGGTTGTCGCGCATCGACCACGAGAAGAGGCGGACTCGCTTCTCCTTGTCGTCGACTTCCGTGGACTCCGCCTCCTGCGCCAGGTCTTCGATCCACTGGAAGAAGTTGAGCATGGTGAGGGCCATAATCATCATGCCCTC
>Ga0098039_1000538_pt1 | contig 15796 bp, 18 predicted proteins | sample 6_EtaG_FD_75047 | JGI IMG/M metagenome (GOLD analysis project Ga0098039, IMG submission 75047) | Marine viral communities from the Subarctic Pacific Ocean - 6_ETSP_OMZ_AT15160 metaG | ecosystem: Environmental > Aquatic > Marine > Oceanic | place: Pacific Ocean | collected 2015-01-08 | reverse complement strand
CTGGATTGCAGAAAATATGTTTGGTCTTGCTGAGGAAGAGTTTGTTAGAATGAAACAAGAAATGTTCTACGATAAGAAATTTGATGCATTACTTGAAAGAGTCGCCGAAGAAGTTACTACAGGCGCCGATGCCGGAGGAGCCGCCGGCGGCCTCGGTGGCGAATTTGGCGAAGAGCCAGGAGGCGAACTCGGTGGCGAAGAGCTTGGAGGCGAAGAACTTGGAGGCGAAGAACTCGGCGCCGAGCCGGCTGGCGAAGAAGAAGCCGGCGACGAGGGCATGCTTCTTGCTTCCCCTCCAGAAGGAGGGGCTAAACGCGATGACGGCCGTCGAGTTCGACGGACCGCAACCGGTGAGGTTCAAACAACTACACCGGGAGCTAATTCAAAATGGTATATTCCTAAGAAATATGAAGGAGCACCTCAACGCGGCGGCTCTAGACATATGTCTGGCAGAAGAGCGATGCACTATAAGGGCCTGTCAGGCATGGAAAGCGCAACAGCAACCGATAGGGCCTTTTTAAAGGGACATTCCAAATTACTTGGTTTGGGATATGGAATATCGGAAAATGTTGATACTAATTATAATGACGAAGAAGAGAACATATTTGCATTGAGTTATGAAATTAATAATTTAATTAAACTGATGGAGTCTAAAAAAGATGAAAGTGAGACACAAACATAATAAAAAAAGAAATACCGCTTTTTTGTTTGAGTCTTTGATAAGAGAATTAACAAAGACTACTCTTAATAAAGATTATAATAGAAAAAAACAGATTATTTCCATTTTAAAAGAGCATTTTAATACTAATAACACATTAGGTAAGGAATTAGCTCTTTACAAAGTTTTATATGAAGAAAAAGGTTTATCAAAAGAATTCTCTGAAAAAGTATTATCTGAAGCGAAGAGAAAATATACCTCTTTAGACAAGAAAAAGATTTTTAATGAACAAACGAAAGTTGTTAATAAGATAAATAAAACTTTAGGACAATCAGTATATAATAGTTTTTTATCTAAATACACGCAATTAGCTACAATATATCAAATGTTTAATGACAACTCTGATCCAAAAAATCAAGTATTATTAGAGAACAAAGTTATTAATGATATGTCCTCGTCACCGGCCGTAATAAATGAAATGAAGCCTTTGGATACCTTGACCTTTAAAACTTTTTTTGAGAAGTTTAACAAGGCTTATTCGGGTGATTTGCTTACAGAACAAAAACAGCTTTTATCATATTATGTAACATCATTTGATGATAATGGTTTAGAATTTAAAATATATTTGAACGAGGAGATAGGAAGACTAAGAAATATTCTATTAGAATCCACTGAATTTAAAAACTTACAATTAAAAGATAAGAGAGACAGAGTTTTAGAAGTATTAGATAGTTATAGCAAGAACAAATTTGATTCTTCTATGGTCAGACAAATATTACAAATTCAAGAATTAATACACGAGATCACAAATAATGGCAGTTAATATTAAGATTACAAGTAAAAAACAAAAGCCAGATAATATTGTTATACGTATTGCTAAAGGTGGCAAACAAGTTTTAGAAACACTCCACTTAAAAGCTAGAAAAAATCTTAGTGGTGATATTATGATATTCGATCATGATGATATAGATATTGTTTTAATGACTGAGAAAAAGAAAATCGTTACCTTTGCTAAAGATTTTTATGGAGAGGAAGTATACATCTCACAAAATAGACTTTTTAAATTTTTGTTTGAAAGGGGTATTATTTCACAGGAAACAGTACAAGGCGGCAATGTTTATGCCTCTCTTGAAGCTAAAGTTTTAGAATCTAAAAAATATAAACCTCTTCCTCACGCACTATACACAATAGCAAAATTTATTGAACATGAACGTCCTCGTCAAGAGTTTGAAAAGGCTTTCGATCGGGAACAAGAAAGACGTCTTTCTGAACCTCTTCCGGATGAATCGTCAGAATTTGATCCGAAAAGACATAACAAGAAGAAGGGTTCCATCCAGCCAGGTTGGATGCCTTATGGTCTTTCTACTGCGATGGTGTATCGTTTGGAAGAAGCTCTTCGCGAAATAGATCATATAATAGAAGAATAGGTGATATGTGGAGTTGCTTTATTTTATCTTGTGTTCTTATGGACTAACTTTTATATTGGTTTATGGATCAATTTTTAATTCCGTTAGACCAGCAAAAGGAAGGCTTGGAGAATTGTTCCATTGTCCACTTTGCACCGGCTTTTGGGTCGGAGTATTTTTGTGGAGTATTAATGGATTTACAGAACTATTTAATTTTGATTACAATTTTATAAATTTATTACTTTTGGGATGGTTATCTGCTGGGACAAGTTATTTCTTAAGCACAATATTGAATGATTTTGGTTTAAAATTTAGAAATACAATTGGAGGTGATTGAAAATGAAACAGCGCAACAGACCAGAAGTAAGACGCTGCTGTAACGGCAGCAAACACGCGTGAGGGGGAGCCTCACATTAATTTTTTTAAGGGATTCAAAAAATGAAAATAACTAGAGATAGACTAGCAGCGATTATTCGTGAAGAAATGACCAAGCTTGATGAGCGCGGTCCAGTGGGCGACGAACGCGGTCCCGAAGAAGACGATCCCGGGATGATTGAGGAAGAAGATCTTGAAGAAGATGCCGAAAAGCTTGAAGAGGAAGAAGGGCTTGAGGAACAATCATGGGAAAAGGCCGATGCACCCGACACCCATGCTAGGTGGGATAGATACAGAGCTAGCGGAGCAGCCAGCCAAGGAGGTCGCGGTAAGAGCGATAAATCTTCATATAGCGGCGATTTTGCAGATAGATATGAAAAAAGTGGTCGCTTTGACGAGAATAAAAAGCTCACCAAAGAAGCTTTAAGAAAACTTGTTGAAAAAGAAATAGAAAATATTTTTCGTAAAAAATAGGAATCTTATAAAATGAAAAAAGGGATGAAGCTTATATTGGAATCTTGGAGGGGTTATGTTAGCGAACAAGAAGAAGACCCTGATCCCCGTGCACGTCGCCCTTCAACGACACGCCCTGCGCGCATGAAAGCCGGCGCCGGCGCCCAGGCGCTGGTACAAAAACAAGATGCCGGCTTACATGATTATGTTTCTATGCTCAAACAAATTGCTTCTGATCCTGAATTTAGAAAATTAGCTTCTGCTGGCCGAAAAGATGCAGGAGGGCCTCAAGATGAAGCAATATCAATTGATGGAGGATCCCCCGTCGCGGCAAAAAATTTAACTCCAACACAGAAAGATATTGATTTAGATAAAAGTTTAGGCGATCAGATGACAAATAAATGGGATCCCCCCTCGACAGAAGCAGCTTTATCAAAAGGTACTATCATGATGCCTTCGCCAGGCGGTACTATCCCCTTGTTAGTATTTGAAAACAAATACATTCTAGATGGTCATCACCGCTGGTCTCAAGTTATGATGACAAATCCGGATGGTATAATGGCAGTTGATAATATGAGCGCTCCAGCATTCGGCACTGGTGAACCCGGCGCCGAAAAAGCTCTTAAAGCAACACAATTGGCAATTGCCGCCTTGGCTGGCAAAGTTGTTACAAAAGACACTAAAAAGAATTTATTAGCTGCTAATGAAAATTATATTTATAATTATGTTGTTAAGTATATTCAGCCTCCTGCCCTCCAAGCCCTTCACGCCGCAGGTAAGATTTCCGCACCAGACGCCACCAAAGAGGCTGCAAAAATGTACGCTGCTAATCTAGCGGCTATTAAAGCTAAACCGCCTGGAAAATTTGATAGAGTCAAGGGCATGCCACAAGCAGATGATTCTGGTGTGCCGCAAGCAAAGGTTAACAAGGCGCTAGAAAAAGGTTCTATTAATTTTAATGATCCCCAAGCAGCTGATATTCAAGGCGCCGCATCCCGACGACGAGCACCTCGACCTGTAGCCGAGAATACCCTTAGAAAAGCAATAGCTGCAATACTTAGAGAAATAAAGAAGCATTAGACTGATGTCAAAACAACTACTACAAGAATATTTTGAATTATGTCCTGACGGCAATTGCCCGATGGACGTTTTAACAGAATCAGAACGTAAAAAAGTTGTTAATGAAGGTGCTATTTATCTTGTTGGTGTCTGCCAAAAATCTGGTACGAAAAATGGTAATGGTAGAATATACAAAAAAGAAACTTTGCAAAGAGAAGTTGAAAATTATCAAAAATCCATCCGAGAACGTCGCGCTTTAGGCGAGCTTGATCATCCTGATGATAGCGTTATTAACTTAAAAAATGCTTCGCATCTTGCTGTTAAAATGTGGTGGGATCAAGGTAGCGTTATGGCAAAATTTGAAGTGCTTGATACGCCATCAGGTAGAATTCTTAAAGATCTCATCAAAGCCGGCGTGAAACTAGGTATTTCTTCTCGTGGTATGGGAACAGTTAAAGAAGTTAATGGTGATACAATGGTTGAAGACGACTTCCAGCTTATTTGTTTTGATATGGTTTCTGAACCCTCAACACCAGGCGCCTATTTAAAGAAAACTTCGGCATCTACACCCACCATGGATCCTGGAATTAATTTGTATATAAATGAGAATGCTGATACAACAAAAAAAGAAAAAATAAATAATATTATGGATAGTATTATAAGAGGATAAAATGAAAAGAAACGAATTAAAAAAGGTTTTAAAGCCTCTTATCAAAGAATGCATTAAAGAATGTATTTTTGAGGAAGGCGTTTTATCTGGAATTATTACGGAAGTAGCAAAAGGCTTTGAATCTAAGCGTCTTGTTTCAGAGAGGACTATTACCAAAAATAATGATGATGAGAGGCAACGTGAATTAGAAGAAAAACATGAAAGAGACAGGCAAAAAAGAATTAAAATATTAAACGAAAGCCATTCTGTACCCGCGCAGCCCGTAAAAGCTTCTAGTTCCACTAGTTCCGCGCATGGTCCTATGTCCGGTGTTAACCCCAGCGATCCTGGAGTTAATATTGATGGACTCCTGGATCTAGTTGGTACTAAATGGAGAAAAATGGTGTAACATGGGAAAAGCTTGGAATGTAAAAGTAACACTAGACGAGGTTAAAGGCGATCCACGTCGGTTAATTAAGAAATTTATAAAAAAAGTAAAAAAAGAACGCATTATCGAGAACTACTTAGATAAACAAGTATATACAAAACCATCACAAAAAAGACGTCTTGAAAGAAAGAGAAAGAAAGAAAATGCTAGAAAAGCAGAAAGACAAAGAAAGAAAAAATTGGATATAAGCTAGGAGAAGAAAATGGCAACAGATGCAGTAACAGGACAACCTATATTTCACGGATCAACTCGAAGTGGTTTAAGAAATGTGGGCTCATATCAGGTTTCCGGTCATCCGTATATTACTGGTTCGACCATTGCAGCAAACCAACAACATACAATTAGTTTTCCTTATGTAACAAAGTCAATTACTGTTACGGCGTCTGGATCTATTACGGGAGAAATTAGGGCTCACTTTGTTTCAACGGGATCTGGCGGGGATAACGACCGAATCACAGCGGGTCATCACTATATTTCTTTTGATTCTCATGAGGATTCAATGGAGTTTGATGTAAAATGTAAAGAAATGTTTATTTCAACTACTGGATCGAGTTCTGGCGGATATAAAGTTTATGCTTCATTAACCACAATTCAAACTGGATCAATGTTTGTTATAACCGGATCCGGAGCTACTGATTAGGAGATTTAAATATGGGGTTTAGTTCAGGAAATGATTTAATAAGGACGGTAACAAAGTTCACCGGTACTCATACTCTTACTTCTGCTCAGAGTGGCCACACTATAGTGTTGTGGGATAATGGTGACAACAGCGTTACCACAATTACTTTACCAGCTGCAGCTACAAATAAAGGAGTTTGGTTCCTATTTAGCTTTGCTGATTATCATGGCGCTACAAACGCGGCACATATTATTAAATCGACTGCTAATGATATGTACGGTAAAATTTGGAGTCATAATAATGATTTATCCGACCCAACAATAACAGTTACTGCAGCGACTGGCGCGGCGGGCACTCATGGTAAAATTACTCTAACAAATAATTGTAGCGCCGGCGATTATATTGAGATGACTTCAGATGGGTCATCCTGGGTCGTTGAAGGCAGCCTGAACGACGCTCCAACACTTGCAGCTTATAATGCTTAATGGGAATCTTTAATGGACTTTAATAAAAAATACAACTATTTATTTTTGATGAAATATCTTTAGGAGCACACAAATGACGTTATTGGAACAAGCCATTGTCGATGCAGAAGCGCTACGAGACGCAGCGTTAAAAAATGCAGAAACAGTTGTTCTAGAAAAATATTCAGAACAAATCAAGGAAGCGGTTGCAATTTTACTAGAACAACCGCTAGAAGATCCCATGGAAGATCCCATGGGCGGCGCCGCGATGGGAGCCGAAGTCGACGCCGCGCCAGATGAAGCTACAGAGGAGATGTTAGACGACGTTCCCCTGGCCAGCACTCAGGGCTCAAACATGTGTCCGTGTCCAGAAGAAGGTGAAGAGTCTCCTTTGGAAATAAATGTCGATGATTTATTGGCTCAAATGGATGCTGGGGAAGAAGTTCCCATGCTTGATCGTGAGACCACAGCAACAGAATTAACTGGCGAAATGCCCCCAGAGGAAGAGCCCATGCCAATGGAAGAAGATCTAGATCTGGATGAAGATCTTCTTTCTTCTATAATGGAAGAGTTAGTTGTTGATATAGAACCTAAAAAAACTGGTTGGGCTGGAACACCTCAGTCTTATATAGAATTAGCTGAAGAAGAGCTTTTGGCGTTGGAACAAGATTCAAAAGTACGCGAAGAGAAAACAGCTATTAGAAAAGCAGTTAAAACACTTGAGAATATTAAAGAAAACTTAGAAAAGAAAAATAATATTTTACAAAACAAACTTGACAAAAACAGTGAAAAAGAAAAAGAAATAATTGATGTTGCGATTAGACTTAAAGATAGATTGGAAGAATCTAATTTAACTAACGCAAGATTACTTTATACGAATAAAGTCTTGATGAACAACTCCTTGAATGAGCGGCAAAAAAATAGAATTGCCGAATCTTTATCGAAGGCTGAAACTGTTGAAGAGGCAAAAGTTATTTTTGAAACACTTCAAAGCGCATCGGGTAATGCTTTAAATAATAAGCAGCCAAAATCGTTGAGCGAAGCTGTCAATAAAACTTCTTCAACTTTAATTCTGTCTCATCGCAAGAGAAGGGCAGAAAAAAGCGAATCGCCTGTGACTAACAGATGGAAAGTTTTAGCAGGCATAACTGATAAAAATTAAAACAATTTAAAAGGAGGATTACAAATGTCAGTTTTAGAGAAACTAACTGAAGGCATCCGAGAAAGATCTTTAGCAAGAGAAGGCCAGGCCCTAATGGAAAAATGGGAACGGACCGGTCTCTTGGAAGGTATCGAGGATGACCACAACAGGAACGGCATGGCTATGCTGTTAGAAAATCAAGCCAAACAGCTTCTTAAGGAAGCTAGTACTATGGCCGGCGGTGATGTAGAGGGCTTTTCTGCCGTCGCATTCCCGCTTGTTCGTCGTGTTTTCGGCGGACTTTTGGCTAATGACCTTGTTAGCGTTCAGCCGATGAGTCTCCCTTCGGGACTTATCTTCTTCATGGACTTCCAGTACACCGATTCCACTTTGGGATTTGACGCGAATGACTCGCTCTACGGTGGCGGGGTGGTTGCTACTCAGTTAACCGGTGGTGTCACGGACCTCACCGAAGAAGGTGGTGGTTTCTACAACCTCCAGACTGGGTATACTTCTCCGACTGGTTCTGCGACCATTCAGATGGATAACCAGACGTTGTCCAGCACTTTGGTCACGTCCCTTACTGAAGCCCAGAAGAAGCTCATTCGTTGGGATCCTGATATTCTTGGTACTACGACAAACTACGTTTCTATCGTGACGTCTGATGATACCGTGACCGATGCGCTTGCAAACGTCAATACTGATAATCTTATTGCGATGGATTTTACTGCTGGTACGTTCGACTTGGGCAATGGCACTCCTGTACGTCGTCTAACTTATCTGGACAGCAATAGCAAGTTAAACCTTGTTCTTGTTCGTGATGGGGGCGCGATTGACGATGTCGGAAACACCGAGACGCTTACGGTTGCCTATCCAGAGCGCGATCTTTACGCGACTGCGGATGTGGGCTCTGTACGTGGTAGTTCCTTCCCGTTGGAAGGCTCACCTGATCTAGCGTCAGGTACTACTGGGCTTAACGTTGATATTCCTGAGATTGATATCAAGGTAGGCAGCGTCGCTGTCACCGCGATTACCAAGAAACTCAAGGCGAGATGGTCCCCAGAGCTTGCTCAGGATCTTAATGCTTATCACAACCTCGATGCCGAGGTTGAGTTAACGCAGATCCTTTCTGAGCAGATTGCTCTTGAGATCGATCGTGAGATTCTTAACGATCTCGTCCAGGGCGCGAAAGCTGGTACGTACTACTGGTCACGCTCTCCCGGTCTCTTTGTCCATCGTACCAACGGTACGGAGCTTGGTGCTACTGCAGCTGCTCCTGACTTCACCGGTACGGTTAGTGAATGGTATGAGACTCTTGTCGAGACCATTAACGACGTTTCGGCTCAGATCCACAGAAAGACCCTTCGTGGTGGCGCAAACTTCCTAGTTTGTTCTCCTGAAGTAGCCAACATCCTTGAATTTACTGCCGGTTTCCGCGCAAGCGTTACTGCAGATGATAATAAGGGTACTGTTGGTGCTGTCAAAGTTGGTAGCCTTAGCAAGAAATGGGATATTCACGTTGATCCGTATTTCCCACGTAACTTGTGTCTCGTCGGCCGAAAGGGCGGTAGCTTCCTTGAAAGTGGCTACGTATATGCCCCGTATGTACCTCTACAGGTCACTCCCACCATCTTTGGTGTCGAAGACTTCACCCCGCGTAAGGGCGTGATGACTCGATACGCAAAGAAGATGGTTCGTCCTGATATGTACGGCCTTGTTGTTGTTCGAGGAATCCTTGGTGAGTCTGGCGCAAGCTAAACCACTAGGTAATTAATCCGACCCCGTCTTGAGTTTTCTCTTGGCGGGGTTTTTTTTGATCTCAAAGTGTGAATTGGCTAAAAATTTATCGCAGCTAATTTTTGAGATTTTTACTTTTTAAGTGACTATTTATGATACAATTTGAAATTATTCGCCCGGGTCGGGGCCACTGACCCTTGAAGATTCATAGCCGAAAGTGGCTGGCTGTGTTTCGTGATTAAAATCAAGTTATCGATAACTTAAAATAAAAAGGAGAAACAAAAAATGGGAAATCGAAGATTAGGAACCAGACGGTTAGAAACCGTAATGGACAGCATGCTCGGGCATGCAGCGCTGAATGGCCTAAACGGAAGTCCGTTCAGTATTAGAAATCCAGATAGAGTTTATCTGGAAGAGCACTTTAGCCAGTTGCCGGCGGTAAATGCTACCTTAGACCAAGTATATACCGTTGAACTTGCCAGACAATGTAATAAGCACTTTGAGCTTCTTGGTACCAACGCAAGTGATGCTGATGTGACTTTTTCTTCCGGCGCCGGCGCGCCATGCGGTCTTAAATTGGAGACAGACGGCGCTGACAATGATTCAATCATTATCTTGCCACACTTGGATTCAGCAGCTACTGCATGGTCATCAACTGAGTGGGGTACAGAAAATCAAGTTGAATGGGAGTGTGCCATTAGAACAGGGGACGCTATTACGACACAGGGTATTTGGGCCGGCCTTAAATTGACCAACACGGACGTGTATGCAACTGACGCCAATCAGGCATATTTTGTTTATGGGTCTGATGATGATTCAGGGGCTTTGACTACAAATGCGAATTTACATTTTGTATATAGCATTGCAGGTACTGACTATATCTCAGATTTGGACATTGCGCTCGCGGCAGATACTAACTACCGCTTAGGCATCACCATTGATAGTGACAGAAAAGTATCGGCCTGGGTCAATGGCGTACAATATAGCTTAACAAGCTTAACCACCGCCGGCGGCGTTACTACGGGAGCGGGCATTGTTAAGAGCACTGCGCTTACAGATGACATCGATCTCATTCCTTACGTTGGTGTTATTTCTCGGTCTGCAGCTGCTGACCACATGTATCTTTTCTATGAGAAAATTTCCAGAATTTTCTTTGAGTAAGAACAAGCAATTTTAGTTTTAGAAAACCTCTTTCCTTTTGGTTGGAGGTTTTCTTTTTTATATACTATTTAATATCAAAGGGAGATTTCAACATGGGAATGCTAAGAAAAGCCAGAGTCAGGAAACAACAAGAGGAATCTAGAAACAGGCTCCAAGCCGATCGCGCAGCCGCAGCTGCAGCCGCGCCGGTAGTTAAGAAACCTGTTCCAAAGAAAGTAGAGCCCAAAGTTGTGACCGATCCTACCTCAAAAAAGGTAGCTACACCCGCGAAGCCTGCCGCAAAAACGGCAGTTAAGAAAGCAAAACCAAAAGCGAAGAAGTAGCTACTAAAATAAAAGTGAGAAAAACCACGTATATACGTGGTTTTGTTTTATAGAACACAATGTCTATAGGATAAAACGATCTCTCCTAACTAATTATACTGATAGGAGACCATATGAATGGCCAGCACAATCATAAGCGCGACGATGAAAGTAACCATAGCCGAGCAGATTATTCTGAATGGCCGTGATCAAGGTTCAAAAAATACATTAGATATTAGTGGTATAAAAGATATCTTTAAGAGAATAATCACTATTGCAGCAGATGACGATGCTACAGTGCTGGTTTTTAAATCTACGACAGCTAGTGCAGATGGTGCGTTAGATTTACAAAATGTAAAATATATTCGCGTAACCAATTTAGATGATACGAATTCTGTTGGTCTCTCATTACAGTTAGATTCAGACGAAGATAATAGCGCTGCAAATGAATCTTGTACTATTTTATTGGAAGCTGGTAGAAGCTTCGTAATGGGCACGCCTGACGAAGGAATTCATGTCGACGACGATTCAGCTGGAATTTTAACGGCGCTAACTGACTTAGAGAGTATTATAATCAATCCAGGATCCAACGTGGGAACGGTGGAAGTATTTGTAGCTAGCGCTTAAGGAGAAGAGAATGGCAGCACCAGCATTATCACCAACTAGCGCGACGTCATCTATAACATTACCTGAGACGGGGTCTTCAGCAACAGCAGCTGCCGTCGCAAGCTATCCATATGGTATATATGCAGCTCCGGATTCTAGCTTATACGATGCTAATTTTATTAATGGTGCTATTGATCAAGTAAATTATACTTTTCGTAAGCTTGGTGGTGATATTTTAGATATTGAGATTACTGAAAAGAACGTGTATGCCGCCTATGAAGAGTCAGTTTTAGAATATTCATATATTGTTAATGTACATCAGGCAAAAAATACTTTAGGCCAGGCCCTCGGTGCTACAACTGGTACTTTTGATCATGATGGCCAGCATAAGGCGGATTCGCCTTTAAACGGCGTTTCTGAAATTGGGCTAAGATTTCCTAAATTTACTATAGGTTATGTTAAACAAATAGGTGATGCTGTTTCAACAGAAGCTGGCGGCGGCGGAACAATTAATATGTATACGGCTTCTGTTGATCTGATAGAAGGGCAGCAAGATTATGATTTACAGAGCGTAGTTTCTACTCAAGCTGCTTTAAGTTCTAGTTTTCCATTTTATCAGAAAGTTGGTAATAAAAAAGTAACTATCAGAAGGGTATGGTATAGAACACCACATGCTATGTGGAGATTTTTTGGATATTATGGTGGAATTAATGCAATTGGCAATCTATCAACCTATGGTATGTATGCAGATGATTCTACATTTGAAGTTATCCCAGTTTGGCAAAATAAATTGCAAGCCATGGCTTATGAAGATGCCATTTATACAAGAAATTCTCATTTTGCTTACGAAGTTAAAAATAACAAGTTAAGAATTCACCCGCAACCGACGTCTCATTCACCAGATGTTATGTGGTTTGAATTCACTGTTGCGGAAGATCCATGGGATGAGAGTGACTCAAACAAGCAAGCTGGAGTTCATGGCGTTAATAACATGAACACTTTGCCTTTTGCTAACGTTCCATACGAAAATATCAATAGTATTGGTAAGCAGTGGATAAGAAGATTTGCTTTGGCATTAAGCAAAGAAATGTTGGGTCAGGTTAGAGGCAAATTTTCAACAATTCCTATTCCTGGCGAAAGTGTAACTTTAAATGCATCAGATTTATTATCTCAAGCGAAAGAGGAACAAGAAAAACTGAGGGAAGAGCTGAAAACTGTTCTAGACGAACTAACATATCCGAAGCTTCTTGAAACTGACGTCAGCGCGATGAACAGTGCTAATGAAATATTAAAATCAATTCCATATCATATATTCGTGGGGTAGTATAAGTGTCAGACAGCAACAAATGGTCTCAGCCTTCTGCTCCCCCACCTCCGCTTTTTTTAGGACAGAAAGAGCGAGATTTGGTAAAGCAAGTTAATGATGAACTTATCGAAAGAGTCATTGGACAACAAGTTTTATATTATCCTATTGATTTAGAAACAACTAATTTTCATCCAATTTACGGAGAGTCAATACAAAAGAATTTTTTACCTCCTATAAGAGTTTATGCTTTGGTGGAATGGCAAGCATATGAAAGTTATACAGATCACTATGGTTTAGACAAAAAAGCAGAATTGACGATTCATTTTCATAAGAGGAGATTATCCGAAGACCAAAATTTATTTGTGCGTGAAGGCGATTTTACCTTATATGGTAAGTTTTATTTCGAAATAGTTACATTATCAGAGCCAAAGCAGCTGTTTGGGCAAGTAGATCATAGAATAGAAGTATCAGCTAAATGTATTAGAGCTAGAGAGGGGCTTTTTGATGGGTTATAAAACAAAAAAAGATTATTCTTATACAGAGGTTGATAATCCCTCTAATGTTAAAGAAGAATTACTTCACACCTCTACTATTGAAGACATAGATACTGCTTTATATAATTTTGTTAATGATTCGATGAATATATTTGCAACTTCAAATAAAGGGTTTAAGAAAATACCTGTAATTTGGACTTCAGCCGAGCGCTCATTTCAATTAAAAGATAATACTGAGTTACGCGATAATAATGGAAACTTTATTTTACCTGTTATAACGATGGAAAGAACAAATATATCAAAAGAATTAGGCAACAAAGGAGGTGTTTGGGGCAATATGAGATTTCCTGGAACAGGGCCAGGAGGTGAAATTGAAATTGCACGAAGGATCGTGCAAGATAAAACTTCTGATAATGCCGCTACAGTTTCAAAAAGATTATATGGACAACAATACTATCCGCATAAAAATAAAAAAGTTGTTTATGAAACGATTACAGTTCCAATGCCGGTGTATATTACAGTGGATTATTCAGTTAAAATTAGGACTGAGTATTTGCAACAGATGAATAGTACTTTAGAACCATTTATTAATTTGGGTGTTGGTATTAATTATCTTGTTTTGCGACACCGTGGCCACTCATACGAAGTTTTTATACAAGAGGGCTTCTCTACAGAAAATAATGCTTCAAACTTAGGTGAAGAAGAAAGAAAATACGAAACTAAAATTGATATGAAAATCTTGGGATATCTCTTGGGGGCCGGCCCAAACCAAAGAACTCCACGAATAAAGAAAAGACAAAATTTTGTTTCTGTTAGCATTGGCCGAGAACGTATTGTTACTGGTGACAAGCCTGAGACATTAGCCGAGAATTATGTAGATTTTAGAGATTAATCATTTGAAGGGGTTTTGGAAATATTTATAACTATTTAATAGAGAAAAGCTAAAAACCCTATGCTTTCAAGAAAGGAGTAATATTCGATGTCCGTTAAAAAGTTTAAATTTGTATCACCTGGAGTTTTTATTAATGAAATTGATAATTCAGCATTACCTAAAACTTCAGCTAAAATTGGACCAGTAATTATTGGTCGAACCCGCCGAGGCCCGGGTATGAGGCCCGTCCGCGTTGAATCATTTTCAGAATTTATTGAAATATTCGGGACACCTGTCCCCGGCGGTTCACAGGCTGACGCCTGGCGCGATGGTGGTTTTAACAGCCCAATGTATGCCCCTTATGCTGCACAGGCTTGGTTAAAAAATAATTCGCCAGTTACGGTTGTTCGTCTTTTGGGTGAAGAGCATACTGAAGCCGGAGCTACACAGGCCCTAGGCGCAGCAGGTTGGCTTATGGGTGCGGCCGACGGTGCATCCGGTAAAACTCTTGCCACTGCCGGCGGTGCATATGGCTTATTCTTGATTAACTCTTCTTCTAACGATGTTACCCCAGGCCACGGCGCGGGCGTAGATTCCACTCCAGCAACTGGTACTTTGGCGGCTATTTTTTACACCAACACTGGTACATCTGCTTACCTTAGTGGAACATTTTCACATGCCACCGAAACGACGGGCGCGATGGGTACGATGATGAAATCTTCTGGTGCAAACCAACAATTTACTGTAAGTATCGAAGACTCTTCCGGGATTAAAAAAACTACTTTTAACTTTGATAGAACCAGCAACAAATACATTAGAAAAGTTTTTAATACCAACGCAACAATTACAAATTCTACCATCACTGCGACTACTAAAAATTATTTCTTAGGTGAGACTTTTGATAGAGCAGTTGCAGATGTCGTCACAAACACCGAATCCGGTGCTGTATTCGGCTTCATAACGCCTCTTAAGGCCAGAGGTACAGAATCGTGGGCAAATCGATTAATTCCGTCTAAAGCAGCGCAAACAGGCTGGTTTATTTCTCAACATTTGGGCGATTACACTAATTTTAACGCTTCAACCCAGCCCAAGCTTTTTAAGCTTCATACTAGAAAAGCTGGCACTTATGAAATGCATAATCTTAAAGTTGCAATTTCAAATATGAAGACGGGAGTTAATGACAATAACCCATATTCAACATTTACTTTAACTTTGCGTCATCTTGCTGATACAGATTCAAAAGTTGTTGAAGTTGAGAGATTTTCAAACCTTAATCTTAATCCAAATTCACCAAATTACATTGCTAGAAGAATCGGCGATAGATACGTTGCGTTTGACACGAATGAACGTCGCCTGAAGGAATATGGTAAGTTCCGTAATCAGTCTAATTTTGTTAGAATTGAAATGGATGCTGATTTGGATGCACAGGGCCCAGATGATCCTTCGATGGTACCGTTTGGTTTCTTTGGCCCACCGCGACCGAAAGGCTTCTCAGTGATTGGTAATTATGGAAATTTTCAAGACCAAGGCACTTCTGTTGCATCCGCAGGAGCAATTATGCAAGATGTATGGGCTTCAGAGCAGTACGAAGAATCTTTCAGCTATCCAAACCATGCAGCTGGGTCGGCGGTCCTTCAGGTTATGCCTGATGACCATGCAACGAGTCGCTTTACTGGCTCTTTCAACTGGCCAACGATTCCATTGAGAGTTTCTTCGTCATCTGATGCTCTTTCTAGCAACAGAATGGCTTATCATGGCTTTCTTTCTACACGCTCTGCAACGAGTACAGTTTTTGATGCGAGTGTAAGAGATGTTGTATTGGGAATACCAGATCGCGATCTGCATACTCAAACTCATGCAACTTACTCAGCTCTTACTGGTACATTGGAAATTCCTGTTGTCTTTACGCTTGATGATATACATAGCGGCTCTATAACTGCTACAAATGAAACGCGTCATGCACATGCCTCTGGCTCACGAGATCGCGGTCAGTCAATTACTTCTGATACTGGCGGTTACACGAAGGGTGGCATCAGCAAGCTTGGTT
>Ga0098039_1000537_pt1 | contig 15802 bp, 6 predicted proteins | sample 6_EtaG_FD_75047 | JGI IMG/M metagenome (GOLD analysis project Ga0098039, IMG submission 75047) | Marine viral communities from the Subarctic Pacific Ocean - 6_ETSP_OMZ_AT15160 metaG | ecosystem: Environmental > Aquatic > Marine > Oceanic | place: Pacific Ocean | collected 2015-01-08 | reverse complement strand
TGACTTTTCCAAAGTTGGAAAGTTAGCTGTTCTTCCTATCGGTGTATATCATGCTGGTCACGGCACCAACACCACTTACAACTCCAACATAGAAGAAGGTTACGGTCTTTTTCACTTTAAGAGTGATTTTGCCAGAGATGGGACTGTAGCTAAAACCAACTATTACGCTGTTGCCGATGCTACAAGTTATGAGGTAGATATTCGCGATGGCTCTAACGCGTGGGCGTCTAGAATTAATTGGAACTCAGATAACTTGGGGACGTTAAAGGCGGTTTATTATTATGCCGATGGTGCTTTGAGGGTGAGCGACGCAAATTTTACAGACAGCTCCTACAATAAATGGTATGGCAATGTTGGGGATTTACAAGGGGGTAATCTTGTCCTCTTTAAGAACGCATCTACAACACAGACTATAACCAAGGGATTTAAGCACGGCGCTTCTAAGGTATATAAACCGTCAGCTAGTTATTTTGATAGTGGGACAGTAGTTCCAACTTTATTGGCGTCATATAAACCAGCGCTACCGGGAGATGCTGCCGACATAACAGATGGTGGAAGCACTGGTACTATGACGGTTGAGAAAACTGAGGACAACATATATGACGGTGGAGTGACTACGTTACACACTAATACAATTTCCTATTCTGGTATTGACGCTGGGGTGTTAGATGGGAATGATAGCACGTGGGGTGTTGAGATAAAAGCGGGTAAGGCCGATTCTGTGTCTGGGGACACAGTATCTTGGGCTTCTGGCTGGCCTAGGACTTCGGTTCAAACTTATAAAGGGAGCGTAGAAACTAAGACTTTTGATTTGAACCTTGGTGCTAATACTATGGCTAATGGTGGCACCGACAAATGGGTTGTTCAGGTGAGGGGATATATAATAAGCGGAACAAATGCTAATCTTGTGCTTACTTGTAACGCTAATTCCATTCAGTATAATATGACCACTTCAGCAGAATCAGCTCACTCGGCATTAGGTGTGGGGAATATGCATGTTGGGTATATTTACGATGCCGACTCTGATGCCTATGGCTGGGACGCTGAGTGGCAGGTTGGTGCATCATTTTTATTCGATGTGGAGCCACACACCCAAGAGAGCCTCATATCTGTTATGGCTAATTCTACTGCGCCATCAACTAACTTTTTTACAGTGACAGGAGAAACCCATGCTCCAATTATGAGTGTGTTTGTGAAATATACGAGCGGGTGGAGCGATAGAATTGTTGGTTCGAGAATTTACATGAGAAAACGAGACTCGGGAGAGTGGCATCCGCAAGCTACGCTTGATTTTGTGGAGGGGACGGTAAAGTCCCACTCTTCTGGGGATGTTGTGAACTGTACTTATGATACAACGAACACTCAATATGTTTTTAGACTAGAGCGCGAGAACATGCTTTCGCCGGATTTTTCATCTACCTTTAGAGTAGAGTCCGGGTATAACGAAGACGAGGAGTCTGTGACAGCGCTTTTCAAAACAGCAACACTTTCAAGCCGGGTCGCTTATATAGGCAATGTTAAAATTCTAAAAGAAGATGGCACGACAGAGGTGCTAAGCGATACGGTGCTAAAATCAATTCCCGGTAAATTTGATATTTTCCCACTTTCCAATAGAATTGATGTTGCAATCAAAGACGGGGAAGATATTACAGCTCTTAATTCTTTTGCCAACAGGCTACTGCAGTTCAAACAGAATACTCTTTACATAGTGAACATATCTAGCTATGGCTCAGAGTATTTAGAAAGCAAGCATGATTTCATGGGGGTAGAGATACCGTCTGCGGTGACAGTTACCGAGTTTGGCGTGGCTTGGGTAAATAAGTTTGGATGCTTCTTTTTTGATGGGAAATCATCACCGAGAAATCTTCTTATGAAGGGGGGCCTTAGAAAGATTAGTGAAACTGATTGGACTGCTTTTATCAATGATGATTCTATTATAGGATATTCACCTAAAGATAAAAGGCTGGTTGTGTTTAGCACCGCCTCAAGTTCGTCCAACGATGCTTTCGTCTATGATTTTATTACAGCATCATGGACAAAAGGGGACGGAAGGCAATCCTCGGCTACTACGAATACGATAGTTGACCACAATGGAAGCCTTTTTTGGGGCGATAGCGATAATACTTATGGATTTCAAATATGGCAGACTGGTGCTTACGCGCACGGCACCTTTAATTGCACAACAAAAGATATTGATTTCGGTCAGCCCGCTCTCAGAAAGAATATCTATAAGGTATACGTAACGTACAAGTCTACAGATGGCTCGAACATACCAAAAGCAAAGATTTATTATGGGACAGACGGGAGTGCGGTATCAAGTACCTTTGCAACTGGTACTGGTTACGACAATACCGATGGTTTTGCTGCAAGCGCAACGTATACTACTGTTGAGCTGACTCCATCGTCTGCAATTAAAAATGCGAGGTCTATTCAGTTAAAGGTAGAAAAAAGCTCAGAAGCTAGTATTGACAGTGGTTTTGAGATTAGTGATATATCAATAGTATATCGAGCGAAGCATACGGTATGAATACAAACGGAGTGCAACATATTGTAAGTGAGCCCATTCTAAGGGGTGCGCCCGGAAAAAGAGATGGAACGGACGGGGATAAGCGCTATTCTTATGTTCCAAACAAAGGGTTATTTCATTTTGTTAAATACAATGGTCAATGGCATTCCAGCCCTTTATATGAGGAAAATGTTGGTGCTATTACCAAGGCTGGGGTTAGCACAGAAAATATAACTTCTACCCACGATATACGTTTAGCGCCGGGGAAAAATGTAGAATTAAAAGAGAAGAGAGCTATAGGCACTGGTGAGTTTGATTCTGGATTCCTTAATGGCTCTGGTTGGAGAATGCGTTATGAGGACAATGAGTATAATTTAGAATGCGATAGTTTGACCGTGCGTGGAACAATGCACGTGTTTGAATTGCTTATCCAGCAGTTACGCGCCACAAATGGTACTGTCATTGTTTCATCAGCTGCTAAGGTTGACTCTACAAGTGGGTCAGCTGGGTCGGAGAGCATTACTTTTGATGACCCTTCTGGACATAGTGTGTGCCCTTTCTTGGTGGATGATATTATTCTGTGCCAGAGGGTTCGGCTCAGTGGTGGAAATATTGTGAAGCGGTTGGTTCGTAGGGTGCATACAGTAACTGGTGCTACGATAACTGTCAGGTCTGACCTTTCTGACCAGCCGGGTGCGACTGGAACAGTTGAAAAGGGCGATGACTTTGTAAGAATAGGAAACGTTAACGTTGTTGCCAGAAGGGGTGGTGTGATTATATCATCAGACTTGGCTGATGCTCCTTTTGTGGAGGTGTTTGACGGTGTGAGCAACTGGACTACTTGGATAGGGACAGATAAAACCAAGGCGAGGCTGGGACAGCTGAGTGGTATAAGTGATGCTGACGCAGGCTTGGACAATGAGACAAAGTTTGGATTATATACCAATGATGTGAACCTGAAAGGACGCATACATGCTGTAGACGGTAAAATCGGTGGAGTGAATATTGAGGCTGGCAAGGTTTATGCGGGAACAGGAACTCACGGAGCCCAGAACACGGGGTTCTATGTTGATAGCGGCGGTGATTTTTCTCTTGGTAGTAAATTGGTATGGGATGCGAGTGCTAATGCTGGAGCTGGTGAACTAGCTATATCTGGTACAATAACAGCAACTACAGCTAACTGGAATAAAGACGCGACTACTACATTTACAAGTGCCGTTGGTTCAATCCCAACATCTATAAGAGCCGGTGATATATGGTTTACAACCGATACTTACAAATATTATATAGCAGCTGCCGCTGGTGCTACTGCAATCGCAAGTGGTCAATGGGTGCTAAGAGCTGACACTACTTATGACCAGTCGTCTATCATAGATGCGAAGGCTACTACTTATAGGGCTGCTGTTTTCCCAAATTCTAATTTGGTTGGCTATAGAGTGGGAGACATGTGGATAGATACCGATGATGGTGACAGGCCTAATACTTGTACGACGGCATATACTGGTGACGGCTCAACTGACCACTCAGCTAAATGGGTAACTGCATATACACAGATTAGTGGTGGAAGCATTACTACAGGGGCTATAGATGCAGATTTGATTACTACAGGGGCTATAGATGCAGATTTGATTACTACAGGAACCCTAGATGCAGATGTGGTAAATGTTACAAATGTTCTTGCTAGTAATATTAAAGCAGAGGGGACTATAACAGGAAGTACAATTAAATCTGGAACTGGCGATAAGCGCGTAGAAATAAGTCATGCAAATAATAATGTAGTGGTTTATAAGCAAATAGATGCTGGTCTTGGAAGTGAGGCATCTGTTGAAAGTGTAAAAATGGATGATTCTATTTTTGGAGTATTTGGAGGTATATCTGTTCAAGGTAATACAGTTAATACGAATGGGACTGGTGGTGGAGTTTATTACATGGATGGGCCGAGTAGTGATGCTTGGTATGTTGCATCTAAGCCTGTTGGTAGTGTGCACATGAAATTGACTAACACAGATGATAGTCAAAGCAAAGCAATAGAATTATCTCGCACTGCAAATCATAGTAGCGCCATGTATGGAATGTATATAAATGCGACGAATAGTGGGGCTGGTGATGCGATTGCTATTGGTGTAGTAGCAGGAGTTACTAGCTTAACAGAATTAAGGCTGTCTAGTGTAGCTGATTCAATTGATACTACACCTGATGTGCTGGTTCTTGGCAGTGGTGTAGTTGAGAAAAGAAGTCACGGAGGATGGACTACCGTCACATTTAATACTGGATGGGAAGATTATGATACTGATGCTTGGCCTTCCGCAGCATATATGAAAGATTTTACAGATAGAGTGTATTTAAGGGGGTTGGTCAAAAGAGTGAGTGGGTCTGAAACACTTGTATTTACCCTACCATCAGGATACCAACCACATAAAAGGTGTATGTTTGCTGGTGCTACAGGTGGTGGGCATGCAAGAATAGATGTTTGGGGTAATGGAACGGTAACAATAGAGAGTACGTATGCTACTTATCTTTCTTTAGATGGTATCACATTTGATTTAAAGTCGTAGGAATAATGGCAGTTAAGAGGAATAAATACTAATGGCTTATGAAACAAAAGCGCAGAGACTGGGGAAAATGTATGAGGCGTCTTTAATGCCGGTCAACACTGATAATTTATTAAAAAGGCTGGGCGTGAAGCAAGTCCGAGGGCTGGATGAGTTTGAGGCAAAATTGCGGAGAGACCAAGATTTAGCAGGCATGCTTATTACCGGCGCAGATTTACATAGTGCGGAGAAGCTGAAAAAGGAACGCGATGCTAGCTTGACTACTCCTACCAAAAAGAAACCTGTGGTTTCTTCCAATACTGTTAATACGTCAAACATCCCCGCTGCACCTGCTGTGGTGACTAATAACACCCAAACGGGAATTGCGGGTGCGTTGACAGCAAACACTCCTGATACTGTTAGCCAGTTTCAGTCGTGGACAGAGTTGACGGATGCCTACAAAACACTGGGGGTGAGGAGTATAGACGAGTTGAGAGCAAAGGCTGCGAAGGGTAATATGCTGGCAAAACGCATGCTATCGAGTATGGAAGCTCGAGGAGAAGGTACACCGGAGGCTTGGCTTGGTCGTATAAGCCTTGCCGCAGGAGATGGTTAATTATGCCCAATAGATATGCTAAAGAAGGCGCTTTTTCATCTGGGGTTTCCGGAGCCACAGCCGGCGCAGCTGTAGGGACTGCTTTCGGCCCAGCCGGTATCGCTATAGGCGCGGGTCTTGGTTTTGTTGCGGGAGGCATCAGTGGGTGGATGAGTGGCGGCGCTATGGATGAGACCAACAGGAAGCTTAGGGGCAAGCTTGATACGAGAATTGCTGACATTGAGGCTTGGCGAGATAGCGGTGACATTGATACGTATATTGATGAATTGATTGGCCTTGGTAAAGAAGGTCGTTCATTGCAGGCAGACACGTCACTGTCCAAATTATTAAACCGGGCGTATAATATAGAAGAAGGGGCTGCTACAGGTGCAGCGGGGCAGAATTTAGTGTATGGCTCAGCGCAGCGCAAGGCAGCTCAAGCCAGAGAAGAAAATCAGGCTATGATAACCGATGTATTTGAAGACCTTGAATACCGAGACATGGTTTCTGAGTTTGAAGGAGAGCGAGAAAGGGTAGACAGGTTTAGGGGTATAGAAGAGACTCTATTTGAATATGAAACAGACAAAATTAAGTACACATAAAATAAGGTATTCGTAATTATGGCTTACTATGGAGAAACTGCAGGTGCGCGGAAGGCTAGAACAATTAGTGCTACAGCTAATCTGATAGACCAGTATATGCAGGGGAGGGTTAAGCAGAGAGAGGCTGAGGAAGAAGATGTGCAAATTCGCACAGTGGGTGATGATTTATACAGGGTGTATAAGTCTGGACGTGAACCAGAGCTTTATTTGGAGGGGCCCGGTGATGATGACCCGACGTCTGAAGAGATAGAGGCATCTGGACTTCAGCGCCTTGAGGCAATTCTAGGTGGCTATGGAGCGGACACTGATGAAGGAAAGGCTGTGCAGGGGTATATTGATAGGTATGAGACGGCAGCTAAAACGTCTGAGTTCACTGAAGATGTTGTGGGAACTTATGTGGAACAGGCAGAAGCGAGCGTGAAGCCAGCGACGGGCTTTAAACATGGTCAGTCGAGAGAGCTAAAGAAAGAAGACAGGATTATTACTCAGATATATAATAAGCATACAGACACTTGGGTTGACACATTGGATGCGCCCAGATTTAAAGAGGGAATAGACCCGGTGACGCGTAGCATGCTTACGCGCGGCATACGCCAAGACATTAAGGATATGCAGAAGCGCAAAAAACAAGCCCTTACAATTCAGAACAATCCTGAGTTCAGCCCGGAACAGCAAGACCAATACTTAAAACAGATGGGCGTAGACCGTTGGACAAGTGACGATGAAGATGAGCTAGAGGAGATGGAATCGTACATGAAAATGCTGAGAAAAGATGCGATGGGTGGGTCAGACACAGGCTCCAAATGGAGTAAATATAAGACGAAATAATGCCACAGGACGTCTTCTATATAGGTAACGAGCGATACGATATTCCCCCCGATTTAGTTAAGGATTTTCTCACTGATAATCCTGAAGCTGAAAAAGCTTCCACATATAGTCTAGGTCAGGAGGAGTATGCGATACCTACAAGCTTACAAAAGAGTTTTATAGATGAGAACCCCGATGCTAAATCTGCTAATGATTCCCGCGTTGGCTTTGATGAAGACATGTTTAAGTCTGACATGGACTTTGTTCAGACAGATGCTGAGAATCGTTTAAAGACGCATTATGGTAGGAACGATATACGTGTAGAAATCCGTGAGTTAGGGCGAACAGCTGAGGAGCAGGATGAGTACATTAAAACAGGCGCTTCCCGCACACCTATTAGTCTTCATAATTTCAATGCTGCCGCAGATTTCGATATTTATATTGGCGGTGAGAAGGTACGTGCTACCGGCAAGTCTGATGATGTGCTAGAAAGTACGGAGCCTTATCAGATTTTAGGGGGAGTAGCAAAGGATAAGGGGTATTTCTGGGGTTGGCCTTGGGACAGTGGGCACGTAGCGCAATCTAGATTTGTGCACGAGCTGTTTGAGCTAGACCCAGAGCTGGCGAACACTGATTCGGCTAGAAGCTTTTACGAGCAACATAGTAAGAATGCTCCAAAAACTTTGGAGCCTGTCCTATCTTTGATGGACAATATATATGGAACTCCCCAAGACAGAACGTATGAAGGTGATGAGCTTACGAAAGACCCATTGCTTGACCCTATTTCGGTGGAGACAGACGATGATGTATTGGCTGTAGCCGACGATGTGTTGGAACAGGAAGTGGAGAATGCCACGAAAGGCAAATCTGATGTTGTACCCGGCTGGCCTTTTACTGTGCCTGCTATAGCAAGCCAAGTTGACCGCATGGCGTTTGAGCAGTCTGATATTGGAGCAGCAGCGTTGCAAAGTGAGATGGGAGCAGGCGCTGTGGCTGAGATGGGATATAGGTTTCTCAAAGATGAAGAGTTTATGAGTATGTTTGCAGTTGGACAGCCAGAGGGTCTTGACCCGAAAGACTATCCCATTACAGCGAAAGGCACGCAATACGCGCAACAGTTTCTGCATGGTTTCGCTACCGAGGCAACACTTGGGTATCTTAGTGAAGACGCACTAGCCCCCCTAGACCCAGCCGAAGGATTTGACGAGGTGCTCTCGCACGTTAGTGGTCAGTTCGTTGGGATGTTGTTTCCACTGTCAAAGGCTATGAAAATAGCGCAGTATCCTACACGTCTTATCAAGTGGGGAGCCTCTAAGATACCTGTTCTTCGCAAGTCTTTGACTCTAGCAAAGGTCACAGAGGGTGGAGTGTCTACTTCTAAATTGGTGGTTAGACGTACACTAGAAGGGGGAACAACTGCTGCTATTGGGTTTACGGCACATGGGCAGGCTTATAATCACAATGGGCTAGGTACTCTTGAGCAGAGAATGAAAGAAGTAATGCATAGCATTGTCATGGGTTATGGATTTGGTGGTCTTGGTGCGCTGAGTACTATTTCTAAACTAGTGCATGTAATGTCTTATCCGGCGATGGGCGCTCTAGGCTATGAGATGGTTCCAGATGACCCTAATGACCCGATGAACGGAGATAGAAAGTTGGCGACGGCAATGGCGATGGTTGCAATGCACGGGGCTGGGCATAATAAAACCGTTGAGGCGCGTAACTATCTTAAAGAAGTAATTGATAAAACACATCCTAATGCTACTGCTGAAGCAAAAGAGAACATTATTAAGACAGCTTTGGAAATAGCACAGGAGACTGTCGAGAGTGCTGAAAAATCTCCTCATCAGGGTGCCCCGGTTGTGCTTGGTGCGCCACAAAAAGGTGGCGTTGGAGTAGTGTTAGGCCCCGACGGCAAGCCTGTAGGAGAGATGCCTGCGTTAAGTATTTTTGAGATGGTTCAAAGAAGACTTGCTCCATTTAAAGAAAAGTCTACTTTTAGAGACGTTCCGGTTGGTGAAGAGGGGGAGACAATTAAAACATCAGCATCTGAAATCCTTCCCGGTGCTAAAAAACCTCCAAAAGAAGTTAGTTTCACACAGCCCAAAGAACCGGCAACAGTGGAGGATATTCGATTATATAGAGAATTGCAGAGTGAAACGAATCGGATGTATGACGAATACAAAAGGATGGAGCCGGGGCCAGAGAGAGAGCGTGTGGAGGCGGATATTCAAGCGAATGCTGAGCTGTTAAATGAGGCTAGAGATACGATTGCAATTTATGACGGCACGATTGGAGGAAAAACGAGAGATGTGGAGGTGGTTACGCCAGAAGCGAAAGAGCCAGCCCCAGCCGAAAAAGCAGCGGTTCAACCTGAAGCTCCAAAGGAAGTCCCATCTGAGGCACCGGGGCGGAAAGCCAAACCAGAACCCGTGCTTCCAGACAAGCCTACTAAGGTAGTCCCAACTCTTAAGGGATTGGAATATTATGATGAGCTGCCTACAGCTGATTTAAAGAACATAGCTGAGGGGCTGGGTATTCCAGTGGGGAAAAGAGTTGCAAATCGTAGAAAGCTTATTGACAAAATTACAAGGGCAAGCACAGAAGATTTAGAATTAGAGCACTACTCCAGTGAGAAGGGCTTGACGATGCTTGACCCGAATAAGGAGGGGAGCGGGGTTCTTGGCGACCATAGGAAGCTAATGAAAGACCCTAATTATGTGAAGGGCACATGGTTCTATATTGGAGGCACTGCTCCTGAGAAGTATTTAGCTAACGAAACACATCGTTATCAAGTCAAGGTGCAAAGACAGGCTATGTATGACTTTAATAGCGACCCTGATGGGCTTAGAAAAAAACATAAGAATGATAGGGTCAGCATGGAAAATGAGGTCAAAGAAGCTGGTTATGAGGGCGGGATATATAAGCTTGAATCCGGGCAGTTCGTGGCACGTTTATTTAATATATCTATTCCGACTAAAGTAGACTATCGTGCTAGAGGAGGAAAAGGTGGTAAGCTAAGATGGCAGGCTATTGGGCCGTATCATAGTTATATGAAGATTGGTGTGGGTGCTATCCGAGACGCAGATTTTAATAGGTTTAGAAGCGTGGAAGGCTTCCAGCGTTCTTCTATCTATCGTGAATGGACGTCATTTATTGATAGGACAGCGGAACTCATGGAGATACCAATTACACGTAAGAAGTCTAAAGGCACATGGTATGACGAGAAGACAAGTTCTTATTATTTGGAGCCGAGTGAAAATATATATATCAAAATCAGCGATGTAAATAAAGTTAAACATTTTGCTGACATGATAGCTGGGCATGGATTGCAGGCTGAGACAGGTAAATTCCGTACGCTGCCACAGAGCGAAGTGTATATTGCCAATTATAAAGCTAACGGCAAAGACACAGAGTTGAGATTAACAGTGAAAGACCCCTCAAAGATGGGTCAGCTAGTTGATAAAGCGAGGGAGATAGGAATACCCGGAAGCTCAGTCGAACATAATGTTTTAAGCATAGGTGTTAAGAGTAACGAAACAGGTAAACTAGGAGAAGTAGTAAAATATGCCAAAGACACAGGACTTTTCAAAGACGCAACCTTCGACCAAGCAGATGTCTCCTTCCGAGATACGGGAAGCCCATTTAAACGAATTGCGAGAGCTCGGCGTTCGGGAGACTACAGCGGAGCGAGAGGGGACAACCTTGATAAGGTTGTCGACGGGTGGCGTGAAAAAGTACAATCGTACAAAGTAGAATCTGAACTTAAACCAGAATACAAGAAACCCAAGGTTACTAAGGCTGAGCGTCAAGACATCTTAGATAGTCGACGCAAAGCACTAGAGAGTAAAAAGACCCACGACACATTTGTTAAAAATGCTATAGCGCAGGGCAAAGGCAAAGAAGAGGCTTCGGTTGTGCGTGCGATACGTGGTGCTAAAGCAGCTGATAAGCTATATAAGGAGATGACAGAGCTAGGTAAAGACAAGGGCATTATCTTGGCTGTTGAGATATTGCCCGGTTTCAATGCGCTAAGACGCTCTATGTCTAAGTGGCGCAGGGGGAAGATGACGCCTACTCGCGCCGCTCAGCACGACCAGCTTTCCCAAGAACAGAGAGATACCTATGAAAAATGGGTAGAGGGCGGGCGAAACGACAGGGCTCTGGAAGAGAGATTAGAGGTGATTCAATCTGAGCTTAATGCGCTAAACAAAACAGTTAAAGAATCACCGTCTACGGAAGAAATTATCCAGATTGAGAAAGACTTTATTGAAGAAGACAGGGGCGTGGTGCTAAAACGCATCCATGTGGAGCAGCGAGAGGTGGCGGAAGTTATAGCGGCGGGTGACCCAGATTTCCGTAGGCTGAAATTTGAGATTACCGGAAAAGAATCTCTAGCGGATATGTCACCGCAGGAGATGGCTAAGTTTGAAATAGCACTTAAAGCTCTTGCATACCCAGACCCAATGGCTGAGCAACCAAAGATGACACTTGGGCAGAAGCTTTCTCCAAAACTATTTACACAGGCTAGGAATAGGGTGACGTCTGAGCATGCCCGTGCCATGTTTGATTTAATTGAGCATGGGGATGCGCTGAAACATAATATGAGCGGTGAGGTGCTTGAGCAATTTAGAGAACTTGGGCTTCACAAGCTGGCTAGACCGTGGAAGAGTGGGCAAGCTGAGCGGTTGGCGGATTTGCTTGAAGGGAAGGCTGAGCCACGTGGCCCGGAGGAAGCCAAGATGGTGAGTAGTTATCGCGAGATTCTCGATGCTATGATAAAAACAGCTGAGGAATCTGGGATTGATGTCGCTGGGTATATTGAGAATTATTTCCCAAGGATGATAAAGGGCGAATTTCTTGATATTATTTATGGGGACATTATTACGCTTCAAAGGATAGCAATGAAACATTCTGGGGGCGACGCAAACTACAGCGATAAAGTAATGCTGAAAATTATAGACGAATCTATAAAAAAGAAGAGAATTAAGCCTGAAACGATTGAGGCTATTAAACATCTCATGGAAACTGGTCAAGCTAGCGACATTACAGAAGCTTTTAATAAAATTAAACTATTCTCGTTTAACGACGCATTTTCACCTTTTGGGAACATTGAAATGAGTCGTGTGCTAGAACTCCCCACAGACTTTTATGAGCGCAATGCCGCCAAGGTTTTAGCACGTTATACTCACGGCTGGTCTAAGCGTGTAGCTGAGGTTGAGATGTTTGGCAAGAATGGGGAAAAAGCAACAGAATTATATAAAAGAACAGAAATCTATTCTCCAGATGAGGCACGGGTTGCATGGCAGGTCTTGGAATCTTGGACTGGAGAAATTAATAAGAACCCTCAAAAGATGTTGCCAAGAAAAACAAAGAAGGCTTTAGCATCGTGGACGCAATTTGAGGTGATAACCAAGATTGGTGGTGGGCTTGCCACAATACCTAACATGTTCCAGACACTGTATTCTGTTTTCCCAGTGGTGCCTACCAAAGCTTATGTTAAAGGCGTCGCTAAAACCATTGCCTCTCCTAAAATGAGGTCAAGGGTTAGACGCAGTGGGGCGCCTACTGACACCGCTTTAAGGACATTAGCCGGTTATGAGACGGGAGGCTTGTTGGGCAAGGTGACAGACAAGATACTGGGGATGCACTTTACGCCTACAAACAAGTTTAATAGTTTTGTTTCTGCGGCAACTGCTGAGGTTGTGGTAAAGGATTATTATAAAGTTGCGTCTCGTAGCAAAGATACTCGCGCTCGGAGAGTGGCACAAGGCTGGCTAGAGAAGTTTGGGTTTGACTATAAACAAGAGCCGTCTGACCAGCAAATAATGCAGTTTATGTATCGTTTTGCCACAGACCAGCAATTAATGAGGAATGTGTTGCGCGACACACTCTCTATGAACGACCCACGCTTTAGAGCTCTATGGTTGTACAAAAAGTTTACCACTAAGCAGGCGCAGCTTGTGAAAGACAATATGAAGGCTCAGTGGGATGTGGGGGGTGTCCGGGGCACGACTAAATACATTACGAAGCTAGGCGCAGCTGGAGTTATATCAGGTGAAATGGTCATTTGGATGAAGAATCACATTAAATCATTTCTAAGTGATGAAGAATATTACCGGGATGAGGACACTCTTTGGGAGAGGCTTATTAATGATTTGGCAGCGGCTGGGAGTATTGGGATTTTTACCGACATAGTCCAGTCGGGTACTACTGGAGACGAGAAAATCAGAGATATTGCGAGCACTGCTAAATTTGTGGCGACTCCCACTCAATTATCAACAGCCATAGATGCTACAGAAGTTGTGGGAAGATTTGCCTACGAAATCTATGATTACGGGATTAAAGGAGCTGCAAAAAGGTCTGTCCCACGCATTATGGGTCTCTTTGGCACAATTTCGCGTCAATTAGGATTGAAGAAATACACACCATCCCAGAAAGAGGGTAGAGCCAGATTCCAAAAAGGTAAGGCAAGAACGCAGATTTTAGACGATTTGGGGAACGGTGATGTAGATGCTGCTCTTGGCAAATTCTTTCGATGGAATACTAATCGTCCCATGAACCCCATTACTCTGGAAGATATTGATATTGATGAGGTTCAACGCAGGATGGAACGCAAACTAGAAAAAAGGATGTTTCCTTAAATTTTGATGGAACTAGAGTATGTTGCTAACATTTAAGTAGGGAATATACTGGTAAAAAAGTAAATTCACAGTCACCAAGCGCCTAATGTCATAGCCACGGGCGGCAAGGCGTTCATCGTAGGAGAAAAAAGATGGCAAATATAACTGGGCCAAATGCTCAAAAGTATACAGTTAAGGAAGTCCTTAACAAAGCTCTCAATTCTGGAGAGGATGCCCTCAAAGTTGACATAGACAATGCTACAATCACGGCTGGTGAAATTGATGTTGGTATAGGACACGCTGATGATTCGGTGCTAATCTATGGTTATGATGGTAGTGCTAACCAAAAATTAGCTGTAGATGCTCAAGGGCAGCTACAGGTTGATGTTATAACCGCAGCAGCGGCTACTGGTGTTCAGGAGATAGAGGGTGATGAAGCTGAATCAAGTGGGACTTTACCCAATCCAATCCTTGTCGGTGGCGATGACGGCACTGACGTTAAAAATATTAATGTAGATTCTTCTACCGGCGATGTTCAAGTTGATGTAACTAACACTGTTTCCATTGCTGATGGTGGTAATGTAATTAGTGTTGATGACGCTGGCGGTGCGCTAACCGTTGATGGTACTATCACAGTTCAGGACGGTGGGAATGTAATTAGCGTTGATGATGGTGGTGCTACTTTAACAGTAGACGGAACAATTACCGCCACTCAATCTACGGCTGGAAACCTGAACATGACCGAGGCGAACTCGGCAGGGTTATTAACCAAAGCTACTACTGTTGCTGGGGCGGTTGATGGGACTGAGATGCAGGTAGATGTAGTTGCTGCTTTACCCACTGGAACGAACACGGTTGGAAGTGTTAAGGTTACGGATGGTTCGCAAACTGTAGACGTTAATGGTTCTAACCAGATGGAAGTGAATGTAAATAGCGCGAGTGGTTTAGAGGTTGTTCAGAATACAGCTGGTGATTTTAATGTAACTGAAGCCAGTGCTTCCAGTATGAATACTCACTTAGACAATATGATGTGGACAGCTGGTCTTGAAGTAACTCCAGCAGATGGTTCTGACCTCACTGGCGCTCCTTTTTATTCTGTATATGTTGGTGGCGGTGGAACGCTTAGGGTGAACACTGGTTCTTCAGCTGGTGGTAGTGACCTTGAGTTCGTTAATGTCGCATCCGGCACAGTTATCCCGATGCTAGTACATCGTGTTTACAGCACCGTGTCAGCTGGCACTGTGGCATCCAGCATTGTGGTGCTCAAGTAGTGCTAAATATATTCAAAGTAACTATCCTAAATGCCGCTGCTCAGGTGGCGCAATTTTTTTGGAGTAAAAATAACGTGAAATGGGCTGACGAAACAGAAAAGTGGGATAGGATATAATGGCAACTCTAGCTGGACAGAGAATAAAAGATAGTTATGGAGACGTCCTTCAGGTCTCTAATTCAAATGATGGTGCTGATGGAACCTTACGTGCTGTAGAGGACGGAAAGGGTGATGCTACAGCATTAAAGGTTAGCACTGGTGCTATTCAGGTTGATAACATCAAGATTGATGGTAACACCATCAGTTCCACTGATACCAACGGTGCAATAAATCTCACCCCAGATGGTAGCGGTGCTGTCTCAATACCGAATATAGCCAACTTGGAGACTGCTGTAGCAGCTAATACTGCTAAAAACACAAATGTTTCAACTAACCTTGGTGTCTCAGCATCAGGTTCAACCTTTACAGTTACTTCATCTGATGGCAACAATGCTTCTCTGACATTAGCAGACACAAATAATTGGGGTGTAATGTCAGATGAGATGTTTGATAAACTAGATGGTGTAGAAACTAGCGCTGATGTAACAGACGCAACAAATGTTACGGCTGCTGGAGCATTGATGGATAGTGAATGTACTGGTCTCGCAGCATTAAAAGCGACTACAGGAACTTTTCTATCAGCAGATGAAAGTAAACTAGATGGTATTGAGGCAAGTGCTGACGTTACAGACGCCACCAATGTAGCCGCAGCTGGTGCTGTGATGGATTCAGAAGTAACAAATTTAGCAGATGTAAAAGCATTTGATACTTCGGATTACGCTACAGCGGCACAGGGTTCAACAGCAGACGCTGCACTACCAAAAGCTGG
>Ga0098039_1000531_pt1 | contig 15918 bp, 19 predicted proteins | sample 6_EtaG_FD_75047 | JGI IMG/M metagenome (GOLD analysis project Ga0098039, IMG submission 75047) | Marine viral communities from the Subarctic Pacific Ocean - 6_ETSP_OMZ_AT15160 metaG | ecosystem: Environmental > Aquatic > Marine > Oceanic | place: Pacific Ocean | collected 2015-01-08 | reverse complement strand
CTTTCTATGTTTTCTTCTAGCGTCATGTTTATAAATAGTTATCAAGTTGTTTAAGTGTGCGGATCGATTACCATTTTTTAAGGGGGCATTTTTTTCCCGGGGCAAACACCAACATGGGAAAAACGCAGCCACACTTGAGACACTGGCCTAGAGGTAGCTCCTTTGCTTCTTCGAGGGAAGGGCCCTTTAGCGACTTGACCTTCTTGTCTATGGTTTTAAGTTCCGGACATTCGATACAGATCTCTGCTCTACTTCGAGTCATATCTCGCATACCTGGTTCAAACACTAGATTATTGGTTAAAAATTTAATATAGTTTAGCCAGCCATCTTTAATATCTCTAATTCCCATACTGGTTACCTCTGAATTATATAATGATATCTGCTATGCCTAGCTGTACTGCTTCTTCAGCCGTTAAATATACATTTACTTTTTTATTCAAAAGCTTTTTAATATACCGCTTGGTCATTTTTGTTTCCTCAATCAAACATTTAACGTGCTGCTCCTGCAGCCATTTTATCTCATCCATTTCATTTTCCAAATTATCAATCGAACCATAGCTCGAACCCACAACGCTGTGTAGCATTACTCTGCAGTTCTTCCCAATCTTTCTCTTGCCCTTTGTGCCGGCCGCCAACAATAGGACGCCGGCGGACATAACCTTCCCCAATCCCATGGTGTGAATCTCACAGTCTGCGCGAATCATACGTATGATATCATATACAGAGAACATCTCGGCCGCAGAACCTCCGTAAGTAGAGATGATCAGTTTAAATGGCTCATATGTCACCTGAGATTCATCTTCCTCCAGTGGATTCTCTCCAGTTTCTTTCAGGTAAAGCATTGAATAAATTAATTCTGCAGTTCGTTCTTCCGAAACTTCTCCATACAGACTCAGGGCGCGCAGTTTGGAGACTGGATCTCCTTCTCCCAACTCAAAGGGCGAATTCAAAAATAAAACTGACGGGTCTAGGCTGTCCTTAGTCTCCTCTTCTGTTTCTTGAACTTCTTCTTTTTCATTTTTTTTCAATTTTATAACCTTTTCCTTTATTAATTTCTCTTTTATAAATTCTTTCCACCTCTTTCATCGCCTCGTCCCAATCTGAATAACTCATGACGTGCCTGTATATCTTCGGGCAATTAGTTAACATGCCGGCTATACAAGAACTGCGCCACACGTAGAACGACTTGTCGTCCACAACTTTTATCTTATTTATTTGGTCTTCATCCATTCCAGCTTCCGACATGGTGACATATTTTATTCCTCTCACAAAAGCAATTTCCTCAGCAGCAAACTTTAGCATCTTCAAAACCTGTTCGTTAACTGTTCTAACAAGGTTCGCCATATGGCCATACGCAAGCAGGCCGGTCAACACCCTGTATGAAAATACGCCGGCGAAAAACCAAAGCGCTTCGTTATATTCTTCTAACATCGCTAACCTAAAAGTATATTTCTTATCTCAATCACTCCGGAAGATAATTTATTGTTCATTTTAACATTTTCTAAAGATTTTATAAAGCGTTTTTTCAAAAAACTTTCGAAGGGGAACATATAATAACAAGCACTTGAAGAAAATTGCTTCACAACCCAACTGACTCCATCTTTGTTAATAAAATCCCAATACCTTTTTTCATATTTGTCTTCGTAGTTGCATAAAACCCAATATCTGGTTAACAATCCGATTTTGTACGCCCTAAACTCGAGCCAGGTACGAGTCGGGCTAGGGATTGGTAACAAGAACAACAGGCACAATGCCCACCATGGATCCCAAAACGCTCCGAAGGCTAATAGAGCAAATATCTGCGGAGCCAGGTATAACACATTATATACCCACCCAAGCCTTTTTCGATCACGAAGGAGCATGTACTCGTGCACCAATGTTTCTAATTCTATGCTATTCCATCTTTTCCCGCGTCGGCCCCACCATTTCGGAACATAAATGTTTGGGTATATCACCGTAATATAACCTGTCATAAACCGATCTTTAAAGAAAAGAAAAAAAGATAGAAACTTCATCAGAGCGCTCTCTTTTTTCCGCACTATTTTAAAACCAGGAATTTGATCTTGAATATGGTGTAAGATCTCTCCCCTCTTTTTGAGGTGTTGTAGTTCTTTAAGAGACATCGCAGACATTTCTACGCCCCCCTCATTAACTAGAGCCTACTTTTTTTGTTTCTTACCTTTCAATCTGGTAAAAATTCGATTTGCAAGCGATTCTGCTAGCTGCTGCTTCTTAGCTTCTTGCTGTGCAACGGCCTGTTGTTTCACCTGATGCTCATACAAGGCCTGTTGTTGCAATTGCTGTTCGTACAAAGCTCGTTGCTGCTGTTCGTGCTGGGCTCTTGCTCGAATTCTGTTTGAAACTTCAGAGATCAGATAATTTCTAAGCTGTTGTGGATCATAAGATTCTTGCATCATCTCTTCTTCAGGAGGCATCATTTCCCCCTCGCCTTCGTCTTCGAGACCTTCGAGACCCTCTTCGCCTTCGAGGTCTTCAAAATCTTCTTCGCCTTCGAGGCCTTCAAGATCTTCCTCGTCTCCCCCTTCTACGTTAACAGGAATTCCGGTTGTATCAGTGATAGCATCGGCAATAGCAGAAACTAAATCTTCTACAGTTCCCTCGTCCACTACTGCTCCTTCGTCTTCCATTCCGAGTTCTTCATCTTCCATTCCGAGTTCTTCATCTTCCATTCCGAGTTCTTCATCTTCCATTCCGAGTTCTTTTTGTTCCCTTAGCTGCTGCTCGTCAGTTTTTTGAGCGGCGGTGGCAGCAGAACCCTTGATTTCCGTTTCTTTCTTTTGTGTCACCTCTTCACCAGTTTTCTTTAGGCCGGCTTCACTACCACCAGTTGTTTTCTTACCTTTGGTAAATACCGTTGGATCGGTTTGCGTTAGTTCTTCGCCGGTTTTATCCAGCTCCGACAAAACATTCATATTTGCCAACTTCTGAAAGCGGCGAATGGTAGTTTCGTTGAGAAGTGACTGGGCTTCAGTCTTTGCCTCGGTAAGCGTCTGTGCCTTGCGGGCCTTTTTAGAACTCTTTTTCTTTCTTGCCATAACTATAAACTCCTGATGTGTTGGTTAATAGAGCATCATACATAAATAGTCACGTATATACTAAAAAGGCTTAAGTCATTGTATTTTATTGCGTTCTTTCTTTTCTGGGCCCTGTGCGCCCAATTCAATCAGGTATGTTAACGCAATAATGTTCCATTATCTCCTTTAAATCTGGGCAGTTATCTATCATCTTGCGCGCAGCCTTGTCTTGAATTTGCTTCACTCTGACAAAGCTCAGACCCAACCTATCAGCAATTTCTCTCAAAGTCATTGCCCCGTTTTTTTCTATGGCAACTAACATACAATTCAAGTCTTCCTCGTAATCAAGCCAATTTTCGCAATCTTTAATTGGGCAAGAAACTCCATTTTTAATACAGCATTTACTGCACTCTTTTAAACTCATAATTCTGGACACTCCTTTTCTAATAAATCAAATATACTCTTTATCTCTCCCTCATTCAAGGCAAACTTATCCTTAACCTCACCAGACTGGTCATACAATTTTTTAGATTTGGCTCTTTTCTCTTTGCTCTGAATATCATTGTTTTCTTTGTACTCTTCGACAAAATTTACAATTCGCTCATCTCTCTCGATATATCCTGAGATCATCAAACTAAAAAATTCGCCCTGTTTCAAATCATCCGCATGTAATCTTATTTTTAAGTCGCCATGGCGCTTGTCTGATTCTTCAAATACAATTTTTTTTAATTCTTGGCCATAAATCATCGCGTTACCTCCTCAGTATGTGTGTGGAACTCTCATATTGTCCTGCAGGAGTTTGTTTGATAAACTTTGCCTTCGACTGTAGTTCTCGCAAGTCACGGGCTCCGGAATAGGAAAAGCCGCTTCTAACATTTCCCCTAATATCACGAAGGATATCGGTGACAGGGCCCTTATACGGTATGGTGGTTGATATTCCTTCAGGAGAAGATGATTTTCCCCTCCAATCAAGTTGTGCTGATCTGGAAGCCATACCTCTGTAAACTTTATATTTTTTATTTCCGCTTGTAAATATTTCTCCTGGTGATTCATCAGTGCCAGCCAACATTGACCCAAGCATGACAAAATCTGCGCCAGCCGCCAAAGCTTTTACGATGTCGCCACTGTTCCTAATCCCACCATCAGCAATCAACTTAGCATCTCTATCCGTATACGAACAATCGTGTATTGACTGGAATGTTGGTACTCCGTGGCCTGTGTTTACCCTCGTGCTGCAGATAGATCCGCCGCCGATACCAACTCTTATACTATTCGCTCCCCAATCTGCCAAATCATTAAAGGCTTTAAGGGTTGCAACGTTGCCAGCCATAAGATGAACTTTGTCTCCAAAAGTGTCCCTTAGCGTCTTAAGCGCGGTTTTCACCAGGATGTGGTGACCATGAGCTACATCTAAGCATAGATAGTTTACACCAGTATCAAATAAGGCCCGGGCCCGTTCGTGATAATCTCCAGTCGCACCAATTGCTGCAGCTAAGAATCCTCCCCTCTTTTTAACGAGAGCAACTTGTTCCTCGATTGTATTGTATCTATGGACCACCCCTAAACCACCTTCATCATACATGGCCCATGACATTTCATCTTCGGTAACCGTGTCCATTGGACTTGATATGACTGGCAGTTCTAAATACGCTGTTTCGCTTAAGTGGTTCCCAATATCAACTTCGTTTCTGCTTTTAACATCGGAGTATTTTGGTTCTAATAAAACGTCATCAAAACTAAGACTCTCTTCCATCTAAATCTCCTTCTTGTAAATTAGAAATAAGCTCACTTGCGCGGGCCCAACACTCGGGGCAGTACAAATTAACTTTTTTCTCTTCTTCTCGTACAATCACATACCAAGATTGTACCATCTCTTTATTGTTCTTGTCAAATTCTTTATCACAAACGAGACAGTTGTCCGGGATTTGTCCAAACAAGGCCACCTTCTGTACCATATCCTTTTCAAGCTCTTTCTTTTTTTGGCGCTGAGCTGAGCGGCGCATCTTTCTTTCTATTTTTGACATAGCGTGTAAACCTTTGGTTTTCTAAGGCTGAACCATGAGCGTTTAAAGACAACTACAGCGGACGGAAACGGAGCAGAGTTTGTTGCGTCTCCAAATTTCAACCTTCCTTTCACAAAGTAGATCCTCTGGGACTTCATGCAGTAGTTATGCCAGTACTTCGTGTCTGTTCTTGCTGGCAGCAGGCAAACAACAGTTGTATTCGAGTTTCTACTCTCCTCGTAAGCTTTTTTAATCCACTTTTTGATGTCTTTGCCGTATGGAGGGTTCATAAAAACAGTTTGACCCTTCCAACTTTTTTTCAAACCATTTTCCTCTTTTGTAAAATGTTTCCTGCACTTTGAATTTTCAGCAGTGGCACAGGGGTCCAGAGTAAAGTGAAATATTGAATCTAACATATCATACAACTTTTGAGGTGTTTCCCACTCAGCTGATTTTGACGAGAACATTGTTTTCTGTGTATCTTTATTCATTAGATTAACCCCGTGCTTCCGAACCCGCCTTCGCCACGATTTGTTTCTATCTCTGAAGGATCATATAGTATTTCCACTGGCGCGCAGATCGCGACCGGTAGAAGAACTGCCTGTGCTATTTTTTGTCCGGGCTCTATGGTTCTGGTCGAACCGCCAATGTTATGAAGATTAACATAAACTTCTCCAGTGTAGCCAGGATCAACTACGCATGCGCCGACAATTAACTTTTCTTTGTGAGCAATGCCGGACTTATTTTTAATTTCAAACATGTGACTCACTGGAACGTCTACGCGGAGTCCTGTTGGCACCAAACAAGACGCGCCCGGAGGGATCTTATACTCTCCTTCTGGTTGCCAGTAGCAATCAGCTTGCTGATTTGGATCTGGACAATAAAACAAGTCCATTCCCGCATCAGTCAAGTATGCTCGCGAGGGCAGTTTTGCATTTTTTCTAATTTTATAAAATTTAAGCTTCATTATAACTCCTTTTGTTAAAAATTATCCTATTACTCTAAAACCGTGACGGATTGAACGCGTAGAGAACCCCCAATTTTCATCATAATCAAGCCTTCCCATGTATGGTCGATTGATATATACTTTGTCACCTTCTCTTGGCGCCCAATATTTTATTTGAGTTGTTATATTGTTTGAATCAACAACATTTATAATCCAGTAATCTTTCCCGTTCTTTGTTTTTCTTTTTACAATTTTTCTAGGTATAAACCACACCAATTCTAATTCAGGATCATAATCCGAAATTGCCGGCACATACAGTTCTTCCAACTTTTGTCTTACCTTTTCCTTTAAAACCAAATGCATGGGGAACAATCCAGTGAGTTCTGACAAGTGAACAATCTTTTCTTCAACCGAAAAAGCTCCCTCTTTTTCGTACACTTCTATATTTTCAATTAATTTCTTTGGATTTTTGGGTCTATCGACGACAGCAGCGGACCAGAAGTGCTTTGTTCCGGAAAACCTCTCATCAATAAGAGTGTCCAGCGCGGCGGCCCTGCACATCGCATCCAAAGCTTTTTTATTAAGTTTACCATAAACCACTTCTTTGTGGAACAGCAGTTCGTCAATCGTCTCAAAGGGGCGGTGCGTTAATATCTGTTCAATGGCCTTCTCACCCAGGCCCTTGACGGCCGTCAATGGTTGGATGAGTGTCTTCCCATCTGCAGATATCTCCCAGACAGTTCCAGAGGTGTTGATATTTACTGGTTCAATTTTGAAGCCCATAGACTTGGCAATGTTAACTGCGCGTTCCTTTCTGGACTCGGGTTCCTTGTCGAGAAAAGCGGCCATCCACTCTGAAGGATAGTAATTAAACAACCATGCACACTGGTAACTAAGAATACTATAACTGACTGCATGAGACTTATTAAATCCATAGCCCGAAAAGTATTCAAAAGTTTGCCACAATCTATCGGCCTGCTCTTTCTCGAACCCTTTGTTTAAACATCCCTTAACAAACTTTTGGTAGATCTTGTTCTTCTTTTCTTCATGACTACCTGTGCCTTTTTTCGTTAAAAGTTTTCTCAACGCATTACCTTCATCCAGAGAAAGGTTCTCTCCCAATGTGTGAGCCAAGAGAGCAATCTGTTCCTGAAAAATTAAAAACCCGTAGGTTTCCTTTGTTACATCTTTAACAAGCTTGTTGACGTAGTGGATACTTCCGGGATTGCTCTTGGCATCGACATAATTTTGATCCACGTTTGCACTTAATGGCCCGGGCCTATAAATCGATGTAACTGCCGCAATGTCAATGATGCTTTTTGGCTTCGCTTTAACACAAAATTTTTGCGCTCCAGATTCTGTGAATTGAAAAACTCCTGCCCACTTGCCCTTATGAAATATGTTCTTGTACACCTGCTGGTCATTGAGGTTAATCTTATCCGGATGCAAATACTCATTATAATATTCTTTAACGTCCTCAAATGTAGGCTCGCTTACGTTGTGATGACGCTTCAAGATGTGGCGGATAGCGTCTTCAATCATTCGTAGGGATGCCAAGCCTAAAATATCAAACTTGATAAAACCAAGCGGTTCGAGATGTCTGACGTTTTGTCCTTCACTCCATGGAGTCTGTTTGACTCCTCCACTATTAATCAAGGGCATCCACTTATCCAAATCCTCGCCTATAACAACCCCGCCGGCATGCCTTGATATGCTTCTAACCTGCCCTAGCAAGGCGTCGATATGTGTTTTAATTTGAGGGTATTTTGTGAGAAACGACTTAAGGCTTTCAGAATACTCCATCACTTCATCAAAAGTAGGAACGTACACACCAGCCTTGATGCCGTGTGCTTTCTTAGCAATAGGGGTGGCCTCAGCTATCATCCTGCCGGTAACGTTGTTCACTTCTATAAAAGGAACGTCATAAAACTTTGCAATGTCCTTGACTAGAGATCGAAGTTGTAGCGTATTATAATTTGAAATGGGAACTACCGTCGTTTCTCCCCATTCATCGATCAGCATTTCCTTTACTTGCATTGGATCGGACACATCGTAGTCAATATCTGGGTAGTCCACTGCGTCCCTTCTCAGAAATCGAGAAAACAGCAAGCCATACTTGATAGGATCAATTTGCGTAATACCAAGTACGTATGCAACTAAGGAACCCGCGGCTGAGCCTCTACCAGGACCGGTTAGCTGAATTGAACTTGCCTTGTCTGCGATGGCATGCATTGTTAAGAAATACTTTGCGAATCCACGATCCCGAATAACACAAAGTTCTTCTTTCAATCTGTCAACATACTCTTTTTTCTTCTCAAGTTCCTTTTCCTTAAGACCCGCGAGGCAATACTCTGTCAATGCCTGAACATCACTCTTCCCTTTTGGCACGATAAACTTCGGAAGACGCACTTCATTGTCCGGCATGAAATCTTCAATTCTATCATGGGCAATGTACGCTGTCCTTTCAATAGAGTCCTTTATGAGATTGTCGTCATAATGTATCTTAAGATCATCTGAGTACTTGTGGTACGATTCCCACATTTGCTCGCCATTCTTCGGATATAGCTCGTAGCCTATCTCTTCCACGTCTATGGGTAAGTCAGAAGACATCCACTCCGGGAGGCCTCCCTTTCCCATCCAGCCGATTCTTTTATATAGCTCGCGGTCTTTCCAGGCATCAGGATTTGGGTAATGACTGTCGGCCGTTGAAATAAGCTTTACGTCGTATTCTTTACAAACTTGAATTACGTGTTGGTTGAGTTCGTGCTGCTCTGGTATGTTGTTCCACTGCACCTCTCCATACCAGCGGTCTCCAAAAATGGATTGCATGCGTTCTGTAGTGCGACGCATGGCGTCTAGAACAGCAACATTCCCGCTATCCCTATGGTCCCAATAATCGCCAGCATACACACCGCCAAGACAAGCACTGGTAGCAAGTATTCCACTATTGCAACTCTCAAGAAGATTGTAATCAATACGAGGGTACCGATAAAAGTTTTCATTTTTGTAGCTCTCCGATATGAGCTTAAATATGTTGTTCAAACCCGTTTGGTTCTGTGCAAGAAGAATCAAATGGTTCCTTTTCTTGAGTATATCCTTCATTTTTTGCTTAGAAGCTTTTTCATCTTCGATACTTAGAGAGATGTCATTTTTTTTTATTTTTTTCTCATTTTTTGCCTTTTCATACTCATCCCGCCATATCTCTAGAGAAGGTAAAAAATATGCCTCTACACCGAAAATTGGCTTAAAATTCTTACCGGCGGCCTTCATCTTCATCGCATGTAGCACCTGATAAGGTAAACCATTCATGTGTCCATGATCGGTCAATGCAAGGGCATCTCCGCCGTTCTCATAGGCAAAGGTCATGTGGTCCTGTGGGTAACCCAGCCCATCGTTGAGGCTTAAGCCACTATGTGCGTGTAAGCCAGCGAAAGATATTTTTTTAGACAAATCAAGTCTCCAATTATTTTACAGTCTCAGAATAACACAGTACTATTTAATTGTCAAGACTTTTATTTAAAATATTATAATGCTACCCAGTTAAATTTAATCTGGGCGGAAGCGTTCGAAGCATGGGCGGTGACTTCGACTCCAGAGTCATTCGCGGCGGTGAAGAAAAAGCCGCCGTTGGTAACATTATTTATGTGAATCTTGTAACTCCCAACGGGAGTGGCGACAATGGTATCAGTGACCAAAACTCCTGCGGCGGCAACACTTCCATACGCGGAGTCGGCAGCACCCAAATTGGTGGTGTTTATTTGTCCAACTACTGTACCAGCTCGCACATTACCCATCGCTCCGGTTATTGAACCATAATCTCCGCCATTGTTGTTGTTGAGGCCAAAATTTAAAGTGTTGTTTGTTGTAGATTTTGTGATTTTGTAGCCCTCTCCGGCTGAAGTTGATGGTCCTGATTTAAATCCCATTTAAGTTTTCTCCTGAATTTGGTCATTAATAAATAGTGCGAAATTTCAATAAACGACACAATGTTTCATTCTTTTTGGCCAATTTTATTAAACTCATGATACGACAGGATGCCCTTGGATGGTCTTCGAATCTGTTCCTTACCCTTCGAAGCTATATATCGACAATAACCCTCCCAACTACTGATGTCATGATAACAAGGAATTTCCACTGAGTGTTTGGCGGCTATAGCCAGCGGTTCGAACACCTCATCCAAAGTAAAAAACCTTGCTGAATACCTCTGTTCGGCCGAATATTTTTTATCTGGCAGCCCCTTCTTGTTAAGTTCCGGTGTGTAAAGACCTGTTGCTTTGCTGCGTAACCGCTTCCTTAGAACTAAAAACTCTTCGCTATTAAATGTAAACCCCAAGTACTCGCCGGTCTTAACCGTTTTATTATCATGAGATAAATAAAATCCCTTTTTACTGGAAATTGTAGCTCTGTGTTCTCGTAAGAATTCCACGGGGTAAACACCGTACGGAAAAGCAACATAATATCTATCCGGAACGACCCACTTGCTAATTTGTACACCCACATTGTAAGAGGACTGAGCGCCATACAACACACTCCAGGATAAGCAGTCTCTCCTGTCTCTATCTTTTGGATGAATCGGTACGTAGAAAATCGGGATTTGTTTTTTGCTTTCCGAAGGCCGCTGATCCTTTATACGGGAGACCCAGACTGGATCGTTAATATAATCACCTAGTCTGTGTCTTATCAAAGGTTGCATGTCGTCATGACAAACAATCCATATTGTTTCACAGCCTGCATACGCACATTCAACCGCCGCTCTTTCAATGGCTAAATAATTTGCAGCAATAGGCATACAGCAGTCGTGCCATGGCAAATTAAAATCTAATTTGCGGCCGGCTACTGGAATTATCCCTGCCAAATGAAAATAGTTTTTATTCTTCTCTAAATCCATCTTTAAAAATTGTTCTGCTTAATTTAAAACAATAGTCGTTAATCAAGCAGTCTTCTTCATTTATAACCTGCTCGTCCCTTCTACGATCAAAAATCAAGTTTTTCTTATTTTCATATTGCCCCAACAAACATGATTTTCTTATTTCTCTCTTTCTAGGTTTTATGTTTAGAGCGTAGTATTTGTAACGGTCCGGATTTAATACGTCCCTACCGTTTCTCGCTCCTTTGATTCCGGCGCGCTTCATCATTTTCAATATTTTAAATTTTGCCATGGTGTCAGAAAAATCAAAATCTTTTAGCTGTTGTTCATCTAAGTGAGAAACTGACACGAGGTCTTTTTTATTTGAGTTACCATCTATTCTATCGGACGAATAAAAATGGACCTCCCTAACAAAGTCGATTGAAGATTCTAAAAAATCATAATCGTGGACCATACCTGATTTAACATCAACCCAATCAACGACTTCGTACCTTTTGTTTTTTTTTGTTACATGGTCAAGTCCAAAAATATTCTCGTCATCAAACAACCTCAATGTGTTAAATTTCACAGATACAGATTTAAAATTCTGCGTCATGATCTTGGCAGTATTCTCATTCTCTATCCTTATGGAGGCTGCCCGGGCTGATAGTGGTACCAAACCGGCTAGCGACTGTACAAATAAAAGTCGTTTCCAAATTTCATATTTTGATGCCCCTACTTGTTTATCTTTTTTACATCCCTTCAGACTCTTCTCTTCATTTTTAAAAAAGAGATGGTCCAAATTCATCTCTGGTGGGAATGTTTCGAAAAAATATGGCTGGTATGTGTTGTTGAAAACCAGCGGCATTGAATTTGAGTAAGAATAAACTAAAGCGCTCAGATTAGAACCAACTACGAACTCGTCATACTCATACACATGTTCATTCATTGATCATACATCCCGGTATCTCCTCTTCGTCGTATTTGCGTATGAGTCTCATTTCTTTTTTAATTTTATTTGTGTACCTTAACACTCTCTTTGCGTACGCAAGGCCACGTGGCGACCGGTGGGCACCTTTGCATCGAAACCCAGCATTGTACCCGCACAAAGCAGTCTTATATCTCTTCTTACCATATTTATGAAACCAATACGCAAATATTTTCGCGCCGCGTTTGATGCTCGTCTCAGGAACAAAAAGTTCTCGACAAGTCAGGCGTTTGCCAAATTTCCCCCTCCTATCGGTTGACCAGCGCGGCATGATCTGTGTCAAACCACACGCTCCCGATTTGCTGACCACTTTTGGGTTCCATCTGCTTTCGACATAAATCAAAGACATGAGGACAACTGGATCTATTTTATTTTTTTCGGCGGCTTCCACTACGGCCTGCACGTGATAGCACGCAAAATCTGCATTTGGCATACCAATTGAAAATATGGCCATGCAAAGTACTTCTGCTAATAACATTAAAACCTCTTTACTATTTTAAACTAATGAATTGTACGAATCTACTAATTTTTTAAGTCTTCGAACATTTTCTCTCATAATACACCTGTGGTGCCAATAATATTTTTTAGATGCATTTGGAACAGCTAATTTACTTTTTCTTTCTTCTATCTTCTGTAAAAGTTCCTTAGCCAAAAGTGTCTCTGGGACACTCTCCTTTAGCAATATCTCTTCTATACTATCAGAGTCAATCTCAAACTCCCAATTTTCGTCAAAAAATGGGATTACAAATTTTCTTCCTGCTTTCTCGCTATAATAATCTTCTTTCGCCTGTACATCTTCCACATCGCCTTCGCCATGTTTATGTTTACCCACCAGCACAACATCTCTTGCGTCTTGGGCTCGACCGTCTTCGAGATATTGAAATATCATTTTAATCCCACCCATGTCATCTTCCGCTTTAGAGCCCCAAATCACAGCTTCCTGGCCATATCGCTGGCCCATTTCTACGACATTGGATCTGCTCATGTTAGGTATCAATAGCGACTTCTCAAAGTTGCCAAACTTCCCCTTAATCTTTATAGGCCCGTAGCCAGCAGCCTTCAAATCTCTGAACAACTCTTTATTTCGCTGGTTGTTTTCGTCGCGAGGCAGCTGCTCCGCATTAGGGTTCCATGCCGTCAAGATAGCAACTTCATCAACCTGTGGTACCATTCCCAAGAGCATTCTGTGCACTCTTAAGAACCCACCTTCGTTCAATTGCCGTCTCACCATTCTCTTTACAAGTTCTTTTGTATCTTTGTTCATCTATTAGTTAAAACTCCGCAAACATAATTCTCTAATACTAAATAGAACTCATCTTCGCAAATATCAATTTTTTGAATCATAGAATTTTCAACTACAATTTTATCGCCCTTACTGACGTTGATCACACAAGTGGGCGAAATTTCTATGACTTTAACTATAGCATAAGGCGCGTCTGGCATCTTATAACTTGCAGGCAGAAGAACATTTGACTCTGATTCTTCTTGTTTGTCATCGACTTTTTCCACCACGATGTGGCGATTTCTTGGACTAATTCTCATAATAACTCCTTTTTATCCGCATTTTGCATATCCACAATAAGAGCACGTGACGCAGCCATCTTGGTAAATCAAGCCGTTTTCAGTGTTACAGGATGAGCATGCCTTGTCTGAATATGCCTGTTCTCCATTCTGAATATAATTTTTAAGAATTCTTGCCAGGCACCTGGCAAAACTAAACATATCACTGTCTTTATCTTTCTGAAGCTGTTCAACCAAAAAGCTTGGTTTAGCGCCATGGCGAAGGGAAAGCGATATCATTCGTGTAAATGCCGAATTATTCGGATTGTCGAAAAGTTTCACCACGTCTCGCACAACCATTTCATCGCCGTTCTTGCCTACCGTGAGATCGTAGCGATTTTCCTTGGTTTTAAATCTAATCTTTGTCAGATCGCCCTTCGTTAAACTTTTTGGAATCTCGATCAAATTGGAAAGACCGCCCATAACCTCGTAGGGTCGACCGTCTAGAAGCCCAACAAGAACCGTCCATTTTTCACCTTTAATAGTGGTGTGGTGGATATCGCACTCAACACTCTCTGGGCGCGGGTGACCTTGAGAAGCTGAGAATTCTCTCATATTTTCTTCGTTAGTAACAAGTACTCCGGAACGAGAACCATCGACGTACACCGTAATGCCCTTCAGCCCCATTTCCCAGCCTAAAAAGTATAACTCTGCTACGGTCGCCGGATCTGTGCCTTTGGGAAGATTAATCGTAGAGCTAATGGAATGGTCGACATTCTTTTGAATCGCCGCTTGAATCTCGACCCTCCGTCTCCAATCAATCTGATCACTGGTAACGAAAAAATCCGGTAATGAATCCGGAGACTCCGTGCGAGTTGCGCCGGCGGTTTCGAGCCATTCTCGTACGTTGTGGTGAAACACCTTATACTCTAACCAGCGATCACCAAGCTCGTCAATGAAGTCCGCCTCCGTATCCCTCTCATCGTGAGAAAGCTTCCTCCTACGTGTATAGCTGTTCCGGAATACGGGCTCGAGCCCCGAACTAGTTTGAGATAATATCGACACGCTCCCGGTCGGAGCGTTTGTCAATATCGAAATGTTACGTCTCCCAAATCTGGAAATTTTGTCCCGCAAAAAATTTGGCAGTCTCGAGATATAGGCGTTCGATTTTTCTGCGTTCCAGTCGAAAATTGGAAATGCGCCGCGTTCCTTAGCCAGATCAGCGCTCTCACCGTACGAAATTAGTTTCAAAGTCTCGTAAATTTTATCTATCTCTTTCAAGGCTTCTGGGCTGTCATATCTTAAATTAAGGTTCGCAATTGCATCGGCTAATCCATGGGTACCCAGACCCGTTCTACGTCCGTTCTTACAGGCATCCAAGAGCTTTGACCACATCTGCTTTTCATCCGACGTGTCGCAGACCCCAATAATTTTCTCTAACTTTTCAACCTCAAGTTCAACCAAGTCATCGGACAATCTCATGCCTGCTGAGATGACTTCGGAAAACTTTTTATAATCGAACTTTGCCCTGTCAGTGAATTTATTCTTGACGAAATTCTTAAGATTGATAGAGATGAGTCGACAAGAATCGTAAGCTGAAAGAGGGATCTCGCCGCACGGATTGGTAGTCAAAGTCTTAAATCCCTTGTCCGCATATTCGTTAGCTGGTAAATTGTTCAGTATGTTATCCCACATCATCAAGCCTGGTTCGGCAGTTTCTGTGGCCGACTGAACGATTAAATTCCAAAGTTCACTAGCATCTATCTCCTTTTCGTAGTCCGGACTGTCAGATTCGACTGGATATCTAAGCTTGAACTTTTGTTTGTTCTTGACGGCCTCCATAAAGTCGTCGCTTATCTTAACGGATACATTAGCGCCAGTTACTTTAGTTAAGTCGTGTTTCATCGTGACAAAACTTTCGATATCAGGATGTCTAACGTCCATCGTGACCATCAGGGCGCCGCGACGCCCATTTTGTCCAATCATCCTGCACACATACGAATAGAAATCGGCAAAAGACCATGCGCCGGTTGTAGTTCCAGCGGAATTATTCACCGATGTGCCGTCCGGGCGGAGACAAGATATGTCTAGTCCCACACCACAGCGACGCTTAAATAAGTTGGCCAACTCCTTGCCAGAATCCATTATGGAGGAAACATTGTCTTCGGGAGACTCAACGACGACGCAATTAGACAATGACACGTTAACGTGGTCATTACCAATTCCCATCATAGGCGATCCCTGAGGTACGATATATTTAAAATTTTTCAAAAGGTTGTAAATCTTCTTTTCCGACAGGCTTCTATCTCCGCCAAACTTCTTTTCAATTCGCGCGAACTCGGCGGCCAACCTTCTGTGCATATCATCGGGAGTCTTTTCGAGAAACTCCCCTTTCTTGTTCTTTAGCGCGTATTTTGTGACCCAAACATTGGCGGCAAGTTCGTCGCCGCTAAAATATTCCAGCGATGATTTCTCCACTTCTTCTTTATTATGCATTCCGTTCATCCTTTTTGTTTTTAAATTTTTTGTACCTCTCTTCCAAGAATTTTCTTTGTTCGGCCACAGATTTCACGACGCTTTTGATCTCATCATCTTCCTGT
>Ga0098039_1000529_pt1 | contig 15937 bp, 23 predicted proteins | sample 6_EtaG_FD_75047 | JGI IMG/M metagenome (GOLD analysis project Ga0098039, IMG submission 75047) | Marine viral communities from the Subarctic Pacific Ocean - 6_ETSP_OMZ_AT15160 metaG | ecosystem: Environmental > Aquatic > Marine > Oceanic | place: Pacific Ocean | collected 2015-01-08 | reverse complement strand
CCCAGTTCGAAACCTTCCTGAACACTCACCATGTGCACATGCATTTTATCCCGCCCCCAGGCCTCCCCGGCCTGCCGTGAAGCAAAGAAATGGACGTCGCAACAAAACGCACTTCGAATGTCTCCCGCTGCGGCCACCGAGACTAAAGAGACGACCGCGTCCTCCGGCTCAAGCGAAACCACTCCCTGTGGCGTAACCGTCAAGGTGACCGGGTTGTTCGTCTGCGGGCAACGCGATTGCACCTGCGCCCGTTCGCCGATGACAGCTGGAAACATCAAGGCATCCAGTGCACACCAGGTATAAAGTGGCCGATCGTTGACAACAAATGCATGCGGGGTTTCTCGCAGTGTGATGCCGGAGCCGATCAGCCGTCCCTGGCCGTCGTACTCGATGGTCCCGCAGGGCAGTTTTTCCAGCACCAACTCTGCCTCATCAGTCGTCCAGTTGAGCGACTTCGCGAGCCGCTCAACAGTGACCGGTTGTCCCAGGGCAAGCTCGCGCAACAGCGTCACATGAAGCGCGGCTTCCCTTTCGCCGGTCAGACCCAGCCGTTCCACGATCTCATCCATGTTATACATTGGCGGCACCGTCTTATCCCGCACAGCACGACAATTGCTTCACGTCCTTGGTGAAGGTTTGGGCACAGAGCTTGAGCCCCTCCACCATGGTCAGGTACGGGAACAGCTCATCGGCAATGTCGTTCACGGTCATACGCGCACGCAGCGCCATGACGGCCGTCTGGATCAGCTCACCGGCTTCGCCCGCGACGGACTGGACACCCAGCAATCGTCCGCTGCCACGCTCAGCGACCATCTTGATGAAGCCCCCGGCATCGAAGTTAACCAGGGCCCGGGGCACGTTATCGAGGGTCAGGGTGCGGCTGTCGGTGTCGTATCCCTGAGCCTGGGCCTCCGCCTCGGACAGACCGACGGTGGCCACTTGTGGATCGGTAAAGATCACCTCGGGCATGGCGCTGAGGTCGAGGCTGGCGTCACCGCCGGTCATATTGATGGCGGCCCGGCTACCACCGGCGGCGGCCACGTAGACAAACTGGGGCTGGTCGGTGCAATCGCCCGCGGCATAGATGCCCGACGCAGTGGTTTGGAGATGTTTGTCAATCTGGATCGCACCGCCCTCGGTGGCAACGCCGATGGCCTCCAGGTTGAGGTTTTCGGTATTGGGTGTGCGACCACTGGCGACCAGCAGTTGCTCTGCCTGTATCGTGCCGGCGTTGGTCTGCATGGTAAACAGCTGACCGTCGTGGCTCACTTCGCTGGCCTGGGTCTGCTTGAGCACCTCGATGCCCTCACGACGGAAGGCCGCTTCCACGGCTTCACCCACCGCCGGATCTTCCTGTGACAGCACCCGGCTGCGGGCCAGAACCGTGACCTGGCTGCCGAGGCGTGCAAAGGCCTGCGCCAGTTCGATGGCCACCACCGAGGCACCGATTACGACGAGGCGCTCGGGAATGTGATCCAGTTCCAGCGCACTGGTGGAGGTGAGATAGGGAGTTTCGGACAGCCCCGGAACGGGTGGTTCGGCGGGTCTTGCGCCCGTGCCGATAAAGGCCCGGTCAAAGCTCACCGTCTGTTCGCCGCCGGCGTTGAGCGTCACCGTCAGCGTGCGCTCGTCCACGAACCGCGCCTCGCCCTTGAGGACGGTAATCGCGGCATTGTCATTGAGAATATTCTGGTACTTGGACTCGCGCAGTTCCTCCACTCGTCCCTGTTGCTGAGCAAGCAGCGCCGGACGATTCACCACCGGCGCCTGGGCGCTCAGGCCGTCATCAAACGGGCTTTCCTGGCGAAGGTGGGCGATGTGAGCCGCCCGAATCATGATTTTAGAGGGCACACAGCCAATGTTGACGCAGGTTCCGCCAATGGTGCCGCGTTCGATCAGTGTCACCCGGGCACCGCGTTCAGTCGCCTTCAGGGCGGCAGCCATGGCACTACCGCCGCTGCCAATCACAGCAATGTGCAGGTTGTCGTCACTCATAAATGTTACTCCTTAGTTGATGGACTATCGCAGCAGGCGTCGTGTTTCTTCTTGCGCCAGACGGCATAACAGGTCAGGCCAATAAATAAGACCAGTGCGGGCAACAGCACGTAGTCGAGATAACCGGTCAGGGCAGCCAGGCCTAACGTTCCTAGCAAAACCACCAGTATCGGCGTGAAACAGCGCGACCAGCACGGTGCAAATGATGCTCACCCGCAACAAGGTTTGGGGTTCGCATGGTTACTCCTGTTTCGCCTGGGGCTGTTTCAACGTGGACGGGTAACCCGCGTTAGTCGTGGCTTGAGTCAGCGCCTCAACGGAGGTTTTCTCATCGTCGTAGGTAACCGTCGCATCACGTTCCTCATATCGGACATCCACAGCGCTCACGCCGTCGACCCGCTTTAGGGCAGCTTTAACCGTAATCGGGCAGGCCGAACAGGTCATGCCTGGAACGGACAAGGTCACCGTTTGTTGCGCAGCCAGGGCAGGCAGGCTGAACAGCGTAAACAGTACGGCAGCAATCAGGGACTTTTTCATGGTGTAGTGCCTCTCAGTCAACATAGTGGATCAGGTTTCAGTAAAATAGCGGTAAGACGAAGGGGAAAGCCAACGCAGTCAGAATGAGCAGCGCGACGATCCAGAAAACGACCTTGTAGGCCGTGCGCACTTGCGGTACCGCGCAAACATCGCCCGGCTGGCAGGCCCCGACAGGTCGATATATCCGGCGCCAGGCAAAGACCATCGCCACCAGTGCCGCACCGATGAACCAGGGCCGATAGGGTTCCAGGGCGGCCAGGCTGCCGACCCAGGCACCGGAAATGCCCAACGTGATCAAGACCAGGGGGCCAAGACAACAGGCAGACGCCAGAGCAGCGGCAATCCCTCCTGCGATCAGCGAACCGCGACCGGATTTTTTGGACTCTGACATTACGATGGCTCCTTTCTAAAAATGGGTGACTGAGGTAAGGTTACTCCCGTAGTCAGCTACGGAATCAACCCCTATGTCCAAAAAACAACACTCAATGACCATTGGAGCCCTGGCCAAAGCCGCCGGTATGGGAGTGGAAACCATCCGCTATTACCAGCGCCGGGGGTTAGTGGCAGAGCCTGAAAAGCCCTATGGAAGCATCCGCCATTACGACGATCAGGCGTTGGCCCGCCTGCACTTTATTCGAACGGCCCAGTGGCTGGGGTTCAGTCTGGATGAAATCGGAGGGCTGCTGACACTGCAGGACGGTACCCATTGCGATGAAGCACGGGTATTGGGCGAGCAAAAACTAGCCAGTGTGCGGGCGAAAATTTCAAGCCTGCGACGCATCGAGCGTGCGCTGGACGGGTTAGTGCAGGAATGCTGCGCTCAGCGTGGGAATGTTGAATGCCCATTAATCACATCGCTCCAGGATGGGCTTGAAAACTCGGCTTTTACCTGATTAAAGAACAAGACAGTCCGTGAACGAGGCGTACACAAAATTAAGGGCTGAAGGGAGGTACGCTAACCTCACCAACCAAAAAAAGCAGGGCCTCCCGAAGGGCGAGACACTAGGCATGGCGCCCACTCGCCCTGCGATTGACAGCTACCTTTGCTATTATTACATTTAGTTACACCCTTATATCTTTTAGCGTTTTTCGCAAGATTGAAATTCATGCTGTTCCGTCAGTTCTTCGACAAAACATCCAGCACCTACACCTATCTCATTGCGTCCGGCCGGGGTCGAGAAGCGCTCATCATCGACCCCGTAAAAGAGTCGACGGAGGCCTATCTTGGGTTAATTAATCAACTTGATCTTAAGCTTGTCCGGGCGATTGATACCCACACTCATGCTGACCACGTCACTGCCCTTGGTGATCTGCGTGACGCCACCCAATGCGTCACCATCATGGGTGAATTTACTAACGCGGAATGCGTATCAGAACATGTATCGGAAGGTGATCGAATTGATATCGACGGCATTCGGTTGGAAGCCATTTACACTCCGGGTCACACTGATGAATCCTTCAGTTTTTACTGGAATCAGGGCGACCAGAAGGCGGTATTCACTGGCGATGTGTTATTGATTCGCGGTAGTGGCCGGACTGATTTTCAGGGCGGCGACCCACGCAAGAGCTACGATTCTATCGTTAACAAACTGTTCCGCTTACCTGACGATACGTTGGTATATCCAGCGCATGACTACAAAGGAATGCTGAGCTCCTCCATCTACGAGGAGAAGCATTACAACCCACGTCTGGCGGGCAAATCGGAAGCCGAGTACGCCCGGATCATGAATAATCTTAACTTGCCCGACCCCAAACTGATGGATGTTGCCGTGCCTGCAAATCTGGCATGCGGAAAGCAACCGTGACGTTTGTAAGCATGGATTGTTACCCAATGGCGCAGCACTCTGCATTGAGTACTGAGTCCGGCCTCGATCGTGCCCTGGCGATAGCGATCCTTGCTGGCATTCTCGCCGGTCTCTTTTTGGATAAACCCAGCCGCTATGAGCTGACATAAACTTATTCAGAAGTTCCCTGAAATTAAAGGAGATATTCGATGGATATCAAACAACTTGATGAGCGCTTTAGTGTAACGGCGCAACCTGGTATTGACGATATTGAACAACTGGCAAACGCGGGTTTCCGCACGATTATTGCCAGCAGAGCTCGAAATGAAACGGACGACCAGCCTGATACCCAAACCCTGAAAAACAAGGCAGAGTCCCTGGGCATGACGTGGTACGAAATTCCAGTCGAACCGGGAAAGTACGCCCCTGAGGATATCGAGGCTTTTGCCAGCGCTTTGCAATCATCCACGGACCCGGTTCTCGGCTATTGTCGCACCGGGAAGCGCGCCATCCACTTGTGGGCCTATGCCAAGGCGGCTCACTATCCGATCGCGGACCTGCTCAGCCAAGCCAGCGCAGCCGGCTATGATCTGGAACCACTGCGGGACGATCTTGAGATATATCGGAATCGGATGGGTCAGAAGTGATCGCGAGATCGTCCCGTTAAAACTGGCCTTAAAATGTCAAAATGCCTTGGTGCCATCCGAGGGCTCACGAGCATGACTTTGTCGTTGATGATCGTCACATCTACTGGCCCAAATAAAAAGGACGCGCCACCCACTGGATAACGCGCCCCACAGTGCTTTCCAGGCTCTACAACTCGCCGGTGTGATTCGCCCCAACGGGGTTGCCGAACTCAAACGCATCGAGCTCGCGGTTCAGTTTCGGTACCGGCAAAGTGAATGCGCTGGGAGGGTTCACGGGCGCCGTACTCCTGGCCGGCTTCGCTCTCTTCATGGTGGTTGAGAGCATTGATCGCTTTATCCATCCGGTCACGATTTCGTTCAACGGCGCTATTTTCGTAGCGATCATCGGACTGATCGTCAACGGCGTGTCGGCATAAATTCTTGGCGACCACCATGACCACAGTCATGCCCACCAGGAAGACGATTCACACCACTCTCATGACCATCACGACCACAACCGCCGTGCGGCCTATTTCCACGTGTTGGCCGATGCGCTCACCTCTGTATTGGCCATCGTGGCTCTGCTTGCGGGTAAATACGCCGGGTGGAACTGGATGGACCCGGCAATGGGTATCGTCGGTGCCATTCTCATTACCCGGTGGTCTTGGGGATTATTGAAAGCCACATCGCGCGTGTTACTCGATCAACAGCAAACCGGTATCCAGCAGGGCGTTAAACGAGCGGTAGAATGCGGCGATACGCGCGTGAGTGATCTTCATGTTTGGTCGATTGGGCCTAACTTGTATGCTGCGATTGTCGCGGTCGTTACCCATGACCCTCAGCCGCCCGGTCATTACCGCGATCGTATCCAAACGGATAACGCATCACTTGTGCATGTGACTGTGATAGTCCATACCTGTCCAATGCATTGCGAACTCTCTCAGGATGGGTAGCCAACCACTGTCATACTAAACATTAATCGGAGCCCTCGATCAGGCTAGCAACTTTGGCCAGCAGGGTGCTTGCGGCGTTGTCCGTAAACTGCTGCCCTTCCTCGATGTAGCCCCGCACCGTCCCGTCATGCTTCCAGCCGCCCTGACGCTTGATCTGCGCAAAGTCGACCTTCTCCCGCGCGGCGGCGGTGGATAAACCGCGCCGGAAGCTGTGACTGCTCAGGGTCGGCACGAAGTCCAGGTCGCAGGTTTCCCCGAGCGCCTTCAGGATACGGTTCACTGACCCGCCTGAGAGGGCTTGGGGTTGCAACCGATCCCAGCGATTGACGGCTCGAAAGACGGGTCCTTCGTGAATGCCCGCGCGCTTTAGCCAGTTTTCGAGGGCACTGACCGGGCAGACCGGCCCGTTGCCCCGAGGCAGGGCCCGCTTTAGCCCCTCACCGTGAGGATCCGTTTTCGAGCGCGGCAGAGTCACCACAAGCCCTTCCGGCTCCCACGACAAATCCTCCACTTCAATAGTCACCAACTCACTGCGGCGAAACGCCCCAAAAAAACCGACCTGCAGCAGGGCCCAGTCGCGATGCTTCTTGAGCGAGTCAGGCTGCTGCTGGAGTGTTTGCAGAAAGACGGCAATGTGTTCGAGGCGCAGCGCCCGGGCTTGCCGTTTCGGCCGACCATGGACGCGACGAATCCCTTCCAACGTTTTGCGCACGCCAGGGTCCCGAGCGGGATCACGCAATCCCTGAGTCTGGTGCCAGCGCCCCAGGGCCGTCAGGTAGACATCCAGCGTGCGAGGATTAAGCGCGACTGCCTGGTCGGACAGGTAGGCCGCCAAGGTCGCCGGCTGTGTCGGTAGACGTCCGCCCCAGCGCTCAAAGCTTCGAATGGCCGCACGGTAGGTTCGGCGCGTGTTGTCCGTGGTGGCCATGTGGATGTACCGATTAGCCGAATCGGCTAACAGGGTCTTTTCCGTATTACGTAATGTGGACCTGGTGGTGGGTTTTGGATCCATGATCACTCCAATTCGAGGCGTGCTCTCAAGAGCCGGTGGTGTACCGGTGTTACAGGGGCAGAATAGAGCAGACCACACTCTAACGCACGTTAATACGCTTTAACGTGCGTTATGGGTCTTAAATTAACTTTGTTAATTATCTCATAAATAACGTAATATTACATATCACGTTATATGATAAAAATGAGGCATGTCATGGCCCGCGCCGGAATTACCTACCAGGATGTCGCCAACGCTGCGCAACGCGTCCGCCAACGCGGTGACGAGCCCACTGTCGACCGGGTGCGATCGGAGCTCGGTACCGGCAGTCGCAGCACTCTCGGGCCAATGCTGAAACGTTGGAAAACAGGCAGCGAAGCCGCAGCGGATCTGAACGGACTCCCGGCTGACTTGGTGGCCGCCGTGAAAGCCCTGCATGAGCGAGCTCAATACGCGGCCGATGAACGTATTACGCAGGAGCGCGAAGCGCACCAGACGCTGGAACAGCAATGGCGCACCGAGCTGGAAGAGGTGCGGCAGCGGTGCGAGTCACTGGAAGAGCAACGCTGCGGGCTGGAGAAGGCCAATGAAGCGCTTCGCAACGAAAGCGATGCCCAGGCCCACGCTCTGCAACAGGAACAGCACCGGGCGGCCTCACTCACGTCCAAACTGGAGGCAAGTCAGGAGAAACTCAGTGAGACCACTGCAACCGTCCAAGAGATGAAGCAGGAAAACCGCGATATCCGCAGCCATTTCGAGCACTACCAGCAGGAGATTGCCGAGGATCGCCGTCATGAACGGGACCAGTTCCACAGGACCCAGTCAGGGCTGGAGGGTCAGGTGGATCAGCTGACGCAGCAGCTCCGCTCCAGCGAACAGGACCGCGACACGCTGAGACAACATCGCGACCAAATAAACCAGCGCTATGAGGCCAGTCAGGATCACGCTGAAAACTTGAAAGAAAAGTTGCACGCGAGCCAGGCCGTCATAACACAATGGGCAACGCGAACAGAAACGCTGGAAGCGACAGTCGACCGCCTCCAGCTGGAGCGAGATAGCGACGCCGAACACCGGGAGAAGCTTGGTGCGGCCCTAACGGATTCTGAAAAACATCTCGCGGCCTGCCAGCAGCGGATCTCCGACCTCAGAGAGCGCGTGGCAGCGGCTGACGACCGAAACCAGTTCCTCAACGATCAGAATCGCGAATTACTGCAGGAAAAAGCTGTCCTCCAGGGTCAGTTGAAACAACTACAAACAAGCCTGGCTAAATAGCCCGCTATTGTCTCGGCCTGATCATCCCTGAGAGTTGCGAGTAATGCCAATCGCGCAAGGAGAAGTTTAGATGTCTACCGTGACCTTTGGCAGGCTGCGAGCTGCGGCAAAACGCATTCAGCATGATGCGCTGACGGTTTATTTTGTGGCGCGAGACTCGAATACCCCCATAGTCGTTCGGCTGCTTGCGCTCGCAATCGCAGCGTACGCCATGAGTCCAATTGATCTCATTCCGGACTTCATACCGATCCTGGGCTATCTTGACGACATTATCTTGGTCCCGCTGGGCATCGTCCTTGTCATCAAGCTGACGCCATCGAATGTGATAGAAGCGAGTCGCTCGAAAGCAGCTAAAGTGGCAACCAAGCCGATCAGCCACGTTGCGGCCGCAGTCGTTATTGGCACATGGCTTTTATGTGCCGCGGCTTTTGGCTACTGGGTGTGGGAATACGGCAGGTAACGCATCGTCTGCACGCGATGAAATAGTTAATTTAGGGCTTGTAAAACAGATGGTTAATGCGCTTTTTGGAGGATTTCGTCAGAATCGTTGCCGACCCTCTTTTTGCGCTCGCAAAGCGTGCGCCCCTTCGTGATCAGCTGACTTGTGACCGGATTCAAAATATCGCCGAGCTCGCGACGATCATTTTCGATACGAAGCTTTTTCTCTGATGCTTCTTTGAGCCGCTCAGTCAGCGCGTCGACTTCAAACTGAACAGCACGCAGCGCGTCTTGTGGGCTTCCGTGTTGAGCGATCGCGGCAGTGAAGCGCCCTTGGGCGGAAACGCCACTCAATTCACGGCGAAGGCGATCAGCCTCACGTGTTGCCGCAATCCATTCACGGAGATCGGGAGTGTTCAGAGTGTCCAGGCGGTCGGCCTTGTCCATCAGCGTGTCGCGGGTATCGGTGTTATCAGTCATTTGCTTTCTCCTGAGCTTTCTTGCGGTTTGTGTTCATGGTGTCCATGGCACGCCACAGGCGGCGTAGGCGGCGCAGTCGTAAAAATGCGGTGTGATCACCAGTGAGAGCACGCCGGTGTAAGCGATCTTCCAGCCGATCGCGCTGTAGTGGATCCCGGGGCGCCGTCATGACTTGTCCTTGGGAGCGGCTTTGAAGATGTCAGCAGCTTGTTCAGCAGAAATACCCAGTTCTTTAGCCGCCGCTAGCAGCTTGTCCCGGGCGTTGGCATTGCCACCCAGGGCAGCGGCTCGTTTGCTGCCATTTGCTGTTTTCTTGGGTTTAGTTGCCGTGGCACGGCTCTTCCGACGTAAGGCCTGCCGGGCGCGATCGAAGTCCCTATCACCGGTGTCCTGAGCATTTGCCGCCATCGGACGTGAATCTTGCTTTTTCGCTTGGCGATCGGCGGCTTTCTGCGACGTACGCTGAATTGCCGTGCCGCCCCCGCGGGCTTTCTCGATAGCTCTGGCCAGGAACGTCTGAACAGAACCGCCACCTTCCACTTCAGACATGGTGCGCAAGACGTGCTTACACGCGACGCCCGACAGGCTGGGGTTCGTGATTTTTGGGTAACCGGTTTCCGGACGGCCCGCGTTGTAGCGCCCAATGGTTGCGATATAACGGCGACGATAGCGGTGATGTTCACAGTCACAGTCAAAGCGAATACGGCCCCGTACGAGCTCCCGCGCGGCTTTACGCGGGCTCAACCCGCCGTTTGCCACCAGACCAGCGAACTCTCCGAACTCAACGATCACCTGATGCCGAGCTCGCTTGCTCTGCGGACTTGAGCTCGTCATGAATCGCACTTCTAACGCCCCGTCTTTCGCTTGGCGTGAAGCAGCGGCGACAGCCGTAGGAATCTCCGTCCGTGCTCGATGCCGGTCTTTGCGCAAGCTCAGATCGATCACCTGGCGAGGAGTGATGCCGCCCTTAAAGCGATTGCCCAGGGCGCGGGCATTGCGACGAAAAGCAGCTAGATCCGCATCCGTGATAGGCCGCTGCTCACCGTCGAGCGTGGTAGTCATCAAGCGACCAGCATCGTAGTCACCCTGGACTTCCCGGGGATCGAGGATGTTGGTCGCCCCACGGCGCTGCCGGGCGTCATCACCGAGCCGGTCGCGCAGCTCTTTTGAGGAGCCTTTGACTGAGCCGACAGAAGAAGCCATCAGCCCTGCTGCTCTTCCATCACGCCGTTAATGGAGCTAGCCGCTGCCCCAAGAGCGATAACCAGTAAAAAGGCCCTCGCTGGGCTGAGACGATCGCCCAGCGCGACAAGGTTCAGCTCTTCAAGCACGCTATCAATCGAGTGACTCGCGTGACTGAGTGCTTCATCGCGTATCTCGCGAGAGAACTCTTTAACGCTGTGCTCCATCGCCTCGTGCTGCGTTAACGTCTTCTGTTGCGGCTCGCTTGCCGCGCCGATAGCGAACTCAACGGTAGCCAGGGCGCGCCGAATCGCATCTTCAGACAGCTGACCGCCGTCCAAAGCAGCCGCTAGCTCTTCTCTGGTGAGCTCCATCGCGCTGCGCGCTTCTATTGCATATTCGTTGTTAGGCATGGTGCTGAGCTCCTTGAGTGCTGCGGCTAGCGGTCTTGGGCTTGGGTTTTGCTGATGTCGGCCGCGTAGCTTCATCAAGTACGGACTCAAGCCAGGCTGTGATGTCGCTAAGTCGATAACGGATGGTTGTTGAAGTCAGCGCTACGTGGGGCGGCGGAGTTCGATTCAGCAGCACATGGGTCATGCGTGACTTTTTCAGCAGTCCGGCCGAGATGCTCAGTACATCCGCTGCTTCACGGGTACTCAGCAATATCTGGTCATGCGGCAAGTCCATCGCGCAGTCGAGTATTAGCTCTCGCCGCTGTGCGCGCTTATCGCGCTCCGATGTCATTTTGCTGTTGCTGTTCATGGGCAGTTTCCATAAGGAATATCGGTGCTAACCGGGGATAACCGGAGATACGAGGTACATGCTAAGGGGGGAAGAAATGCCGCTAACGTCCAATTTTCCGGGTTGGGAAAAGCAAATAGCGGGCACAAAAAAACCCGCACTCGGCGGGCTTGGTTCGTACGAAAGGAACGGATCAGGCGGCAGCAATTTCAAGGCCAGACAGAGTGTCAGGCGCGTCAGCAATCATCTGTCGATCGACGTAAGCGCTGGAACGCCGGCACAGCAAGAGCAACATCGCTAAGCGCAGCGGTCGCGTCTGATAATCGAGATCCGGCCCGCATGTCATCCCACGAAGGGTTCAGCTCAATGACGCGCTCAAGCGCCCTTTGTACAGCTTCGACACTCGGCATAATTTCTGCCGACATCTCACGAAACTGAATGATAAGGGCGTCTCGAACTGCTAGATCGTGTACATGTCGCTCACGTCCACGCGCTGCGCTGGCATTACAAACATAAGCAAGCTCTCGCCAGGTCGGCCCAGGCTCGTCAGGCTCACTCTCTTCAGTCAGGCCCAGCAGAAAATCAACTTTAACGCCGCATGTGGTAGCAATCCGGTTTAGCACCCAGGGGGCGGCGCCGTCTTCAAGATCTACACCGGATTCGAGCTTTGGCATGAGATTCGAATCAATCGCGATAGCTTCGGAAAGACCAGCTTGACTGAAACCGGCTAGCTGACGGGCTTCTCGTATACGAGTGCCGACAGCACGGTTATATTCAGCGACTTCTAAACGAGTGGGGGCAGGCACAGGGAATCTCCATAGCTAAGGAATCAGCGATGGTAGGCGACTCTCTTCACTCAAAGACTGCAGATTATCCAGGGCAAGTAATACGGACGGACTGGTTATCACCCCACCAGGCTACGCCCTCAAGTAGTACGCATGGACCACTGACCGAGCGATATCATCTGCGATGCAGAGGACAGAGCTACCCTCCTATTGGCTACGCCACAAGTAATACGGACGGACCTGGGTACACCTTATCTATACGGTATGCTTAAGTAAGCCGGGCAGACCCTGAGCGCTACCTAGCCATGCTCTTAGTCAGACACATGGATCTGGTGGCAGAAGCTCTCTATTGGTTACCACCACAAGTAATACGGACGGACTTGGGTACACCTATTGGTTGTTGGTCAACATCCGCTGTACTTGGCTTACGCTGGTTTCCATAGCAGTGGCGATCTTTCGGTAGCTGAACCCTTCATTGCGCAGTCTTTGCGCTTCCTCTCGACGTTGTTCAGCTTGAGACAGGTATTCCCCGCGATCGAGAGCACCGGCCTTGCGGCGATACTCTCGCTTACGTTCAGCATCCCGACGCTTAGCCTCAGCTTTGCTGATGATTGTTTTAAGCTGTAGTTGTTCATCGTCAGTAATCTGGAACGTGTCGATCAGCGTTGCATTGCGGGGGGTATAGAGCGGAGAGTACATTTGTCCGTTGAACTCGACCTTCTCGCCTCTCGCATGAGCTTTGGCCTTGGCAAACTGAGTGCTTAGGTCACAATCACGATATGACCAGCCGGGGGCAATCTCAGCGGCAAGGGTACGCGCTTCGTAATGAAGATGACTGGCCTTGATGGGCTCAGCGAGAGCCAGAAAGTTTATTGACCAGTGAAGGAACAACATCCGCTGCCCCTCGATGCTGTGGGCGCGCATCTTGGCAAGGGTGCGTAGATCTTCTAGCCGATCCCAGGCCAACGTGCGCTGAGACAGCTTGCGTAGCCCGTGTAGACCGCCTTTGATTACCCGCAGCCCCCTACTTGCTTCTCGCTGCTTAATCGTCTCTCTTAGCGCTTCACGGGGCATATCGACCAGTTCGTCGAAAAGCTCATCAAAACCGTACCTGGCCAGATCTCCGTCCGTACCTCGGTCTTCCCATACGACACGGCACACTTCACCCGATTTGCTGTTACGCGTTCCCTCCAGCCGCAATACGCGACTGGCATCTTTCGCGCCCGCATCGGCTCCCAAGTGCTCGAATCGCTCTACGAGGTTGCGCTGAGCCAGGTTCCATCTCATTAGCGCCTGCCGGGGCACAGGAGTGCTCAACAGCCACTTGAGGTGAACGCCACGGCCACTGAACACGATTAGGGAGGGGGCAGGTATACCCTCGTCTTTACAAGCCATCAGGCAACGCATAGCCCACTGATCGCCGTCGAGGTGAGTGGCCTGGCCAGGATCAATATCAAGAAACAGAAGCCCGATTCGGGCGAGATTAACGACGCGCCGGTTGGGTGCCGAGAATTCGCCCTGGGATATGTAGCAGTCACGATCGCGGGGGGCTGCCTGTATGACGCTCGGCAACTGATTGAGACGATAGGAGCTCTGCCGTAGACGTCCGCCGTCGGCGCTCTGTCGAGCGAGGACGGAGAACCATCCCCACCGCTCTGAATCGTGATAATTCTTTGGCTCTGAGATGAGGTCAAGCTGCGCGGGAACGGGATTTGATGCGCTCATGTGCGCACCCCGTTTCCACAGCGGGTGTTATCCGCTAAAAATTGGTTTATACTCAACATACAGATTCACGCCCTCCAAGGCGTCTGTAGCCCCGGTCTCCTTTTTGCCTGCCACAGCTTCCAAGGATTCCGGGGTTTCGCTTTTCTAAGGCCTCTCTCTCGGCCCTCTTCGTAACATTGTGACATAAAACGTCCAGATGATGCGGTGAAGTCGAAAAAATCCCCAGGTAGCAACCACTTCTTATAAAATTCATGCGCTCTTCCCTGGGCTCGTCTTTGTCTGCGAACTCATCGGTGGCTGACTTCTGCCCGCTCGATAGAGCTTCAAAAGGCTCTCGGCTTTTTCGATGCTTCTCACCGACAGGCGATAGTCTTGATACAGCGCTTGGCCGCCGTGCCGGTGCATATGCGGGCGAGGTTGCTGTAAGAATTCAAAGCCTTTTTGCCTCAGCTCAGCAATGGAGCTATGCCAGCATGTGTCGCCATTAACGCGCAACGCGTCCAGGGCGCACACATAGCGGCTCTCGTGGTAGGCCTCGACAAGGAGTGCTAGCGAAAGCTCGATCTTTAGCGGCGGCCGCGTGAATAAAGCGCTTTTTTCGGCATCGGCTAAGATGCGATCCATTGATATTGTCATGACACCCCCTAGCCTTGAGCGGTGCGGCGTTCGACCGCGTTACGCTCTGCCCACTTCAATAGATCACGCCGGCGATAGCGGACGAGACGACCCAGCTTTACCCACGGCGGCGCCTTATGACCGAGTAGCACTCCACGTACGCGGGAGTTGCGTAAGGTCAGGGGTGATAGACCGCCCAGCAGGAAAGCGGCCTGCTCGTCGGTGAGGTATTCGGGAGTGATATCGTTCACGTTGTTCTGCATATTCGTCTCCAGTTGTGTTGACGCACATCACTGCACATCACTGTGCGTCACTGGACGATACCTCCATGACTCAGGCGCATTTTGGCCACTTTTCCGGTTTGAATATGACAAGGTCGACGTCCTGGTCAGCCTTATCGTTGCTGAGTGATGGGCGGGGGCAAGTCAAGCAGACGCTGTGGTGTTACGACGAAACGGCACCACGGCGTCGCCGGGGTCGTTAATCACGTGGTCATGCAACAGAGCGCCCCACCGCGCAATGACTTCACGCTGTTCTGAACGGTATCGCTGATGCTGATAAACCGCTTCGATGGCGTTGGCCGGTGCGTGACCAAGCAACCGCTCGATGATGTGAGGAGCTACTGCCAGATGCTCGCCCCATAGGGTGGCGGCGGATCTGCGCAGGTCGTGGACGGTGAACGGCTTTTCAGCACCCAGGCGAGCCAGCAGGCCACCTCCTTTGCCTCGCTGATCAGGTTGCCGCTGTAGGCGTTTGACGGCGGTGCTCAAGCTATCCGGGGTCAATGGCTTGTCATGGCCGATCGCACGGAATACCGGCCCTTTAGCGGCAGGCAGGCGCGCGCGCAATATTTCCAGCGCCTCTTCACATAGGTATACGTCCCGGGGCTCCTTGGTTTTTGTGCGGGTCGCCGGCAGATGCCACACGCCATGATCGAGATCTACTTCTTCCCAACGCATCCCGGCCACTTCGGCACGCCTGGCCCCGGTCAGGATAAGCATACGCAAGGCGTCGACCATTGCCGGCGACAAAAGGCAGGCCTCAAGGGTGGACCAGACTTCCCGCAATTCCTCGATCGTCAGGGTGACGCTTCTCGTCTTTCCGGCTTTGCCGCCATAGGTAGATGGCTTCATGCCAGCGGCGGGATTGTCTTCGATCCAACCTTGGCCATGCGCCCATTCCAACGCCGCACGTAGCGTCGACAGGGTGGCCCGCGCCTGTACCGGCGAGCTCTCGGCGGCGCGGGTCAGCTCCGGGGCAATGTGCTGTCGGGACAGCTGATCGACCGGCACTCCGTCGAGACGCGACAGATAGGCCTGCCAACGTTGGCAATGGGCGGCCAGAGTCGACGGGGCGAGCTCTCCCATGCGTTCCAGGTGAGCCAGCCAGCGGCGCATCATGTCGCCGAACAGCGGGACCACCTCGCTGGCAGCAACCAGGTAGCGCGGGTCATGGCCACGCGACGCAGCGGCCGCGTTCTCCCCGTGTCGCTCTCGGGCCTCGTTTAGGCTCCACTGTGGCCACGGGCCAATTTGGACATCGACACGTCGACCAGGGCGCCGGCGTAACGGTTCGCCAGGCGTCGCGGGTGGAAGATGGCCAGCGGATACCGTCAGTCGGGACAACCAGGCGCGGCGGCCAGAGGGATAAATCATCAGCATCAAGCCAGGTGCCGGCGCCCCGGTGTCGGTGTCATTTTCAGAAGACGACTGCACCAATCAACGAGACATGAAGCCTGCTGTGCATACGGCTCCTGACAGCCCGATATCAGGACTCCTCTGCACGAAACTCGTCTATGCTCAATACTCGTGTG
>Ga0098039_1000521_pt1 | contig 16110 bp, 2 predicted proteins | sample 6_EtaG_FD_75047 | JGI IMG/M metagenome (GOLD analysis project Ga0098039, IMG submission 75047) | Marine viral communities from the Subarctic Pacific Ocean - 6_ETSP_OMZ_AT15160 metaG | ecosystem: Environmental > Aquatic > Marine > Oceanic | place: Pacific Ocean | collected 2015-01-08 | reverse complement strand
CCGCAGGTATCTCTTAGCGGTTTGCACTAAACGAGTGTGTCTACCCGTCGCACTAAGTTGGGCAAAGGTAGAAACAATCTGCCAAGCGGAATTGTCTGCACTTTCCTGTACCACTATATCCATCGTTGGAGAAGTACCTGAAACAGCGGTGATTGCAACTTCAACCACAACGCCACCCGCAGGGGTCGATCCAAGATCGAGAACAGTGCTATTACCGTCAGCAGTGACGGCGGCTGCAGTAAACATCAAGTTACTATCGAACATTTTTCATTCCTCCTAGCTTGCCGCCATCTTGAAGCCCTTGATGCGAGCCAGGCTGTATTGACCAACCTGCTGGAAGCCGTAGACCCAATCTATTCTGCGTAACATCTGTGGGGCAGTCTCCATCTCGCCAGTAACTTCGTAAGGAGCCAAGTTATTTAGTTGTAGGCCACGAAACGCGTCGTCAGCATTGAAACGGGCAACGTAGATGCTAGAACCATCGCTACCACCATCTCCAGGGTCCTCTGTGGAGGTGATGATTTCGGTGCTCTGGTCTGCCTTCAGTCCAACATCAAGAAGACGTGCACCTTTGAAGTGATCAAAGGAGCGGTCCCATTGGTCCGTAGCGTCAGCCAGAAGGCCAACACGACGCAGGACCTGACCTACACCCAGCCAAGTTGCTTCATTCATGATAAACACCGTGACATCCAGTTCCGACGGTGCACCCGATGATCCCGATTGGGAACGGTGTCCGACGTATTTTACTGCCTTGTGCAATCCATCAATGAAACTCTGCTCGGTTGCAGTGCTCGCAAGAACCTTCAAAGCGTCGCCGCCTGACGCCAAGTTAACTGTCATACGGCTAGGAAGGTTACTAACCCGCTTTAGCATACCCTCTGGTGTATCAGAGTCAGTTGCGTGGTCGCCGTTGATAGCCACGTTGTTGAATTCGTAGGCCATCGCTGTGGTTTTTTGTTTAGTCTGTGTGGTAACGGGGTCCTCAATTACCGATTTGTCCATAAGCAATACGCGATCAATCTTGATTTCACCGCCCAAGATAAACAGAGTTTCAGATACCTGTTCGGTTTTACCGGTAGATTCCGTATAAGATGCACCAATACGCCTGTGTGCGACACTCGGTAGCTGGTCTGCTTGCCAACGAGTAGCCGTAACACGCAAGGCGTTAGTGTTCTGAAAAGGAATCAACCCGATTAAATCAGATTTGCGCAACAGATTGGCTATGATGCCCTGCTGTAGCGGGTCGCGACTCTGCTTATAGAGTTCATTAAGCGTTAGAGCCATCTTCTTTTTCTCCTAAAGTTTTTTATATGCCGGCCTTTTTTCGCGTAGCGTCGTTTGCTCGCTTATAAAGGTCGTCTAGATTTACCGCAAACGGATTTGGTGGAGCACCTGCACCAGCAGGTCTTGCGCCACCCGAAGGTACTGCCGCCTGAGCGGGAGCACCACCACCACCATCACGGCCCAATTTTGCCCGACCAGCTTCCGCAATACTGTTGAAATAGTCCTGTGGCGATGCGTCTGTCACTAGATTACTCCACTCTGGGTCACTCTCCGTTAGCCCAAAACTCTCTAACATACGTTGACCCGCGTCAGTGATAGTCTTTATCTCAGTTTCAGAAAAGGTCTCAGGGTTTTCCTGTACCGGCTTCCTGTATGCTTCTTGAATGATCTCGGTCCGCAATGCTTTCTGCGCCTCGTCGTTAATATCAACGCCTTGCTTTTGCAATTGTGAAATAAGGCCATCCGCCTCGCCCAAACGCTTCTGCAAGCCCATCTCCAACTTTGTCGCTCGTTGGTCGATACGTGCTTGCCACTGAGATGAAAGACCTTCAAGACGCTCGTTCATATATGCGTCTAGGTCGGCCTTCGTCATACTTACCGCTTCTTCAACAGAAGGTTGTTCTGCCTGCGGCTCCACATTGGTATCCTGCGAAACTTTAGGTTCTTGCTCCGGTTGTGCCATTTTTGCCTCCATTGGCTAAGGGGTATCTTATCATAGCTTCAAACAAACTGCAAACTAATGCACTATTTCTGCGCCAGCGGGCGAAACACCCTGTCCCATCCGCGCCGCAAGCCAAAATTCAAACGGTTCCTCCGTATCTGCTAGTCGCCATTCGCCTTGTAGGGCTTTCATTGTGACATCATTGAAACCGCCGCCTATTATACCGGCTATAAACATTCGCTGCAGTGCAGGGTTAGACGCAAGGAAATTCTCGCCTTCTTCCCCTTCCCCAACCGCGTCGTCGGTAGCCTGTTGCGATGTAATAAAAGGCAAGAGGTCAGGGTAATTCTCTTTGAAATACTGTCGGAGAGCCCAATAGTCAACAATGTCAGGATTATCCAGCAGAAACTCGTCAGACGCATCAGTCGCTTCTGCGACAGTCTTTGCAAGCTCTGGATTTTCTTCTTCCCAATTCCTTTCGAGTTCCCAGCCTTCCTTCAGGTGCGGATTAGCCTCGTGGAACTCTTCGATCTCTGGATGATTCGCGTCGAACTGGTCCTGCGCCGACACCATCTCTTTCAGGTTCTTCTGGTAGAACAGGCTCCGCTCACTACGCTGCCGGCGTGGGTTTTCTTCCAGAAACGCCATTAGTTCTGGGGACCGGATACGCCAGGCATTCTTCCACTCTCGATGCTCCTGCATCTCAGGGTGTTTGAACTCGTATTCTCCCTTTTCTGGGTGTTTCTGTTCCCAATTGTCCCCAAACTGCCAGGCTTGAATTAGCCCCTTGTCCTCGCGGAACGCCTTGAGATTAGCATACGGGCTATCATCCTTATACTTTTCATCCCAATATTGCCCCAGAACCGGATTGTCCTGCCTGAATTGGGCCAGTTCCTCGCGGCTACCGCCCCCGTTCTTGATGGCATAGTACATTTCCTCCAACGCGCCCGCGCCAGTGAACTTGCTCTCACGCCAATCGTGCAGTCCGTCACGTAATTCGCGGTACTGCGCGTTATCTTCCACATAATTGGGCCAATGATGGTCCCGTGTGGCATAGTAGTTTTTGACCGCCGGCATATCGTAATACTCGTCGTATACCTTTCCGATCTCTGGGAACATCTGATTCTGTTCCGCGTAATATATCCGATAATTATCATCTAGCTCGGTGGGTGGCGACGTACTGATTGTCACACGGGAGTTCTTCGGAATATTATGATACTGCTTCCAGAGCTCCTCCGCGTTAGGCCAAAACAGGTCCATCATCGCTCGCCTGTCTTGTACCGCTGGAATATCAAAGTATGCCTGCTCCACGTCATCAAAGTCACCATCACCCAAATCCTCTAGCAATGCCGCTGTCGCAAGCGATTTCGGGTCCATAACCTTCATGTCCCGTAACTCGAAGTATTCCGATTGTCGGTCCCAAAAGTCGGTATCGCCATCGCCTATAATGTCCTCACGTAAACGGATATATTGTTCGTACTGCTCCGCAACATCCGCTGGCGCATACTCGATAGGAAGGGCTGGAACCGCTCGATGGTCGCCGAAATCGGGAATATACACACCCAGCGTCTTGGCCCACATAGCCAGTGTCTCGGTAGGTATGGCGTCGTAATCCCTTTTCGCGCCATCCTCCGGTTTCTGTAGGAACCCCTTATTAAAACCATCGCCCAGAACCTCCATAGCCTGTTTCTTATGGAGCTTCGGCAGCAGGTAAAGGTCGTTCCACAACTTGTCGATAAGGAAATTACGCATTCGTGCTTCTGGATCATCATCCCAGAGGGCCATCCGCGCCTTATATTCTGGGTGCTGTTCAAAGAACTTATTCATAGCTTCTGTGTCACCCTTGTCCTGTGCATCCAGAGCCGCTCGCATTAGCAACTTGTTAATACGCTGCTTGTGTTCTCCCTCTGGGAACACCTGGCCCGATGCCCCGAACATCCAGGAACCAGCCACACCCCAAGCCGTTTGCCTGGCAGAGTGCTCCTGCGCTCTGAGGAATATCTCGTCGTTCCTTTCGATCATGGAAATCCTAGCTTCATCCACCGTAATTTCACCCTCAGCTACCATGTCGGACAATGCGCGGTCAATACGGTAATCCTCCCACTGGTCGAACACCGGCATATCTAACTTTTCCCGTATGCCAGCTTCTAGATTGATACCGCTTGGACCACCGATACCCAACATGGTACTCAATGCTCTAGTATGACGGGTAATTGGGAGCGGGTATATCCTCTCCGGTGTACCCCGTGCAAACTGATAGGCATTCATAAGGGGCACATGTGGGCCTAGCAAGGATAGAGCAAAGTCAGCATAATCGTACCGCAGGTTCACATCCTTATCTTCCGCCTTCTGTTGTGCTCGGTCCCAGACATCGCCACTCTGCTCGGTGGTGGCCCGTGAGTATTCCGCCTGCGAAATATCACCATCCGCCAACATTGTCTCAAGCTCACGGTTCGTTTTTCCCTCTATCTGGCCCTGTCGCATGGCATACTCCTCGAAGGGATATGCAAACCTCTCAATCGGTAAACCGATTTGTAATGGGTCTAGCCAAATACCATCAGGCGCACCACCACCTGCACTCTCAAGCCAATCGGGCAAAAACGCCAAAGGTATCTTCAACCTACCCTGCAACCGCGAAGGCATACCAGGCTTCTCAACCTGCTCGTTCAAGAACCGTTTGGCACGATGTAGACCAGCTAACCACATCGGGCGGTCCAGGCTATGGTGTGCCCAACGCATCATGGATTGCGTGGCCCAGAATTCGTAGGGGAATATCATCCCCAAATAGTGGTTGTAGTGGTATCGACGCGAATAGTTTAGAAGTGCGCTATCCCGCTTGGCCTCAGCATACTTCTCTGCCATCAACTTGTTTTGCACCATGTTTTGGCGTTGTTGTGCTAGATACTGGTTCAAGTCGCGTGTATCCGATTCGGATAAGTTCTCGAACTCGCTAGAGATGTCCATCCTCGTGCCGCCATACCTGCGCACATCATCTTTGAGTCGCTCCTGCAACTCCCGCAACATGGGAAGTATCTCTTCGTTATGCAATTGTAAGTTTGCGTCGCCTATGGGTTGTGGCCCACCTTCGGTAGCTCGCTCTATTACTCCAGGTGGAAGGAAGGAATAATCGTAGTCGCCAGGCGTTACAACTCTTGGTTCGGCTTCGTTGAGGAACCGTACCATAATGCCATCAGCGGTACGACCCAAGATAATAACCTGTCGCCCGTCAGGTAGGTTGATAACATCGCCTTCCAGGCCATCCGACGGGCGGAGTTGTGTTAGGATTTCTGGTCGATTGAATTCTTCTGCGCCAGCATCTTCATCACGTGCTCGTGAAACCCTTTCGGACCTAACTTCTCTTGCTTCTTTGCTACCTGGTCCCACAATGGGTCGTTCAAGTCCACCAATTGGTCGCCTCTCTTTACCTTCGGTGCTTGTTTGGTTTTCGACATGTTTTTGCACAGCCTCCAAGTATGTTCCGGTCCCGCTATCAGGTGCGCCTACAGCCTTGTAAAGAACCTTCTCGTAACGCCATAACATAGCCTGTATTTGGGCTACAGTATGATCGCCGTGTCCACGCTCTTTTAGTAATCGCTGGACCTCTCTATAGGATTTTAGCACATTTTCCCGCTCTGTGCCGGTTCGCGGGGCATCCAAACTCTTTTCAAATGCCGCCTTATAGATGTTCTTTACGTTCAGTTCCATAGTGTGCTCCATCCAGAGCCTCTGGAACGCATCCCCTGTCGCGGTCCTGCGCTTATCGAGCACTAAATATGCCCTAAGTGCGTCAGCCTTGAATTTAGCCGTACCTTTAGGGCCTGGCCGCCCGCGCCCATAACCCTGACTGGACCGTCGCCAACCGACCAAGTTTTCTAATTGCGTGACCATTCCCTTATCGGCTGATTTAGGATAATTCTGCTTAAAGAGCGGTGATTGCGGTCTATTATTATAGCTGTGCAACATATTGCTTTCGTCAGCCGCCCGCTCCACGATATTCAGGATTTCCCCATCTGTGGCTTCGGTTTTATGCAGTTGCCGGTAAGTATCCAAAGACGCTTTCGACGCTACGCCCATTACGTCGCCTCTTTGCCGGTTATAACTGCGCATTGCCCACCTATCAAGCGTCGCATACTGCTGGTCGCCCGACAAATTGGCATAAAAGTTACCTAACTTGGGTCCCATGTACATTGCCGCCAGTGGTACGACTGCATCCACGAGCAAACTCTTTTGCTTTAGCTTCATCCCCTTCAGGTCTACTGCATCCCCCACCCGCACCGATTGTCGTAGATAGGCTGTTACCTCATCCATTGAGCCGAAGGCCTCATAAATGGCTTGTAGCCGCTTTAGGTTGTTTAGTTCGGCCTTCTTAAGCCCATAATCTACGTCACCGTCAAACCGATTGAACGCCTTGAAAGACTCATACAGTAATTGGGTCGGGTGCATTTGGTCGGTTGGGGACCTACCATCAGATGTTACCGCCAAGAACAGGGTGATAACATTTCGGGCATCGCGCCCTAGCTGACCGCCCGCTTTCAGGTCCGGTATCGCTCTACCAAGCTCTTTTAGAGCCGCGTCATACGCCTTATCGTAAAAGTCGCGGCCCCGTGATTGCTCTACGCCTATTGAGTACACAACGTCGTTGTACATACCCTCAGCGATTACATCCAGAGCCTTAGCGTTTTTGTTGGGCCCGAACAACTTTGTATTGTGCCCGATCACGCCATCCTCAAAACCAGCATCAATTATTTGCTGTTTGTTCATGAGCTCAACAGCCTTAACTACTTTATAGTGGTTCGGTTTAGGGCCTAATCCCTCTCTTATCTCCGCCCTTTGTCTCCCCATTATCTCAAACAACTCTTGGTGAGCACTGGTCTTCGGCAATTGATAGGTGGCCAAAGGCCCGCCCATCTCCGGTTTCACCGCAACGGACCAGACATCTGTCTCTTCAAGTTTCGCCTGCTCCACCTTTACGTCAAAGGGCTTGAGCCACTTGTTGACACCCTTCACTAACTCCCTGTTGTAGAAGTTAATCATTCCCTGACCGCTCACGGTCAAATCATCCACACCTAACTCATATTCATATGGCGCCACTAGGTCTGTTGTCGCTAGGTCCGTTAACTCATATTCATACGGTATCCTCTCACCACCCTCTCGGTTACGAATTGTCTCCGTCAACTCAAAGGGCAAAAAGTCCTGCATTTGCTCAAGGGTGACTCCCTTAGAAAGGTCATAAGGTAAACCCCGTACCGTCGTCATCCAGCCACCATTTGTCTGATGGAGCCGCATATAATATGTCTCATCATCAGGACTTCTATATTGAATAGCGTCAATTACCCGCGTGACATTATTCATCTCCGCTACCGTCTCACCGTTTGTCCAGGAGACAGTACCTATCCCCTGTCTGGCGGCATCCTGGATCATGCGCTGTACGAATTTGGGGCCCCAATGTAGGCGCATAGGACTATCGGGAACCATATCCGCCTCTTGCGCCTGTATTACTTCATGCTCTAATAGTGCTCTCGCCCGATTGCTCAAGGCGGCATTAGTCGGTGAACGGAGTTCCTCGCGTGCTACTTCGATTTCGTATAGATCGTACATGGTATCGCGATTCGTCGATACGTCATAATCATCGCTAATGCGCGAGTCAAACTCATAGGTAATCGGGTCGCCAGCAGTGTCCAGCACCACTCGCACCACTTCACGTATTGTGTAATCCCAAGTATCGTCAGTCGGTGAACGGAGTTCCTCGCGTGCTACTTCGATTTCGTGTGGTAGGGCATCTGGTCCTAGCTCATGCCAGCCTGTGTCCAGAAGCTCCTGGTAGGTCATCTCCACAATTTCCCCAACCGCACGCGGAGTGTAATAACCCCAATCAGAAGGTACTAACTTTTTGGCCTCCGCCAAAGAAATGTTCTGATTCTTTGCTACCTGTTGTGCCTTTATCAGCCGTGCCTTTACCGCGCCCTGCATCCAATCGGACTGGACCTCCTCGATGTGAATGGTCTTTTGTGCATCACTAGCTGTAGGTCCGTAATCCCCAAGCGACAGACCTGCTTTTTGTGCCGTTACCTCAATCCCTTGCCGCATCTCCTTGAGGTATAGTCCTGGTTGCATACTTGCGCGAACACGGTATTTGTCATCCCCTGTCCTCAGCCAATAAACCTCAAAGTCTTGCACGTCAATCTTCCCATCCGCGACATCCTGTACGACGCTCCAAACTTCGTTCAACCCTTCAACCTTGTTGGCGTAGTCACGTACAGTCCTGGCTCCATAAGACCTATCAGGTTCCCTATTCCAAACTTCGTTCGGGGTTTGTTCGAGCGCCTGATGCACGTTAGCCTCATTCTCGAAATGTTCGGCGGTAAACTCACCTTTAGTTTCCTCTATTACCAGGTAGTCGGATTTACCTGTATTTTCCTCCAGCCATACCTCCGCTGCTTCTCTGCTCGGCAGTGCTGGGCCTTTATTACCGCTGCGTGTGTTTTTGACGTGATAAATGGAGCCCACGTCGATCTTTAACAGGGGCCTGTTCCGCCAATATGCCGGCCAGCTCGAAGCCTCGACCGCGAGGGCCTCACTCCAGACATCAGCGATCCGCTCCTCACTCGTAAGTCCCTCAGGTTCCTCAATCTTCTGATATTCCCACTTCGTCTCCCCCGTGAACTCGCTCCGCAGTGTCAGGTCAATACCGTGTGTAAGTGTAGGAGATATTCTTTCCGTTTTACGCACCCAGCCTATAGTGTTAGGCGCGATAGCACCTGGAAAATGTTCTGTGCCTTTATATACGGATTGCCCTTCGCCCCAGCCCTTCGCATTCGGGGCACTCAGTAGAATCTCCGTGTAATTGTCATAGTCGCCAGGCAATAAGTTGTATTCTTCATATTGTGCGGGTTCCGCGCCGATATTAGGATACTGCTGGGCATGGAATTCAAAGGCTCCCAGCACAGCATCCTTCATGTATTGGGTGTCGCCAATATGTTCTACTGGCACATCTGCTAACGCCTGCCGTAAGGGGCCTGCAAACATATCATATTCTGTTGGCAATTCAGCAACCCCGCGTTGATATCCCGTACCGCCAAAAGGTATATATATTCTAGGCGGTTCGTTAATATCCCACTGGCTCGTGTCCACTTGCGGCATTGTCATCCGCACGAAATTTTCTACCGCCCTGAATGCTTCTTCAGGATATGGGCTATTCCAGACGTACTGGCTGAGATACTTCCACTCAAGCGTACTGTAGGCATCATCTGCTATCAACTCAGCGCGAGCAACATTAGCCGCCTCTACATCCACACCACGACCCAAACCGCCAAGCCGTTTTTCGTCGATACGCAACTGGTTCTCGGCAATATATTCCGCGAGCTCCACTTTGGAAACATTTCCCTTACCCTCAAGGAAAGCCTCTAGTTCTAGTTGTTCGATCTCTTGCTTCTTGATATTCTGGGGTTGCTTCCCTAGCCAGTTTATCCAATCCTGCGCCGGCATGGACCGCTGTGTGGCATTATCTACGATTCGTAGTGCACGGCTTTCCCATAGCGGCGCGTCGCCAGCAAGGGTTATTATGTTCGGTGTAGGGTCAGGAGCTATAGTCTCCAACGTATAATTTATTGGCATAAGGTCAGAAGGTGACGCTGTAATTACAAGCGGTCCTTCAGCGGGGTCGCCTACCCTTGCTTGTTCCTTAATGCGGTTCCTCAGGTCCTTCCACGCAGCCTGCGGTTCTACCTTCCCTATGGTCGGACCCCCACGATATTCTGGCACGGGGACATAGAAGCCGATATTCTGTAGCCATTGGGAATACCCCTCATGTTGTGCACTTTTTCTTTTACTCGTAACAATATAGAGGGCAAGGTCCACATCGCTCTCGAATTGGAGCTCGTATTGCTTCGTTTGGTAGCCATAACGCGGCGTAGCTCTCTTTAGGTTGGCTGGTAATTTCGGCAAATCCCGTTGAGCAATAGGTGCTACACTCGGTTCTACGAACATTGTTTGGATAGCATCTGCCTGGCCCGACTGTTCCCACAGTATCTGAGCATTGGCTTCTGCGCCACCCTCGAAACCAGGCATGGCGTTCTGACTAGGATGTGGCTGTTGCTGTACCCTTCGCGAGTAATCCTGCAATCTCTCACGTACAGCCTTACCACTACGCATCATGTTATTCAGGTCCGTCAGGATAATCTTCCCAAGTGGGGACAACTCCTCGCCAAACATCTGGCTCTGCTGTAAATAAAGCTCCACTCCGCCTGGTGTACCTTTGGATTTGATAGTCTGTAATTTCACTAACGCCGCACCCAAATCAGGGGCTAACGAAAGGTTTGCTTCTCGTGCTCCCTGCCGAATGAGGCCCTCACTTCGCGCCAGGTGTCCTGATGCCGCCAGCACACCGTTAGCCGCGTTTCTGACATTGATGTCGGTAGCCTCAAACATTACGTGCGCTAGTTCCCCGCCCAATTCGGGACCGAACACATAAGCCAGTGTCGCTGCCGTTACTCTATCCACACCAGCCTTAGACAAGTTTCCGTCAGCATCCAGCATGGCCGCCTGTTCCTGCGGCGCAAGTGTCTGCATAAAACTACGTACAAACCCCTGATTTTGCGTTTGTCTGACCGCATCGTAAAAAGTTGTTCCCTCTCCGACATCCAATAGATCGAACATGGTATCGCGCATGAGCGCGGCATCCGATACCGCATTCTCAGCATCCGTCATCGGGATACCCTTCGGTATGTTTGCTAACCGTACAAATTCAGCCTGGTCCGACGGGTCAGTTCGGACACGCACCAGCATGGGCCGCTCTATTCCGCCCGTATCCATAAACTCCGCGACCTGCTGGCTATAGTCGTCGTAGCGTGGGTCGCCTTCAGATGCAAGCCGTTTCAGCACCATCGTGCGCAGGTTTCCGCTCTCCACGTTACCCATACGATCTATAAATGGACTGCCGCTATCTATCTGGTCGCCCCCGCGAATCATGCCTTCAGGAACAAATTGTTGATAAATACTATTAAACTGATGAATATTACCAAACCGCTCGCGGTCACGCGGCTGAATAGCGTTATATTCTGCATTAGGCACAAAGGTATTGAAGTCATGGCTCGCTGTCACGTTGTCCAGGTCAACTACGACATACTGATAGTCAATGGGTGTCATATTCGGCCCAAAAGCCTGTCCATTGTCGCCAAACACGCCCTCAATATCGGGGTTTTCCGCCAATAACCTATCAAATACAGCCTTTAGTTCAGGAGAAATGACCTCCGGTGCACCACCAACACGATATGTACCTTCTCTCCCCAAGCCCCGCAGGAACTGCGTTATATTGTCCATTCTTTTGATGAATGCCAGGAGCACTTGCTTCATCTTCTGGAACAATTGTGTTAGTACAGGCGTAGGTGCAACACCATCTTCGATGTATCGCTCGAACTGCTGGGCGAACAACTCCTCCGCCGCATAAGTCCAATCCGTCGTATCCAGCAAGGTCTCAAACGCCTCGCCCGTCAACCTACCATCCTCCCCCACTATTTCAGGGCGAGACAATAATTTAGTGACCAATACCTGCTCGTATTCATCCAATTCATCATTGGCCTCATACTTCGAGCGAATACGTGCGACCTCCCCGTCTAGATATTCCTTTGATGCTACCTCAAGGGTCGGGTCTAGCTGGTGACGCAACACATGCGCTACTTCGTGGATAAATGTTGGGAAATCTGCATCTGGCGCGAAACCCGCTACCACGCTAAAGGGAGTACGGCTCGTCTTATGTACAAATCCAGCCGGCATTCTACCCGCCAATACCATTTGCGCTAGTTCATCGGTAGTTCGCGCAAAGCCTATGCTATCTGGGTCGCCTGTCGGTCCGATATGGATAGTCTCCCGCCACCATTCGTTGATTACTTCCCCTAATTCACCAACACCACGCTCACGAATCTGCTCCTTTGCCCAGACCTCCGCTCGCGCATCCATCAATCCGAACACCAACTCCGCTTGCTCTACCGTCAGTTGTTGGGCGAAGGTTTCTTCTCCTCCCTTGCCCCACTCCAGCAAACGTGCTTTCACCACGTCACGCACTTCCATCACCTGCTGTGCCTCAGCCTGTTGGTTGTTCTTGTGATACGCCATTGCCTCGCGGAACACCTGCACGGGCACATTCTCTATAACTGCGTAAGGCGGTTGTCCCTGACCTGCGCGATATTCATTGACCACATCCAGTGCCGCCAAAAATGCAGCACGAGGCGCGCGCGCCTTCGCCATTTCAAAGCCATACTCCTCAGCAATGTCGTCAAGTTTCTCCGCGTGCTCAACAGTACCAAGCGTCAAATCCTCTGCCGCAGCCTCCATCCTGGCATCATCGACCACATCCTGTTGGACTGGAGTGAAGGGCTCGGCAACTTCGGGCTCTACAGTAGGCTCTGCGGCCTCTGGGGGGGCCGCTGGGCCCTCTGGAGCTTCTGTTGGACCCTCTGGTCCCTCGAAGGGTTGGAAGGGGCCTTCTGGGGCTTCTGGCGGCGTTCCGTGATACAGATCAATAACCGTCTGCATTCCCTCATTTTCGGCATCTAGTGCTTCTTTCCAATTCAATCGCCGTGCATTCGCAAGCTCTGCGTGGGTTTGCACGTCACCGGCTGAGAGCTCTCCCGCCTGTACTCGTGATTGTTGTTGCCAGAATTCCGTAACCAGGTCCTTATCGCGTTTTTGGTACTCGCTCTGGGCTCGTCTTAGGTTCGCTACTGCATCCGCGTAAACGTCGTTACCAGTGTGTACCCGAATAGCTTCGATAAGGAAGTTATCAATTGCCTCCTGTTGGGCCTGATCAACACGTACCCATTCGGCGTAAGCCTCGTTTATGGGCTCCAAAACCTCTGCTTGGTAGTCACCACCCCTGCGACTGAAGAAGTCTGACTGGATTGCCCGCCTGCGCTCGTTGAAGGCAATGGTTGCATCCTGTTGTCGGGTAAATGACGCCTGAAGATTAGTAGCATATGGCCCCAAACCCAACGACGATAAATTGTCGGCAATACTATCAATAAATATCTGTGCTCTCTGCCTGAACTGCTCCCAATTCCGGTCTGCCTGGGTGAACATCTGTGCTATCAGATATTGCCGCTCTATTGGACCCGCCTGATTGATCCTGCTCCATGCCTCTCGTAAATTCTGCATGTGTGCGACGTGGGTAGCTCCCCTGCTCATGTCCAGGTTAGTGAGCAACCTTATTAAGCCACCAGGACCCTCGTTCTCTAGCACAAACTGTGCATGTTCCGAATCTAGGTTGGTCTGGTTCCGTAACTGTTCTAAAATCCCATCTTCCGCTTCCTGCTTCAGAGTCTCAAATATAGCGTCAATACTTTCGACACTAGCATCTTGCGGTAAACCCCGTAACGCTTCGTTGACAGCCTCTCCAATGCCGATATGCTGTAGCAAACGCAATGTGGTTCCAGGCGGTAGGCCCCGCGCCTCATCTACCGCAATGGCATGTCTATCGTACTGAACGGTAAGTGCTTCGGTAATCACCTTACCCAGCTTGACCGGATTCTTCGTCTGTAAAATCTGGGCATACAACATCTTCATCCGCTCACGGCCCAAAGTCTGTTCTAGCGTAACAGGAATAGGGTCAATACCGCCACCTATCCTGTGCATCACGGCCCACATTTCCTCATACGCCGACAACATGGCATACGCGGATTGCTGTTGCTCTGCCGCTGCGGCCAAATGGGAGAATAGACCAATCTTCTGACCGATAGTCTTTCCCACCTTCTCCGTTCCCTGCAAACCCGTCAATAACAGCCCGCGTAGTCCCTTGCCCGTAGGTTTCTCCGCAGTCAATATCAGGCTCATTGCCTGTGCTACTCCACTCTCCAGGCCCGCCTCAGCACCTGCGGTATGGTCCCCGCCAAAGCCAATACCCTGCGCGAACCGTACCGGCGGCTCTCCATACGCGGCCATGCGCTTCTGTAAGTCTCGTGTTCGCGATATTTGGTCCACAAACCTACCGTACAGACCACGCGCCGGCATCGTGAACAGGTTATTCCACACATTGTTGAGTAAATATGCAGGATTAGTACCGAGTAGAAATATACTTGACCATGTTTTTAGTGTCTGCGACACCATCCAGCCAAAACCAAGCTCCTTCACGCCGAAGGTGTCTATACCCCAACTGGCCGCCTGATTTAGCATTATGTCTTTTTGGATCGTTCTATAACTATCCGCACTGAACGGGTTCTTTGTGTCGGAGATATGCTCTATGTAGCCATCAAGCCAGGTTTCTGGTTGCCATTCACTTTGGACTTCTCCATTCGCGGGGTCAACTACCTGCGTCGCTTCTCGATATTCCCGCAGTATTGCATCGCGTGACGCTTGGTCCTTAATAAGTGCATTTCGTACACTCACATCGTCGTACTTGAGGGCTGGAACCATTTCGCCCCTATCGTTCTTCACCTTCTTGTCAGTTGTAATGGCCGCCGCGATGTCACGTATTAGCCGGTGTCCTGGTTCGTGGGCTACAAAGTCTGTGTACAATTCGTCTACGGTACGCGGGATGTCATCCACATTCTCCACACCCAATTCACGGGCTAGTGCCCTTCTATCCACGCCCTCAGCTACGATATTGTGTGCGAGTACCCGTTGCAGGATACGCCCATTGATGGTGTTATATGCCGCCGCTGCCTGCGGCGTATCTGCGCTCTGTTCGAGACTCGCATTCGCAAGGTTATCCAATTCCCTTTTCGACATGTGCGCAAACGCAGTCGGGTCCTCTGAGTTTATGGGAATTGCATCATCTATGTATTTACCAATCTGCTGTTCGGCCCGAATAACTGCATCACGAGCATTGGAGCCAGGTGTCAGGGTAGCCAACTTAAACGGCATCTTGTTGTACCACCTATTTCCGGTTGTTTTCCCCTCTGCCGCCCTCACAATGTCCATCCCAACAAGCATTTTCTCAAAAGTGCTGAGTTCCAATGCCTGGCTTCTTCCCACTCGTTGTGGCGTAGTATTGGCGAGCAGGTCACGGTAAATGTGAAACGCATCATCCAGAGTTTGGCCCGCATCGGCTGCCGTTTCTACAGCCTGAAGTTGCAGGTCGAACTTCTTGTCATACGTCGCACGGTCCATGCCGCGTATCTTGCCTGGAAGTGGGATACCTGCGTTTCTCAGGGCCCGCGTACCCTTAAAACCTATACGCGTCAGGGACATACTCATGTCTCCCATTTTTTCTAGTGGGTCGAGTGGCGACAACATCCCAGCAAATTCTCTGATCTGTGCAGGAGCTCCCCTGACATACTCCTGTGTTATTTCGGCAGGGTCCTCCCCCGCCATTACACGCCGGCGAAATTCCGTTAGAGCGGTTGCCCATGCAGATTGTGACGGTAAATCGTAGTCCACCAACACTTGCCAGCCCGCACCAGGAGACTCCACCCATGCCTTCTCATCAGGCGACCACACCCTGTCTTTCTGCCAATTGTGTCGGACCCAATCTTCAGGGTAAAGCCCCTCCACCAACTCATCCATCGCGGTCCCTTGTTTGAACCATTGCTTGGGCAGTTCAGAGCCTGTAACTCCCAAGCCCGCAGTCAAACCCAACGAAAGGAGTTTGTACTTCCAGTTCCGCGCCACAAAGCCACCATAGAGCCAAGTGCCGAAAATACCCGCTTCTGACTGCGGGATTGTCTCAAACAATATCTTGCCGGCCTCAGCAGCCGCCTTTGGGTTATTCAGGATTTCTTGTACTGTACCGAATTCTTCATTTTTTCCGAACTGCGCACCAGCAAGCTGTAGCCCAAAACCCAGCCCCTGTTCTACCTTGTGTACTCCCCAATCAAGTGTCTCATCCAGCTTATTGAACCAATCGCTTGTCCCAAATCCTTCCTGGTCCTTGCCAAAAAAGGTTTTATATGCCATATACATACTAGCCGCTGATGCAGCGATTAGAAGGGTTGTACCTACTGCTGGGGCGGCTGCTGCTAGGCCCCCGACACCAGTAAGGCCGGCTGCAAAAACGAGAGCCGGTTTCGCCAAACTTGCCAGGCCAATCGTGGACACTGTCTGGAGACCCAGCCCAAATATCTTACCCGTCGTAGACGACATCTGCGCTTCCCGTTTAGCACGAATGAGCTCATCATACTGCCAATCGGGGTGTTGTGACACAGATGGTAGCCCAAACACATCACCTACCGTATCTG
>Ga0098039_1000517_pt1 | contig 16141 bp, 7 predicted proteins | sample 6_EtaG_FD_75047 | JGI IMG/M metagenome (GOLD analysis project Ga0098039, IMG submission 75047) | Marine viral communities from the Subarctic Pacific Ocean - 6_ETSP_OMZ_AT15160 metaG | ecosystem: Environmental > Aquatic > Marine > Oceanic | place: Pacific Ocean | collected 2015-01-08 | reverse complement strand
TGATCGAAGGCAATCGCGCCATCGAGTTTCACCCGGTTGCCCTCACCGCGCGCCGCGGCCGTCCAGTCATTGGCACCATTGATCAACTGCTCCTCGAAATCACGGTCGAACCCGGAGAACAGACGCAGAAGGACGTGGAAGTCCTTGCTCGGGGCAACGTCCTTGATGTCCCGAAGGTTCAGCATGTGCTTGTACGCATCCAGAGCAGGTGAGAACAGGTCGACCATGGCCGACTTGAGGTGCGACAGTCGTCCGGGTCGCCACTCGGTTGAAGCATCGCCGTAGTATTCCTGCTGGCGGTTCTGGATATTGCTTTTCGGGGTCTCCATCTCGATGTTGGCCAGAATCTGGTTGCGCTCACTCAGACCGGCCCAGAGACGGACCTGCATACTCGCATGGTCGAGCAACCCGTGGGCGTTCTCGGGGAGCTTGTCGAAGATGTACGCCGAGAACTTCGGTGCCTGTTGCCGTGTTGCCGCAGGATTCATGAGGTAGGCGCGAATCCATTCCGCAAACGCTTCGCCCAGTTTGTAGTCGATCTTGGCCTTACGGCCGCGCTGCTTCACTGAACCATACTGCCAGAAAGCCTCCATCTCGGTCTTCATAACCTCACCTTCGGCGGTGAGTTCCTTGATCTTCTTACCCTCTGAATCAATCCGGGTTGTGAACAGCGGATACATGACGGCGAACTGATCGTCCAGGAAGTGACCCAGTTCGTGCGCACTGGTGTCGATGTCACCCGCGAACTTGATGGTGATCATCCCTTCGGGATATTTGTAGTTGCCCAGAACACTGCGTTTGGTTTGGCCGCGCTTCACTTCGCGCTTGAACAGTCGGCCGAGGTTGATGACCAGTTGATCGAGTTTGACCGGATCGCCACCCGGCTCGGGCGAGACCTCGATGCGCTTGACTGCTTTCGACTTCTTGGACTTCTTCTTCTTTTTCTGTCGCGGAGATTCAAGCATCCTGATCGGAGCGCCAAACTCGCCGCCCAAGTTGCCCTTTTCACCCTCGCCATCGGTGATCGATTTGATACCCGACTTCTTGAGAAGGTTGCCAACACGTCTGGTCAGCGTCGAGTCAACATTCAGGAAGTAGCGCGGTTGACCGCCAATCGCCTGAATGTCGCCACCGAGTTGGCTGATCAGTCTTCTGTCAACGGGATGACCACGCAACTCAAACCGATACGCGCCCGTCACGCGACTTCTCTTGATGATGATGCCGTTGTGAAGAACCACGGTCGCGCCGTGTTCCATGACCTGCGTCACAACCTCTTCCGGTGACATCTCAATCGCCTTGGCCTTGTGGCCGAGGTTGCCGAGTACCTGCGTGACTCTCTTCGGCGGGATCAACATGCCCAGTATCGGATCGCCCTGATCGGTAACCGCGCGCCGCGCCTTCACACCACTCAGAAGGTTCTCGCTGTTGTCCAGAAGTTTGTCCCAGATGGACAGGATCGAACCCGTGAGCATGTGGCGCTTGACTGTGGAGAACTCGCCCATTTGCTGGATGTCGTTATTCCACCCTTCCCCTGCTGTTGCATGATCAACCTTTGCCCACTTCTTGGCCGCAATCTCGGCTTTGAGATCGGGTTCAAGGATATATTTCCAGTCGCCATATCGAGGACTGAAGTAGCGGTATCTGGTGACAGTCTGGCCGACACGGGCGTTCGCGGTCGCCTTGGCCACCTTGTGGTCTGTCTCAGAAACGGTGAATGCGTAAGTCCTACCACTCCCCTTGCGAAGCGCCCAAAAATCAATGGGCTTGTTGAAGGTCGATGGGGGAAGGTGCATGTCATCGAACGAGGTGAAGTTGTTGCGGTACTGCAACTCCAGTTCGAGCAGTTTGGTTTCCATGCCACTTGTCGTTGCGACCGTCTCTTCGGATATCTGCTTGACCGACTCGGCCCCGAAATCCTGAATACCACCGTCAATCCGCCCCATCGCTTCCCACTCGGAGGTCAGGTAACTCAGTCTGGCGAAGAACTCGCCAAATACCATCTTTTGCCGGTCAACCGTCAACATCAACATGCGGTTCATGAACTTCTTGACCTGTGGCATTCTGGTCTCGTTGATCTCACCTTGCGCGTCCATGATGTTGCGCAGTCCCATCTCGTCTTCAAGGTTCTCCCCGGTAAGAATGGGTGAACCGCTCTCATCGCGCCCAGCGCCGCCGGGGCTAAGAGCGTCGAGAATCAGGTCTCGCAGCGCCGCCTGGGCTACAGGGGTTTCAATGTTGTCTGAAGCGTCGAACATGCCAGCGGACGCGGTGTCCTTCTGACCCGAAGTCAAAGACCCCATCTGCTCAAGACGACGCGCTACCGAAGAGGTAAACCGCTTCTGGCCGGGTATGTCTGAGGTGACCAGTCTGTACCGCGGCGCATGTACCTGATTGGTTCGGTGTGATCTGCCCGTTCCCTGTACCGCTTCTGCCGCCTGCCAACCTGCCTGGAGGATGTAGTGGTTTCGGCGCTGTTGATTCTTGAAGGTGCGACTGGAGTGATAGCTGTATCCCGTGCCGCCCGTTTTGGACATGACCAGAATGCGCTTGTCACCGTTCTTGAATGCCTCAACATCCTTGGCGACCTTGGACTTACTCCAGCCCTCCTCCGTCTTCGTGCCGTCTTCATGGTGGATGATGCGTTTTTGGCGACCGGTGTTCTCGGCAACATTCTCTGTTCCATATCGCTGAAACAGGTAGTCAAGCGGGTTCGGGGGTACGGGAATCAGCGCCAGTTCCTCAAGAAACGCATCCCTCTCGGCGACCATCTCCGGGTCTTCCATAGGCTGACCGGCCAGCGGCCCCTCTGTGTGTTGGACGGGAACCCATTCCTCTTGGCCGTCAACGACCACCATTTCATACTTGATGACAGGATAGTACGCCCTAACGAAACCGAGCATGTCTTCCTTGGGCGTCAGGTTCAGCCCGTCCAGACCACCCTCCGCTTCCTTGACTCTCAACAACTCCCTCTTCAACTGCTCGTTGCCAGTGGTGGTCAACTGAATGATGACGCTCTCACCTGCCGCGAGGTCTTTGTCCATCTGCTCAAACATGCTCGGCATGGCCATTGTCATGCCGATATGTTCAAAGAATCGTTGCTGCCTGCCCCATATCTCCGACTCTGCGTTGGGGCCACCCACCTGATCCCGATTGGTCCTCCTAAGCGCATTGTGGATATTTTGGGATATCAGTTGCCAACCATTGGCCATCTTGTCGTAGTCCGCAGTCTCTTCTTCTGTCAGATTGTGAATCTGCTGTTCGTGTTCGACGCGACCCTTCCACGCGCTGCTTGCGCCCATGGAAAGGCGACGGCGCATATACGTCCCGGCCATCTTGGTTTCACGCGCGACGAACTCAAGCGCCGCCATGCCGTTCTTTCTGATCTTGCCGATGAAGTCAGTGAGGTCGTTGAACGGAGTGTTCCCACCCCACAACCCAAGTCGCTCGGCGTAAGCCACGTTGGTCAGTTCCGTGAATCCGGTGGCCGAGGAGTAGAGGATTCGCGCTTTCGGATATCGCCTTTGCAGATCACGCCCCGCCCTTGCCTTCGCGGCAGGTTTGTCACCGATGATGTTGCCCATCTCATGCGCTTCGTCAAAGACGATCACGCCATCGAAGTTGTCATCATCAAGCCAGTTGTCAATGTCCTTCGCGCGGGACTGCTCTACATAGGCTTTGACCCTCTTGCCAAGTTTAGTGTGTTTGCCGACAGTGCGGTTGCTGGCAAGGATCAAACTGTTGACCGCGCTATCCCATGCCTTTTTGATCGTGCCGCCAGAGCCGTGTTGGTGACCGTCCCCGGTCTTGATCCTGTAATCCTCTTCGCCCTTTGCGTTCGTGCCTTTCTCAAGTGTCAGGCCAAGTTCTTCAATGGCCTGCTCGATGTTCGGGGGTGTCTTCTTGTCCTTACGCTTGAGAAGGTCATACGAGGTGAACATAATTCCTTCGTCCTGGGTGATCTCGTCGCCCAGTGTGTAATCGTGCTGACCGAAGATCATATTGCCGTCGCCGTGCGCTTCCTCCATGTCGTTCCTGGCAGCCTCGATCAGACCCTTGCTCTTGCTGACCCAGATATGCTTCTTGCGGCCTTGGTTGATGTTGTCCAGGAAGACCGTGCAGATAGTCGTTCCCTTACCCGTACCCGTGTCATCGCCCGTGAATGAACCCTTCCTGTACTCCACGCCCTCGCCCATCTTTTCCTGGGTCTCGGGATCAGTCCAGGTGATCTGCCCTTTCTCAAGGAACTGATTGTGCGCCTGCCCGATCCTCGCGGCCGCTTCAAGCTGCGCGATGGACGGCTGGCCCGATTCAATTACTTCGGGTGGGATGTGCAACTGGTAATCAACAGGCGGCGCGTCAACCATGGACATCGCTGCGGATTCAACCAGTGGTGATGGGTGGGGTTTGGCACCTTCGATCTCGATGCTCGGAACGTGATCCGCGAACATCTTGGCGTTGCCGTCAGCTTTCTTCTTTTTCTTGTTTTCCTGGACCCTTACTGTGTCGCCCTTGCCCTCACCGACTCCGGTCGGTAGTCCCTCTCCAGATACTCCTGTGCCACCTCCAGTAGTTCCTGTTCCGCTTCCTCCCGGTTCAGGTTGTCCAGGCTCTCCAGTTGTTCCCTCAGTAACCTCGTCGCCGCTTGTTGGTCTGCGGACTCCAGTTGTTCCACCACCTCCTCCACCTGTTCCAGGTCGTCCAGGTTGTCCCGTTGCGCCTCCAGTGCCTGGCGAAGTAGTTGTACCAGGTACACCTGGTCGTTGACCACCGGGTGTAGAAGGTGTGCCTTCGCCTGCCGGTTCAGGGGTGATCGCCGGTTGAGACTCTTCGTCTGCCTCAGTCGGGATAGCTGGTCGGTCATTGCGGACTCCTTCAAGTAATTCTAGCAGGTCGGGGATGCTTTCCACCTGCCCGGTGACGATCTCAGGTGCTTCTTTTGTTACATCAGAGGGCTTGTCGATCACCAGAATGCGGGTGTCGAAAGAAGTCCCCATCTTGTAGTAGACCTTGCCATCGACGCCCACGTTCGCTCTGACGTGATACTCGGCGCTGATGCCGCGCCACCACTCTTTGATCTTCTTGGACTTCGCGTTCGGCCCCATCCCACCGGCACCTTCGACATCACCCTTCCTGTTGATGCCGCCACCCACGATGGCCACAAGGCGACCACCCGGTTTCAGGCGCTTCAATGCCTCTTCGACATGCTTCGCGCCAACCATGATGTCCTTCTTGCCACCCAGTTTCTCGCCCTGCTGGCTGAACGGGGGGTTCATCAGAACAACGGTCGGCTTGACGTGCGGCGGCAGGAGTCCGTTGGCGTGGATCGCGTCCACACCGGATGTACCCGAGGGGTTCAATTCCTTGACCAGACTCTTGCGCTTTGGGTCGATCTCATTAACAAAGGTGGAGTCGGCCTTGTCGATGGCCATCACCGCGATGTTGCCCGTACCGGCCGATGGTTCCAGAACAGAGTCGTTCGCGTTGACCTTGGCGATCCACGCGGTAGCAAAGGCGTAATCCCACGGAGTGGAGTATTGCTGGAACTTCAAGCGCTGGTCATCTGCCTGCGTTTGCGTCGGCAGCAGATCAATGACCTCGCGCAACTTCTCGGCGACCTTCTTCGCATCAGCCAGCCCGGTTTCGGGATCAGGCTTGATCGTGTCGCGGATATACATGTTGACGCCGAGTTCAACCGAGTTGTAGGCATCGACCATCGACCATACACCCGCCTCGATGGGAACATCGTCCCATGCGTGCTTGGCCATGGCAGACAGTTCGCGCCAGTCGAACTTCTCTTTCTTCTTGATCTTTCCGTAGACCGTCCGCGCTAACTCGACGCCTTCCGATGGCATCATGTCAATGTGGCGAAGGATTGCCAGAGTTGCCTTGGTCTGATCGAACTCACCCTCCAGCTTGATGCCAAGGTCGCTGACGAGTTTTCGTAGCTGGGCGCTGGTCAGGTTCAGCATGTCCTGGTAAGTGACCGGTTCCCCCTTCAACACATGCTGGATCGTCTCTTCGCGTCCGGTCTTCAGTTCATACTTATCGTTCGCGCGCTCGAATGCCCTGTTGACGATGTCATGCGCATCGTCCAGCTTGTTTTGGATGAATCGCTCGCCTTCCACCGACGTACTGATATTGCGACGAAGATGCTCTGTTGCGGACTCCAAAGCGATGGCGGGTGCCTGACCCTCTTTGGTAATCTTCCGGTTATAAACAGTCAGAACTTCTTCGATGTTGTCGTTTCGTATTCCCTTCGCGGGGTCTACGAATGCCCCTGACTTGCTTCCCCAGTCCATGGCGAGAAACGTCACCCGATCAATAGCCTTATCGACCTCAACCCGCACCTCATCAGGTAGCGACTCGATCCAGTTGACTTCGGGTTCTGCCACCCCTGATTCTTCGCCCGGCACGATTTCATAATGAGGCCCACCAGCGCGGGTCTCATACCTTCTGGCGATCCCATCCCGCTCCAGTTTCTTCCACAACTCTCTTGCCTCTTCGGAAACCAGTTGCCCCGAACCCAGTGGCTTATTCTGAGAGTGGGCATCTTCTGCCGCCTTCATGATTAACGATGTTGCAACACCCTTTCGCCGATCACCTTCTGGAACGAACATTGTCCCGACATAGGGACGCTGTTCATCTTTCAGAACAGTGAGGTAGGCATCACCCTTTGTGAACACCACCGCTGGTTGCGTCTCAAGATCACCTGCATCCTTTGGCCCCGTTATCCCTGTCGGGCCGGGTTCGCCTTCGGCCTCTTCGGTGGGTTCCGCAATCTCTGGTTCGGCGTCTTCCTTTCCTTCCAGCTTGGCGCGTAATTTCGCCTCTTCTGCGCCCTGCTTCGCTTCCTGCTTCGCCGCGTTTTCTGCCGTGGGTTCGGCGGCAACCACTTGTGCGGTCTGCACAACGCGACCATCAGGGCCGCGCAGTTTGGGCCGCATAACCTTCGTGATGGTCGGTTTTTCCAACTTGCCAGTTTTATCTTCTTCCCACGCGACGACATCGACCTCGTTGTCACCTGTAACAAACTCCTGACCTTCGGGGTCTTCAATCGCGTATCCCTCATCGAGGAGTTTTGTAATGATCGCGTCGGAGCGTTCAATGCGCGCAGCATCCCGGTGCTGCTCTGCGCGTTTGCGCATTCGCCATGCGGCATTGGCTAACCTGAACGGGTCGCCGTCTGCTTCTGCTGCATCTACTTCGCGATCACTGGAGGCAAGCGCTTTGGCTTTCCGGGTTTCTGCTACTTCTTCTTCCGGTGCTGCTGTAACTTCTTCGCCGCTGATGACGGGTTCTTCGACTGGCTGACGTATATCCTCGCCGCCTTCGACTTCGCTGACTTCCTCGACATCCCCTCCTTCTCGAACTGGTCCCTCATCGACTGGTACTTGCGGGGCATGGTCTGGCTCCTTTACCTTTGTGGGTTTTTCAAAAGATAAGTACCAACTCTTCTCGCCGGTGGCAGGATCGACCAGCGATAACAACTTGGGTTCCAGCTTCTTTTTCTTGACCTTGCCTTTGACCTTGTTGTCCCAGAGTGACGGATGGTCGAGGTAGGTTCGCGCAGTCTCTTCGTCACCGCCGAACTCAAGGAACGTGCCTTCATCATTCGCGCCGACCGGTGGTTCAACTCGCTGCGGCAGGGGCTTGCGCGCCTCGCGCCACTCTTCGCCTTTCCTCGCCTCTTCCTCAATGGTTACATCACCATACTGTTGCAGGAACTCACTGGGTTCCGGTTCTGTCGCTTCTGTTGGTGCGGGTACGGGTTGCGGCGCTGTTCCTTCTCTCGCGGCCCGGTATTCGATCAGACTGTCCAGTTCTATCCGTACCGCTTGGGTCTGTGGCATTGAGAAAGACGGCGCTGCACCCTTTTTTGTTCTGCTAATCCTCGTCTTAAAGCCAATCCCCAAAAGCAACCCGTCAGACTCATTCCCCAATTCGACCTGCTCCTGCTCTCTGGCGATGGCCGCATCGATCTCAGCATCCGACAATGTGTCAAGCAGGGTGGTTCCGGTCACCTCGTCTGTGGCGTAGTCTGCAACCTGGCCCTTATCCAACTTCAGGTCGCCCAACTCTTCTTCAACTTCATCCTGTCTGCTTTTGGTGACGACTGTTTGCGTACCGGTTTCTCTCGTTTCCTCCCAGGTCATCAGAATCTCGTTAAGGTTCACGCCGCGAATCTTCTTGGATCGTTCTTCAAGGCGCTCCTCTTCCGCCTGAATCTCCTCATCCCCCATTCCCCACGAACGCGCCTTTTCGCGCAACTTCTCACTAATGTGTTGCGGCGCTTCTTCCCGTTGCTCTTTCAGCCTTTCAGCGGTCTCTTCCTGGACTTCCTCATCGAGTTTCAACACCGTGCCTTTACCAACGTCCTCCATGCGGAGATGCAGGTCAGTCAATCGCTGCTCGATCTGCTCGGGTGTCGCCCCGGATTCTTCGCCCATTGCGCGAAGCGATTCGCGAAGACGGCGAACCTCATCAATGCCCAGCTTGCGTCTGGCCCGGCCCCTGCGGTATCTCGCGTTCGCAGCGCCCGACGTGATAAGGCTGAACAGGAAACCGGAAACACCACCAGCGGCAGGCGCTTCGCCGTGCGTCCACAGTTCTTCGGTATCAATGTCGCCCGGCATCCACTTGCGATTCTCGTCGTAATAAATACGCGCAACGAGATTGCCGCCTTCGGTCTGGAGAAATTCCTGTAGCGATTCCTCAAAAGCCTCAACGCCTGAATCGGCAAGGACGCGGCTTAGCGTGCCACCCGATGCCTTGTTGAAACGTGTCAGCATCCGACTGATCGGAATTGCCTCGGTTGTGCCAAGAATGCCATTCCAGAATCCCGACTGACGCGCCGTCTCTTCGTCAGCGCCGTGGCGAATCGCATCCTGATAGCCCTCGTCAAAACCAAGCAACCCACCGGCCACCGCAGGGAATGCCGCTGGCGCTTTCGACATAAAACCACCGAGCATGAAACCGGTCATGCTCCCCATCGCCTCGGGCATGGTCGAAGTCCAGAACGCTTCGTCATTGCGGGGGTCGACCGGGAACCATTCGTGAATGGTCTTTTCCATCTCCTCGCCCAACCAGTAGGCGGCAAGGTCTTTCGTCTCGCGGCCGTTGTACTGCTGCCACTCTTCGGGCAGGATCGTTTCATCCATCCACTTGCGCATGATGGCAGACGGGCCGAATCCGCTATCCACCATCCACTTATCGATGGCCGCTGACCCGCGAAGTGCGGACGGGATTAGGACGCCAAGAGTACGGAAATAGCGGTTCGACATATCGAGCGCGATTTCCCTGTTCGTCATTGGCTTTGGCGTTCCCTTGAGGGTGCCAAGCTGCGATACCTTTTCCTTGAACAGATCGTCGTGTAGCTTTTGCCGCTCCTCCTTGAGGAACTCCCATCGCTGTTGCAGGTTCTTTGCCTGATCTTCTGGAACCACGGCTCGCTGACGCTCTAGATTCTCGATCTCTTCATCCATGCGCCTGAGTCCATCACGCTTGCTGGTCATCTTGCTGATGGACTCGAATATCTTCTGTTCTTCCGGGTCTTCGCTCTGCGCGAGACTCCTCAACCACCGGTCCATTCTTACCTGTGTCGCGGGGTCAGACTTTTGCAAATCATCAAAGGCGCGACGATCATCGGCGTGACCGGAAAAAGCCTTCTTGGCCAGATCGAAGTTCTGGCGGTTCTCGCGCTGCCTCGCGACCATGGCGGCATTCAGTTTTTCTTCCTGTTCCTTCCGCTGCCCGACCTGCGCCATGATCGCATCACGCTTCTGGGCAACACCAGAAGGCTGAACAGGTTGGACGGGTTCGGCCTGAACTTCGGGGGGAGTTGTTGGTTCGATACCGAAAGCCTGAAACAGATCGTCTTCGTCAACCTCTGTCTGGCGCAGATCATCGGGATCGTCCTGACCGAGAGGGGTCATCGAATTTGCAGTTGTCATCAGTTAAATCCCCAGCGCTCTCATGATCTCGTCAATGGGTGTGCCAGATGTCCTGGACAGTTCAAAAATCACGTCATCAACTGACTTTCCCCACTTCTCCGCTGTGTGTTCAATTTGCTTCATGGTGATGGTTTTGCCACCCGGTGTCGTGAATGATGCCGGGGGAACTGAGAATGGCGTAACCGGATCGGCCATCTCCATCCCTGGGTAGCCCTCTCCGTACAAATCGATTTCGGGTGGCGATTTCGGCGCAGGCTCCCACCCAACTTCCGACGAACCCGGTGTGAACTGAATAGGCTCCCGCACGGTGGGCATGGGTGTCGGTGGCACCGTCCGAACTGACTCCTGGCCTTGGAACGGCAATCCATAGGGGAACTGTGGCCCGGTCGGCATCGGGGTTGCCCCTCCCGGCGTTTGGAACTGCATGGGGGGCGTCGGGGTCGAGATGACATCACCAATGAAGTCACCAATGCCTGCAAGGCCGGTTTTCGCCGAGTCCCAATAGTTCTGCCAGAAACCGGCAGTCACCGGGGGCGCTGCGGGCGCTGCGGGCGCTTCCGTTGTCTCTGCGCCTTCCTCGCCCGTCTGCGTACCCCTGTATTTGGCCATATATTTGGCAGCTTTTTGCAGGTACGCATCCCTCATTTCGCCTTCGGCCATACCGTCAGCAGCATCTTGGGCTTCCCTGGCCTTTTCCAACATGTCTTCGCTGGTATCGGTATCACCACCCTTGCCAGACTTCGCGGCCGCGACATCGATATCGTGTTGGCGTCTGGCTTTCATCTCCTCGGCACGTTTCTTTGCCGCCGCTTCGCTCTTACGGGCTTTCTTCTCACCCTGCACCACTTGGCCGAAGTTGCGGCCCTTGCCGTAAGAGACGCCCTTCTCGCTTGTCTGAATGTTCTGTAGTTCACGGCGGGTCTTGCCCGTGCCGCCAACCTTCTGCGCCCAGTACGCATCCTTGTAGGTCGATCCTTTGGGAACGCCATACTTCTCTGCCTCTTCGTCTGACATCTTCCGCGTGTCGATGCTCGATCCTGGCGGTAACGCGCTGCCACCGATGGCCTGTGGGAGTTGGGTGCCCCAAGTTCGTTTGGCGTTCGGCCGCGGCGCTCCGGGGTGACCGGCCGCAATGGCCTGCTGAGTCTGGGTGAAATCACGGCCCGGTGCCTGACCCTCCCGGTAGGTCGGTTGTTTTAACCTTGAGTTCCATTCCAGCGCTGGGTGAGTGCCGCCCACAATGGCAGAGCGCTGTTCGTTCACAGCGCCCGGCGCTGCCTTGGCGCGGACGTTCGGGTTGGAGTGAAACCCGGCGATCTCAGTGGCCGAGGGCTTGACGCCTGTACCTGCCGCACCAGCATTCAGTTTTGGTTTCCCGATGAAACCGGGTATTCGGTTTGGCGTCACACCGTTGCGAGTCGGCGGCAAGGGAGTTTGGCGACCACCGTACATGGCCTGCTGTCGATCAATGACCTTCTGCTGGCGCGGGTTGATCTTCTTCTTTGATTTTGGAAGTGGGGTTGGCATGACGGGGATTCCTTGTCTGAATCGGCGTCTTGCCAGATGTGCGCCGTCTTGGCGACTTCTCGATTATCAGGAACCGCGCTCGTGAACGCGGTATTCAATCTGACATTCTGCGGTGTCGGCCTTGAAGTAAAGCGTGGTCACCGTGCCGTTGAGGGGAATCCATCCGTACTCACCGGGATCGACCCTGCCCCAGTACACCCCGGTCGAAGTGCCGAACTCGACAAAGTTGGTGGCGTCGTGGTTCCAGATGAACAGGAAAGACGGCCCGTTACCACTGGCGGCAACATCGGCATCAATCGTTACCCCCTCCTCAACAAGGCCAATACCCTTATGGCGAGAGTCCAAACCGTCACCGTCTGTAATGACGATCTGAGCCGGTTGAAGAGTGCTATTCCTGACAGTGTCGGTGACCTGCATATTGAATTGAAGAGACATCGCAGTTCCTTTTTGCGGGATTATACCTCAGAACCCGACGAACGAATGCACTTTTAACCACTCAACTATTGTCGGCTCAAATCGCAGGACTTTCACATCGTACCCATGGGTTCTCAGGGAATCCTTCATTTCATCAGCCTTGGAGTTTGTTGAGTGAATGACTATTTTCCCAATCGCAGGGTGGTTGCGACAAATCCACTCAACCAGTTCAAATCCGGTTTCACCCTTGTACCCTGGTTGTTCCTCCAGATCATGATCCAGGAACAGGACATCGAATGCTGTTGACTCCAGGTGTCTAACCGCTGCCTGATTGCTTCTCGCAAACACAGCGTGGGGAAAGACCCGTCTAAAGGGTTTCTGACGCCGGTCTGGCGCATCATCGTGAAAGAGTATTTTCATGACAACGGAATCAATTCAATCGGCATCTTCTCATGGATCAGCCAGCGGCCATGCCAGACGCCACCCTCACCTTCCTTCATCCTCATCGTCGTTTGTGAACGGCCACCGACAACCAGTTCAAGACTGCCGTTGACCTTCTCGATGTACCAAACCTCTTCGCAACCACCTGCGCCCTCACCGATCTGGTTGTTGGCCGCGAACTCGATCTCACGCTCATCGAAGTCGATGCGCCGGTAATTGAACCACTTCCCAACCAGCCGCGACTCCTCTTCAGGGAACCCGCCATCAATGGATATCTTCCCGTCCCACCGCTCACGCAGTTCCTCCAGCGCCTCGAAACACAGACCCTCATGCTTAAACCCGTGGATCGGGTGGTTGCGACCCTTCTCATGTTCCCATTTTTGCATGTTACGGTGAAACAGCACAATTCGACCATCCCAGTCATGCTGACACATCGTAGATTCAAGTGAGTGAATGCCATGCGGGATGATGTTGAACGGAGTGTCCGTCATGTGCCAGCCGAACCTGAACGTGTCCTTGTCGCCGTGGATGTGGATGTAGGTCAGGTCGGAGTAGTCGTTCATGAACTTGGTAGCGCACAGCGCAGGCCAGCAACGCGACTTGTCGATCACAGCTTGCCCTGATTCAAACTCAGGCTCGTCCCGGTACTCAACCCCCGTCATAGCCCAGATTCCCCTCGACGCCTCTGTGCGCCAGTAATCGGGCCAGAACAGCGCCCCATGCTCCTGGTAGTGCGGGTCATCGAAAAGAAATTCCGGGTTCACTGACACAGTGTTGTCAGCGTCAAGTAGTAGCACTTCGCTGAACCGGCAGTTGAGGATCGCGTAGGGTTTCAGTTCCCACCCGTTGAGCGTGCGCCACTCCATCGGTTGATCGTCGCCACGGACAAAGGTGATGTCGCCAAGGTGCGAGAACAGGGCGCGGGCCTTGTCGTCCATCTCCCACCGATTGCGATACCAGACCTCGATGGGAAGATCACAACCAAGATCGCGCAGGACGGTGATGTTGACGTAGGCATTGGTGAGCAGGCGTTGGCCACCGGCGCAGATGACGATGCCGCGACCATGCTCGTCGCGCGAATCCGGTGGTGTTGCCTCGACGTACTTGAGGCACTCTTCGCGGTAGTTGGATTCAGTGAGGTTGGGCCAGTTCATGCTTTTAACTCCGGCGCAGGCCACCATTAAACCAACTGCGTTGATCAAGTTTGCGACGATACACTTTTTCGGACTTGGCGTAATCCGTGGTTGAACGCGAATGACTGTGGTGCAACGCCTTCACTTCACCACGAAACACCGGGCGTAAACCAAGTCCGTGAACAAGGCAGTTACCAAACCAGTCATCATCAAACCCCGGTTCAACAAAATCCTCACTATCACCACCGACCGACCACAGATTCCAGGTATCAAGAGCGCCCAAAAAAAAGAAAGGGCGCTGATTCTCAAGGCCGGTCAAAACAATTCCGGTTTCAGAGTCCACAACAGTGGCTATATGAAACTCCGAGGATTGTATTGGCAATGCCAACAACTCAATGGCATTCTCAGTCAGATGTTCGACATCTGCCGATTGGATAACAACCTTGTCGTAGTTGACCCGCGAAAACCCGACGTTCCTGGCGAATGCCGGGTTGCGATACCCCTCGTCATCAAGCTGGATGTAATTCACCCGATCAAACAACTTGCAAATATCTGGAGTGTCATCGCGTGACCCATCATCCACAACAATAATTTCACCAACAACAGGCTGGCGATCAATCGATCCAAGCACAGCGTTGAGGCAATACCCCTTGTCGCGCGCCGCCATGACTACCGAGACTTGATGAATCCCGTCCAATGTGATTCTCCAGGCGCAACCGTGCGCGCATAATAAACATCCTCTTCAGACGGTTCGCCTGCATACCACGGAAGATGTCGGCATTCGTATGGCGGGTCAGACCGGATCGCCGGGATCGTTTTCATTGCGGCAAGGTGCATCGTATCTGAACGGTACATTGCAAACGTGGTGTCGATCTCTGACATCCACCATCCATCATCCAGCTTGTGTCTCCAAAAACGATCCTCCCAGTTGCGAACCGACTCTCCGGTTTCGTTGAGTGGCAGATCGAACAATCTCAAGCTAAGCCCGGCCATATTCACCGAGTATCGGTCTAGGCCACTGACCAATCTCTCCTTCCATCCATCATCGCAGACAGACAGGTCGAGGTCGCAATCCGTTACGACGTAATAAGGCACACCCCACCGTTCAACATGCTCAGCATGTGGCCGAATAGTCTGTGACCACCACGCGGACAGATGCCCCCCGTTTTCCGGCAGTCGGACAATCTCACAAGGATCAGATTCATACCACTCTAAAAGCGGTTCGTAAGTCGAATTGTTGTCAACAATAATCGGATGTGAACCAGTCCGCTGCAAAAACTCAACCATTGGTCGTGTAGATGACAATCGATTGAACGTGATAATGTAAACGGGGATCAATCGTGAATACCTCCCCACGGTTCATACCCTTCCTTGGCCTGCTCTGGCCACCAAGCAACCGTGTTGCCGCTGTCGTAAGGTGTTTTGTAACAGAACTGGTAGTCAAGCGGAATGGTGGCAGCAAAGCCCCACTTCTCTTTCAGACGCGCCTGATTTTTCGGAAACCAGTGCCTGACATGGTGCGCCATTTCGCCATCCATTCCGATTGTCATGCTCCCCCCGTGTTCAGCCTCAATGCCCGGCGCGTCACCACAGGGAACCCCCGCCTTGCTCATGCGAACCATGTAATCGTTGTCCTCGAAATAGGCTGGCTTGAACTCCTTGTCGAACCAGCCCACGCGATCAATCGTGAGGCGTGACAATGTGAAGAGGTTGTGCGCGTGACCGGAACACAATCCAAAGTTACGATCTTCCGCATGTGCAACCATGCGATCAATATCACCCGGCGCACAGGCCACATCCATCGCGGTGATGACAAACCGGTCAATACCATCTTCCATCGCGTCGTGAATGCCCTTGTTCCACGCTCCGGCGACAGAGCGTTCCTTGTCGGCCACCAGTTCAAATGGATAATCGGTATGGTCGGATATCTCGTCGGGCGGGTCGCCATTCCATCTGTTGGCGATGATGCGAATCCTGTTAATGCGATCAGACGTGATCGTTTCAAGGTTCGACAGGAACATATCGTACAGCGCCCGTTCCTGAACCACGATAGGGATGATGACATCAATTAGCGAGGTATCGTTCGATGGCATCAATCACCGTCCCTGGTGTAATAAGTTCCATGCAAAATGCCGTCGCCCATTCGTCGTCGCCATGATAAACCGGACGCTCGCATGTGTCATTGTCCTTCTCGTCGCCGTCGCCCATCTCCTGACACCGACTCTTCCAGCATCCACCTGTCGCACAACAAGGGAGCGCCCCAATCGTGTGAAGGAACTGATGGCCGGGATACTGTTCCCAATGAGCGGGTTCGCGGCCACCCGCTACAACGACACACGGACGCAACGATCCGTCTTTCGTAGGTACTGCTGCCGCCAGGTGCATTGCGAATGTAACAGGACATAAAACGCCTGCTGAATGATACACCAAACGAATGAACTCACGAAGGTTTGTTTTGCCGACCAGATCGAGAACACCGTTCAGCGGTGGATGATGATGATCCTCCTCGCCGCACTGGACGAACTGGATTCTGTTCTTGAAGTGATCAACCACCTCCTGAGAGTATCGCCAGTATTTCGCGGTGAAGTCCTGCTTGCTGCCAGCGTTGATGATCCAGAACGGGCCTTTCCATCCGAACACCTGTTCGACCTGATTAACCCAACCCTTCTCCTCGTC
>Ga0098039_1000516_pt1 | contig 16151 bp, 21 predicted proteins | sample 6_EtaG_FD_75047 | JGI IMG/M metagenome (GOLD analysis project Ga0098039, IMG submission 75047) | Marine viral communities from the Subarctic Pacific Ocean - 6_ETSP_OMZ_AT15160 metaG | ecosystem: Environmental > Aquatic > Marine > Oceanic | place: Pacific Ocean | collected 2015-01-08 | reverse complement strand
CGATATTAGAGCCACCAGTTGTATTTGCTGTTAGAGCATCAAGACCTATTCCAACATTAGAAGAACCTGTCGTATTTGCTCTTAGTGCGTCTTTACCCACTGCGACAGCATTTGCACCAGTGGTGTTTGTTAATAAAGCATCTCTGCCCACCGCAGTATTATTTGATGCCGTAGTGTTAGCGTTTAAGGCTGCATGTCCTAAAGCAGTGTTGTTCTCCCCTGTCGTGTTTGCTGCTAATGTTACGTTACCAAAAGCCACGCACTGTCCGCCTGTGGTATTTACTAGCATTGCTGATGTACCAACTGCTGTGTTATCTGCTCCTGTGGTGTTTGCGCTTAAAGCTGATTTACCAACGGCTACAATGTTTGAAGCTGTGGTGTTTGCTGTTAAAGCCTCATAACCAACTGCCACATTTGATGCACCTGTGCTAGTGTTTTCCATAGCTTCATGCCCAATTGCAGTATTATTATCGGATGTCGCTAATTTTAAAGCATCACGACCTATTCCAATATTTTGACCTCCTGTTGTAACAGTGCTTACAGCGCTATAGCCTATCGCTATATTTCCTCCGCCTGTGGTTATAGCGTCTCCACTATTATTTCCTATGCCTACGTTTGTTGAGCCTGTAGTAACCGCACCTAATGCTGAACTACCAATCGCTAGGTTATGAGAAGCATCAGCAGCATCTAAGGCTTCGTTACCAATGGCTATATTATCGGCACCTGTTGTATTTGCCTGTAAAGAATCTACACCTATAGCTATATTATTATCTGCTGTGGTATTGGCTGCTAGTGCATCTTTACCAACGGCTACATTTGAAGCACCTGTGGTGTTTGCTGTTAAAGCACTTTTACCAACTGCTGTGTTATCTGATGCCGTTGTATTGGCGTCTAAGGCTGCTGCACCAATTGCTACGTTTCCAGCACCTGTCGTGTTTGCTGTTAAAGCTAAGTAACCAACGGCTGTGTTATTTGATGCGGTGGTGGTTTCTTCTAAGGCTTCATAACCCAATGCAGTGTTATTAGAGCCTGTGGTGTTTTCTTCTAAAGCAGCCTTACCGAATGCCGTATTTAAAGCACCTGTAGTGTTTTTATACATAGTGAAATAACCACCTGAAGTGTTGTCACTTCCTGTGGTATTACTTTGTAAGGCAGTTCTACCAATAGCAGTATTACGAGTTCCAGTGGTGTTTGCATTTAAAGAGTCTTTACCAACTGCTGTGTTGTCTGAACTGGTGGTGTTTGTTAGCAACGCTCCTGAACCAATCGCTACGTTATTGCCTCCCGTGGTTACTGCCCCAGCAGCGTTATCACCCACTGCTGTATTATCTGAGCCAGAAGTCACTGCATCAAGAGCAGCTTCACCTATGGCTACGTTGTCTGTTCCTGTGGTTATGGCTGTACCGAGCGATCCAGAACCTAGACCGATATTGCCTGTACCGCCTGTCATATCTAAAACATCAGTAACGGCAGCGCCTGAACCTGCGCCATCGGTAACGACCATCTTGATTCCGCCATTCGGAATAACGACATTAGCGCCTGTGCCTTGAGAAATAGTGACTTGATAACCTGCACTATTTTGAATGATCCACGTTTTACTGACTGTGTTCGGTGCTAAAGTAACTGTATTGGTTGCGGTGATTGATCCTGCTAGGGTCATTGCATAGGCTCTGGCAGCATCTGATGCACCATCTTGTATTGTAATTGTATGTGAAGTTCCAGTGATTGTTTCGGAACCACTGCCCCATGCTTCTGCTATTAATTCTAAATTTGTATTGGTACTCGTTCCCCAAGTACCCGACTCATCGCCTGTAGCGATCTCTTTAAGCCTTAAATCATTTACGTAAGTTGCCATGTTTAAACGTTCCTCTTTTAATTAAATCATTTTTAAGCTACTTTATCCACCCAATTTGGTGTTTGCGATGGACTAACTTCGCTATAAGATGTTGTGGTTTTACTTATATCATTCCAATCTGTTGTTTGACCCGGCACCACATCCCCCCAAATTAATATAGATGTTATTTCACCTGTTCCATATACTCCTGTTAAGTCAACACCACTTGCTCCTGTAACACTAACTGAGCCTAAACTTCCTGTTAATCCATCCTGTGTAACTGATATAACATTATTAGTTACTAAACTTATACTTCCTAAAGCACTTGTACCAGCAAGACCTGTTGGATAAACATTCGCATCAGCAGTAACTGTTTCTTCGCCTTGCGATATAGTTGATGCTGTACCACTAACACCTGTAATTGCTGCTCCATTAACAACAATTGTTCCAACCGCACCCGTTCCTGCAAGCCCTGTTTCTGCAACATTAGCATCAGCGCTAACACTTTCAGTTCCTAAAGCAGTAGTTCCAGCTAATCCTGTAACAGAAACATTAGCTACTCCAGTTACAGTTTCAGAACCTATGGCTCCAGTAGCTGCAACCCCTGTTTCTACTACATTGGCATCCCCTGTAACAGTTTCTGTGCCTAATGCAGTTGTTCCAGCAACCCCTGTCTCTGTAACAATTGCAGCACCTGTTGCAACAACTGTGCCAACAGAGCCTGTTCCATATACACCTGTTTCTGCAACATTAGCGTCACAGCTAACAGTTTCAGTGCCTAAAGCCGAAGTACCTGCAAGTCCTGTTACATTAACTGTAACACTAACAATAGCAGGTTCACCCCAAGGACCTGTTCCCCAAGTAGATCGACCCCAACCAGCCATAACTGGTTTACGCTATTCTAATAATAGCGTTACTTGCGTCTGCAGTTGGGAAAGATATTGTAAAACTACCTGCTGTACTTGTCTTATCTCCACCAAAATCAAAAACCGCAACTGATGGATCACCAGTAGCTGTCTCGTTGAAAATCATGCAGCCTCTTGCAGTAATTGTACAAGTACCAAAAGTCAAGTCAGCAAAATCCGTAAACGCAGTTGTTCCAGAAGTATTTGGTTCTACTTTAGTTAAAGTACCACCCTTTGCTGTGTAATTGGTTCCCGTTGCTTCCTGCGAAGTAGAGTAAGCAGTGGTAGAAGCAGACATAGTAGCAGAACTGGTGTACAAAGCCAGTTTGAAAGTGTTTCCGCCAGTCGAAAAATTATGCTTCGCCTGTAGAAGTTCTTTCTTAAAGCTAGTACACATTGCCTGAGTTATAGCCATTATAGCCTCCTAATTATATTTGCAAGGTCTTTATGCCCCTGCGATTCCAATTCATTACCTATTGTACACATGTGGTTTTTAATTGCCTCTTTCATGTAAAAGGTAATAATAAAATAGCACGATTTTTTAAAAGCCTGTGCCTGTGCTTTTATTAGATCGGGAGCAGTATCTGCAACCGAAACCAATTTGTTTGTAGCCATTTCAGCAACTTCTTCTACTGAATGACCTCTATTATGTGTTGTTGTTACACCTAAATTACCTATAGACATTTCAAATGGCTCAGTTTCCATTAGAATTTCTCCGGTTCAGGTGGCAATGGGTCTTCTCTACCAGATATACCATAAGGAATAGCATGTTGCTTAACTACTTCAGACCACTTACAAACATTCATTCCATTGCCATTAATATAAGATACCATTGGATCATTTAAACGATGATAACCATATAATTTATCCTTTATATCAACATTAGCGTCTAACAAGTTTGATCTCGTAGCTATAGATACTTCTATATTTTTTTCCATACATTTAGCAAGCCAAAATTCACAACATCCTCTACCCATTTCTGCAAAATATAAATTTTTCTTATATATAAAATCTGCACCAAATATTTGAACTCTTCCAACTTTATTCCAATAAGCAAATGCTATTGCATATGCAACTGTATTATTAATATACCCACAATGTGAATCTTTAACTACAGAATCTATCGGATATAGTTCCAACGCAGGAACTTTTTTATCTAGTTCAGAAGTGTAAATAGGACATTTGGTTTTGGGTAATACTTCTCTCATCATTTTAGTCATATCACCAGCATCATTAGTATCAAAAAATCTGGAAACAGGGTCCATGACAAATGCTCTATCTGGTTTTGGTATAACACCAACCATAGCATTAATAACCCAAGTTTCATCAAATTTCTCACTATGAGTTATCGCCAAATGATAATCTAATTGACTTTCACCCATTGCAACAATTGCAATATTTTTCCCTTTAAGTTCTTTTATAGGTTTCTTTAACATACTTATACGCCTTCAATTCTTATTTGCCCACTACGATAAGCATCTTTCCTATTTCTACCATCACCCTCTATAATCAATTGTTGTAAAGCCTCTTTATATCTTTGGTCATATAGGCTTATAACATCAGCCTCGCCCTTCATAAATGTGTAGGCTTCAACAAGACAGCCATACAATAAAGTATCAGGAGCATTTGTTCCTAACCAACTTGTACCATCACTTGTCTCTGTAATTGATTGAGGTCTGTAAAAATAATGAATTTCTACTGTATATCCAGAATCAGGAGAAGGTCCAACTATAAAATAATCATCATCAAACTGAGCATAATAAGTAGGCAAGCCAGTTGTAGATGAAGATGGATATGCTTCTCTTATAAAATTTACATCTTTATTTAAAAGAAAAGTATAGTTGCTGCTTGAATCTAAGACAGCTAAAGAATAAGGATAAAGAAAGTCTGTAGGTGTTGCTAGATATGCATTAGAAGAAGTCAAAGTTCCTGTTTGATTCTTTCTAAATGCAGGCAACTGAACAGAATCCAATATCCTTTGTTCTGCTTGCTGTATCATAATCGACAGATCATCAACAAATGTGGTCTCTGTATTTTCTGTGTAATCTTGTATTGCAGATTTTAATGTTGTAAAAGTAAATGACATTAGCTTGTTGTTATAGTTAGTTTACCTATTTGACCTTTTAGTACCATATTATTCAAGTTTGAAGCGCCATAAGAGGAGTTCCATCCACCAATAGGATTCCAACCAAATAATCTTCTACTTGCTTCTAGGTCTGTTTGCGGTCTTGGTTTTCTTAAAGCTTGAGGATCAGTAACTTTTATCCTTCCTATTTGGTATTGTGGCTGATCTTTGTCTAAAACATCTTTTCCTACCAACATTCCGCTTCTTCTCTGATCTACAATCTGATTTTTTAAATCACTTAATTTGTATCTAAAACCAGTTCTATCGCATATCCCGTATGCATATTTTCCTTTTGCGTAATTACCCATTAATTATATCCACCCGGCACAAATCTAACTGAAGCCTTTACTCTATTTTCATCTGCTGCAAGCCTCCATTGTTCTTCATATTGTTGTTTTAGAAAAGGAACTCTTTGGAAAGCTTCAGGATTTTTCTGTGCAATATAATAAGCCAAGCCTGAAACCAGACAAGGTAAAAATAATTTAGGAATATCTAAGTTATTTGAAGCTGGAGTTCCAGCATCATAAATTTGTCTTAACCTATACCATATAACTTTATATGTTTGAGTATCATCTGGAATAGGGTACAAAGTAAAGGTAGTTGAACTTGTGTTTCTATTGATTAAAATTTCATTAGGTCTGCCTTGATCTAACTTATTAGGTATTCCAGCATAAGTAGAAAATGATACTCTTGTTAATTCAGTATCACTTTGAGAGCCAGAATCGCCAGCATCTGTTCTAAGATGATGCTCTAGTAAATCTATAGTATCTGCATCTAAACTATAAGTAGCTGTTCCAGCAGTAAGATCAGTAGACCCTGATTCTACTTGCCAAAGATTTAAGCCTCTATTAGCCCATTCAAGCATCATAAGATCAATACTACGCCTTGCAGTACGCAAATCGTAACCAGTTCTCATTTCAAGACCAGCTAATTCAAATGCTTCTTCCGCAGCTTCAGCTATATCTAAGTTGAAGTCGTTTGTAGTGGCTGTAGCCATAACTATTCACCATAATACTTGCGCCTTAATTGATCTTGGTACATCTCCACTTTACCACCAGTTTTATAAGATATTTTCTTTCCACGTTTTTTAGCATAAGCTTTAGCTGCTTTCTTGCCTTTTTCAGTATAAGAAAAATGTTTTTTACCGACTCTAGGCATTATTCTTTCCCTTCATATTACTATAAATACTTATCATACATTATCAGGATTAAAAAGACCTTTAGCAATTAATGTTTGTCTATTAAGTATATGTTCTTTTTCAATATCCTGTTTATTTTGTCCTTGATATTTAACTGCGTGAAAGTCATCAACCATCATTAGGTTAATATTTTTATCATCAACATACAATTCACCAAGCACTCTTCCAAATTTACCTTTTTTATCTTTTTTAGTCTTTATAACTACTTGACCTTTATCTAATTCGTCTATTAGATACTGCTTACTCATAAGTCCTCTAACTTTTTCGTCTTTGTTTCTGGTTCTACTTTCTGGGGTATCAATACCATGTAGGCGAACACGACTGGCATAATGAATAGAAAAACCAAGATCAATAACGACATCAACAGTATCGCCATCAACCACTCTTTTAACTTCACAATTATATTCGTACATTTCCTATCTTTTTTTTCTAGCAGTTCTTGTTCGTTTAAAAGACCTATTTTTTCTTTTAGAAGTAACCCTTAGATTACTTCTTTTCTTATTTCTAGGATTTCCATCCTTATGATGTACATCTTTACCATCACCTTTTCTAACTTTCCTAGTCTTTTTTAACTTTGCTCTGCTAGTATTCCTAGCTGCTCTATTTTTCTTTTGTTTGGGTCTGCCTTGATAATTATCATATTCTTTACGATAATTCCTCTTCTTTTTACGCATTTATTCTTTTTCGCCCTTAAAGCTTTTAGAACTGCCAGAGGTACCTGCATAGAGTCCAAACCATGCTGCGCCTGCGCCTACAACAATAGATATTAAACCTGATTGTTCAAATGAAGGTTCAGCTAAATCCATAAACCAGAAAGTTGTGAAATAGAGTAAATACATATAGATAGATAAAAAGACTCTTGGAAAGATTCTCCAGCTATCAACGGCTTGGGCTATAAAAATAATTTTTTGATAAGGATTATTATTTTTAACATCTTCTAAATCCCTTATCTTATCTTTAAGTTCACCAATTTCTTGAACCATATCCATGAACTTACTGAGGTCCATTTCGACCTCATTTCTGTCCATATCGCCACCAAATCTACCAGATGGGTATTGATCGTTCATTACTAACTAGGATTTGCGTAACTTTTATTTGCCCAAATAAGAACACTATAAGTGTCGCCACTTGTATGATCATTAGTAGTTAGCAATAGATCGCCATTTATTCCGCTACCTGCATTATTAGGTATTCCGGGCAAAGTCATGCTACTTTCTGTAAAATCCCAAGTATCTGTCCAATCTTTAGGTGCTTGACATATAAACATATTAGTAGTTGCATTCCAGTATAAACTGAAACCCATACCAACATTGCTAAACCATATTTTATTTAGAACAACCCTGTTACAAGCTTGACCTGTAATTGCGCTACTTGTAAGCGCTGAAACATCAATCTTAGCGACAGCACTTTCTCCAGTGCCGTCACTAACATTAGTAAACTTCATTATCAGGTCTTTACCGCCATCATCAAGTATAGTCTGTGATGTAACTGCATCAGCCATAATTTACTCCTTATTCAAATGGAGTAGCTAATGTGCCATCACCATGCAAATATGCTTCGCAATGCCACACTGATGCTGAAGTTGCTACCAAACGGATTATTCCACCTACTAACCAACCCTGTGCGGCAGTACCTAAATCAATGGTGTCATCATTACTTGCATCAGGAATAAAGGTATTATTATCTGTTGCAGTTGCTGGATCAAAGATCGTAGCAAAACCAGAGAATAAATCACTGGTATTGTCCGTATTAATTTGTCCTGCGCCTGTAAAAGTTGTACCAACAATAAAGGTATAGTTTATTCCTGCTGCGGCTGTAGGTAGTGTTACCACTATTCCTGCTGCCCTATTCAGAGTATAAACAGTTCCTGAATCGGTTGACTCAACACTCTTCGTTGCTGAAGTAATGCTACTAATATTAGAGTAAGCAGAAACATATCCAGTCGTGGTTATATTACCGCTAGTATCAATATCAAGATTTGTTGTAATGGCTCCAGTAGTAGAGTTCTTGCTAATTTGCTCAAACCCATTCTCTGATCTAACTGGTCCATTAAATGTTGTGTTTGCCATAATTAAGTCTCCTTAATAAGTCTATCGTCTTGGCTTAGTCTGCTAGGTCAGTCGATAGATAAAGTTTACCCTAGATAAAGTTGATGGGGGTTGAGTAAGAAACCCCCCCATCGCAGATTAATCATATAGATTAATCTAGGTTCCATTCGTGCTAACTTAAAAGTCTAAGACGATCCTGAAGAACCATAGGCTCCTAGCGGATCAGATACCCCAAAGGAATATCTTTCTCTCGCCTTATACCTTACATTACCAGTATCGAAGTCTCCATCCATACTTGTTTCTAATGGTGTACGTGTAAAATGTTTTAATCCATTTGGCACATCAGTAATTAGAAACCATGCATTTGTGTCTGTCAAGAAATGATTGACAGCATATCCCTCTGGGATAGTGCCATTCATTTTCATAGCATTCACATCATTGTCGGCAGTTGCGACTCTGAGATCGGATTCTAGGATACGGGTAGCAGTAAACATGCTATTAGGCGGTACAATCAGTTTACGTGGTCTCGCTGCAATTAGGAGTCCTCGATCATCTGTCCAACCAGCGATTGAAATCACAGCATTCTCTAACGAAGTTTCGTTAAGGTCTGCTTGTGTACTCGGAGTATTAGCATTTGTTCCACCTGACACCAAAGGGTGTGAGGTTGAGAAGAAATCTACTCCATCGCCAGAATTGAATGAGCCGCCTGAAAATCCTTGATTAAAAGGATTTGCAGATTTTACTTGTTTGGTATAAGCCATACTTCTTGCCAGTGCTTTTGTGTATCTAGCAGAAAGAGAGTCATAGAGGTTATCCTCCATAGCTTCTTCTGTAATACTAAAGCCCATGGCAACAGTTTCATGGTTATATCGTGCAGTAAAAGATTCTTGTGCGTTATCATAACTGATAGCGGAACCTTCATCTTTAACCGGAGCCTCGCCAAATCCACTTAACTTAACTTCTTCCTCGAAAGATCGATCAGAAGATTCAGTTTCATAGATTTCAGCATGCTCGTTCTCGTACTTATCATATTCTAACCCAAACAAAGCATTTAAGCCGGGTAGAAGTTCTTTCAGTAGCTGTGCTCTTGAAATTGCCATTTTTTATTCCCTCTTAAATTCCAGTAGTGTTTTCCATTAGGTGACCAGCATTGAATTTAACAACTAGATCAGTGTATGAGTCAGCCCATGCATTGCTAGGTGTTTGCACAACATCAATAATCCTCAAAGGAAGAGTTGCTGTTGTAGCCGCAGAAGTTGAAATATCTAATGCGTTCTTGCTAGTACCAATTGTGGTAGAACCTGCTGTTTGAACAATCGCGCAGTTAGTTCCAAGAGTTGCTTGCGCGGCAGAGCCGTCAGCTTGCATCTCGAAAAGAACAGCGGGATCATCAATTATATAGCCGTATGCATCAGATGATGCAACGTCAGCAGTCCACATTTGGGCAAACGTTTTCTGGTTTGTATTAGGATCAGTATATGAGCAACCCATGAATATTCCAATTGGTGTAGCAGTAGTTGTGCCCTCATCTTTTTCAATAGTACCGGCAGTAACTAACTTAACAAAATCACCAAAGAATATACTTGTGTCGTAGCCACTAGCAATTTGATAGTGACGTACTTTAGCAGTAAAAGAACCACTAGCACTAAGTGTGCCAACAGGTCTAGCACCATAAGGTGTTGCTGAACTACTCATTTTATATCCTTAAATATAATTAAATAAAGGCAAACAATAAATAATTATTGTCCACCCCTCCCAAAAGTAACCTTAGTTCTTTTATCCTTAAACATAGGCATAGCAGGATTTTCTTCTTTCATGTAGTTTGAATCTACAGCACCCATCTGTTGTTCTGCTAAATTCTGATAATAGTCTCTTCTTTTAGCAACTTCTTCTTCTGGGGCTTTACATAATAGAAGTCCACCTACTTCAATACAATTTGGATATTTAGAATCCTCATCTGTAATGATTTCCAATTCAGGATGATCCTCTGCCCTTACTGGTTCCCAGCCTTCCCTAATTCTCGTAGATACATTTAAGTTGTCAGATTGACCAGCAGCACTGGTTCTAACCCAACGATAAACATATCCCGGTTGAGGGGAAGGATCAGGAAGTAAGTTTGGAGGTGTCCAAGGTTTACTTCGCTCATCATTTTCTCTAGTCTCCAATGAGCGTGGAGTGCGCTTTGTTTCTAACTCATCCATTACTTTGCTCCTTCATAAATTGAGTTGCATATTGTTCCGGTGTAAGCCCAAGTCTTCTTGCGAGGTCAACTTGTGTTCTAGTTAACTGCACTGAGCGCTGTTTTGTGCCTGCTCTATTAGCAGGTGCTACCACAGTCGAAGGTATCTGAGTCGTTGCAGTATTCGACTCAGGGAAACGTTCCGGAAATCTATTCTTTACGGCTTTATCGATTTCATCATAATATTTATCGGCATCCCTTACAGGATTAATTCCTTGCCTGACTAATTTAGCATGCATACCATATGCTAAAGCAGTCATATCCTCATTACCCTCTTGTTCAAACCACTCATTGTTCCTAATATATTCTATTGCTTTAGGATCAAGTTGTGGGTCTTGTACTTGAGGCTGTTGAGGTTGTTGGGGTATTTGTTGTCCGTTTGTTTGCTGAACTCTTTGATTCATAGTAGGAACATAATTCTCTACATATGTCTTATCGGCAAAAGCTGAGTTCATTTTTTCTTGTGCTTCAAGCAATTTATCAGTATCGCCTGACTCATAAGCTATTTTATAGTCGCTCTTTGCTTTTTCGATTTCAGTTGTACTACGGGTTTTAAGGCTGTTAACTAAAGCTTCTTCGCTTCTTGCAACAGTACCTTTTAAGGATTGGTTTTCTTGTTGTAATGTTCTTGCAAATTGTACAGCTTCATCACGTGTTCTATTGGCTTGCTCTTTTGAACGCCTCTCTTCGTGATAATCGTATTTAAGTTTATCAATACGTTTTTTAGTTCTATCGCCAATTCCTTCAATTTCATCATCAACATCATCAGACGAAGCCCTAGAAGATTTTTGATCTTCTTCTGGTCTATCGTCAACAATATCTATCTGGAGTTCTTTTTCAGGTTCTGGAACCTCTATCGTATTAGACTTAGCCAATTCTCCAAAATCATCTATATTTTCTGCTACTTCATTCATGCTCTTTGTATACCTCTAGGGTCATCTACAATAGCTTCAACAGTATCGTCATTAATTAATCTGAACTCTTTACCATGAATACTAATTCTAGTTCCACTAAACGCTCTCATAATTATCCAATCGCCTTCTTTGCACCATGAACCATTAGGAAATTTATTTTCATCTTTATAACAATCTGGACCCATTTTCATAACAAATCCTGTTACTGATGCAGTTTCTTCAATACGTAAGGTTTCTTCAGCTTTAATGATTCCACCTGCTGTTTTTTTATCTGCTTCCGGTAATGCTATTAAGATTTTATATCCTGTTGGTTCAGGTAATTGTGAAGCTGATTTAAGCTGAATAGCCTCATCTTCTTCGATTTTCTTCGCTGCCTCTGCTGCCATAAGTTGCCCTATGTTTGCGTCAATATTTTATTAAGGACTATGACGTTATCCATCGTTTCACTATGAAACGTGCATATCTTTACGAATTCATAACTTTATCTAAAGCATCAGTTATTTCACGAAGGGCGATACGTAAACCCTGTATATTACCTTTTAAACGGCTCAATTCAGACAAATCGTTAATTTCACCATCAATAATAATATCTGTAACTCTGTTTATCTCATTGTTTAAACGATCTGTCAAGAATTCTGTAAAAGAATAATCACTAGGCTCCATCTATTCTGAATCCTTGTCTATTAATTTATCAGCTATCTTTCTACCTAGTTCAGCACCCTTTGTCCTTTCCTGTGCTGATGTCTTAGCTATATCTGCACCGATCTCTGCACCCTTCATTTCAAGGTCAGCCTCTATCTTAATTCTTTCTAATTCATCTTTCATTGTTGCTTTTTGCATATCAGCAGCAATCTTAGCTTCATCTATTGTAGCTTTAGTTTCTGCTTGCATTTGTTTAATTTCAAGTTCTTGCTTCTTCATTTGAATAACAGGGTCTTCCATTTGTTCCTGTATTTCTTCTTGCTGTGCTTCTTGTTGATTTTTGCCTAGTAATTGTTGTGCCGCTGCTGCAACAAGTGTAGATAGCCTTTCTTCTATTTCAGGAGGTAATGATTCGCCAACTGGAGGTAATTCCGTACCTAGTTCTTGCTCAATTTGTTTCCTATACTCAAAACCTAAATGTTCAATAATATGCGCACTTAAAGCTGCCTGCATTGAATCCGCATTAGGGGCTTGTCCAGCCAGTTCTTGCACTTTAGGGTCTTGTATCATAGACATATGTACTGTTATATGTGATGCATGTTCTTGATATTGGAACGCCTTAACTGGTTTACTATTAAGAATATTCATATTCTCGCTAACTGGATCAGTAGGCTTAATGTCATCATCAAGAGGTACAATATCATCAGGATCACGTATGCCAAGAACCTCTAACATCTGTCTATGTAGTTTAGGCAGGTCATACATTTGAGGTGCAGTCTGTGCTAACTGCAAAGCGGCTTGATATTGCATGATTCTTTGCGCCATAGTCGCTGCATTTGGGTCTGAAACCGGAATTATATCGACTCTATCGTCAAAATCGCTTGCTTTTATTGCTTGATCACCATCAATTTCGTATTCATAGCCTTCTGGCATGTAATCTTTGATGATTTGAGACAAAATACCCAATTCTTTACGCATTGAAGCGTGTAATCTGGACTGAATAGCACTCATTACCTTCATATTTCGCTCTAAAAGGGCTAATGTAGTACCTACAGGAGCCTGATTGTTCATATCGGACACTTTTAAGTCCGTAATAGAGGCAAATCTACGCCCTTCTTCAACAATATTGCCTAATAATTGATATAAAGTGCCTGACGGCTCCTTGTAAGGAAGAAAAGTAATGTTATCCCTTATGCTTCCGCCCGGAACATCGACATCCCTGAACTCGCCCGGATATATTGGAGTATCATCACCCTTAATTCTAAGTCCTCTAGTCTTTAAACCGCCCGGAAGGTTAGATAATGTACCTGCATCTACCAATTGTCTAAGTAAAGAAGTGGCAGATTTTGCTAATCCACCGACCATATGGATCAAACCGAACCCATAAAAGCCTAAACCCGGCATATATTGATAATGTACGAAGTGCTGTCTACGCATTTTTTGTGGATCATCTTCCATATAGTTGCGTCTGATTGATAAAATGATGCCAGAACCCTTATCAATAGTAACTACATAAGGTAAAGCAATGCCTGTTTCTTCTCCATCTACAACATCTTCAAAACCTTCTAGTTCTAAATCAACATGCATTTCAAGCAAAGTATGCATTCCATCCTTGCTATAAGTATTCATTTCATACTCATAGTTAGGAGAAGTACCTGTCAATTCGCCATACTTATCTTTTATCTTATCTGACATAGAGCCAGATTGAGGTAAATCTATATCGCTATAAAATCCAGCAACTTGCAATTTAATAATATCATTTAGCGTCATACGCATAACATGTGTTGCACGTACAGCAGTTGTTAAATCAGATGCTCCATAACTAACAACAAAATCTTCTGCCGGAATAAACATAGAACAAGGTCTCTGCATATTCACATCCCAATAAATCTTCTTAAATGCAGAACCAGCTAAAGGCAAACTAAATAGCATTCTTTCAACTTCATTACGATACTCAGCCATAGTTTCCGTTAGAAGATAATTCATATAATCTTCAACACGCCTAGATTGTTCTTCTTTTTCTTCGGTTAGCTTGCCGACAATATTTGTCCTGACCGGACCGCTTGCTGGCAGTATTTCTCCTACTGCCTGTGATTGAAAACGTATAACTGCTTCTGCGAGTAACGGATGATGAACGCCACAGGCTCCAGCCCAAGGCTCTGTTCTTTCTTCAACTTTTAATCCTAAATTATCTAAACCTTCTATATAGGCTCTTTCCCAATCTGCTCTTGATTCTTTATCAGATTCAAAAGCACCAATCAATTCATCAGCCAAATTTCTTAAATCACGTTCATCAATATAATCTGCAAGATTAGAATTAAATTCAACTTGGTTATCTGCATCAGGATCAAAATCAATAATCATTCCTCCATCATCAGTCTCAATAGATACTGCTTCAGGATTGACAACACTTATATTTAATTCTTCTGCCATTTCTTAAATTTTAAACTAATTAATAGTAATCAGCAAACCTTTCAACAAGTTCTGTTTCTGGTTCATCATGTGTTAAAGAAATAAATCCACCCTGTCTATATCGCAATAAAGCCTGCGTTGAAGAGTCAACCAAGTCATCATGGTCTCCTACCGGAAAGGATGCAAACTGTTCTATAACTTCTTCAGCCCATCTTTTAGCCGGACACCATACTGTACCCGATGCAAATAAATCTGCAACTGCGTTTACACGTGCTACCTTATCATTTCCTCTTGATGGTGTAAATTCCTGAACCGGAATACCCATTCTACGCAATTCAAATATCAAAGGAGAGCCAGCAGCCTTTGCTTCTACAATAAAAGCATCAGGAACCCATGATTGATATTCATCATAGGCTCTACGCTTTAATTCAGGAAATTCCATTCTTTCTTGAAAAGCATCTAACAAAATTATATTAGGAGTCACATATCCAGATTCACTCTCTTGATAAAAAACACCCCATGTCGTACAAGCTGAATAGTCAGCGCGTTCTGTTTTAAGAAATGCCGTATCCCAAGACTGAATAATAAATTCACAAGCAGGCGGGTCTTTCTTTTCCCAAGTCTGCCACCATTCTCTTTTTACCAATGCCCCTTCTTCCGAAGTTGGGTTTTGCTGATATTGTGCTTCCCAATGGGGAACGGGCAATGTTGCCCTAATCTTTTCTAATTCTTCAAGTTTCCAATATTCTTCCCAAAGACTTCTGCCTGAAGGTAGGATAGCTGGCAATTCAATTACTTCCCATTGATCACTACCATCCCTAGTTATGCTGTCATGCAAAATAGAGCCACAGAGGTCTTTCTTCCCCCACCTAGTCATTACAATAATAATCGCACCGCCCGGCTGTAAACGCTGTCTAGGACCACTTAAATACCACTCATAGGTACCATCAAACACTTTTGGATCAGCAGATTGACCCTGTTGCTCGGAATGAGGATCATCAATGATAAGCAAATCCGCACCACGACCAGTTACTGCACCACCAACACCAATTGAGAAATACTCACCACCACCCGATACATCAAAACGTCCGGCAGCTTTACTGTCGAGATTCAACCCTACTTCCGGAAAGATTCTCTGATACTCCTCGCTATCAATTAAGTTTCTGACCATACGACCAAATCTAAGTGAGAGTTCCGCAGTATGCGATGCCATAATAATCTTCTTATCAGGAGAGTTCCCGACTATCCATGCAGGGAGCAACCAAGAGGTCAATTGCGACTTACCGAAACGAGGTGGCATGTTAATCATTAAACGTTTACATTTACCTTGTGCAACCCGTTCAAAAGCTTCAGCCATCTTACTATGATGCGCACCACAAATGAACTCAGACCATACAGAGCCACAAAAATCTAAGAAATTCTCCTGACCCTTCTCCCTAACAACAGAAGTCTCCAAATGTTTAACTAATTGGTCTAATTCCCTGCGCTGTAAGGCGTTTAAACGTGATAAGCGCTCTGGGGTCATCAAGGACATAACTTGATCTATTTGGTTTTGATCAACTTTCATAACTACATATAGTATTGTCAACCATGTTAAAACACAATATAATGCGTTGCAAGGGTATCTCCAAAATAAGGGCTGTCTTACAAATCCTCACATCCAGTCCTCACCCTTTTTGAGCCGGTCCAAATGCGCGGATCGGCTCATCTGTATCCGAAGGTGGCAATTAGCATATAGACAGCACCGGCAGGTGCCATCAAAAGTTACTATAACACATATACAACCCTATAGGATTCCTTACCTCCCCTAGAGGCAAAAACAAGGGGTAGGGGG
>Ga0098039_1000514_pt1 | contig 16156 bp, 7 predicted proteins | sample 6_EtaG_FD_75047 | JGI IMG/M metagenome (GOLD analysis project Ga0098039, IMG submission 75047) | Marine viral communities from the Subarctic Pacific Ocean - 6_ETSP_OMZ_AT15160 metaG | ecosystem: Environmental > Aquatic > Marine > Oceanic | place: Pacific Ocean | collected 2015-01-08 | reverse complement strand
TTGTCCCGAGGTTAACCTGAATGTATCTGTAAAAGAAGAAACACTCCCCTCGGGGGTCAACGTACGAATTTTAACATCATAACTAGTATCATCATAAACATCAAGCAAAACGCGCGGCTCATACTCTGTAACAATAAATCCTGATATATTTTTTGCCACCAACGCACCCGTAATGCCAGTCCACACTTGAGCGTAATAATTGTCATAACCAGCATTACCCACATTCCCAATATTGCCCGGAGACCCAACAGTAGGAGCGCCTGCAGTTTTCTCTCCCGCATAAATTCCCGAATAAACCCCCAATTGATTAGGGATCAAACCCCCCGAAGGATATAAAACAAACTCTTCTAAAGTAGGATCAAAACTAAACCCAAAATAAACACTCCCACTTTCAGTATAACCTGAAGCCATAGCCACTTCCCCTATAGCTCCTTGTCCGCGATGATAACCCGGGGGGAGCGACGCCGCAGAATCAAGTATCAAGCTATGCTCTTTCCACCGAATACCATCACCCGTTAAAGGATCCCACGCAGGCCCCCCGGGTCTGTATGCAGCACCACGCGGATCAATCTGAGTGTATGGTGTGAAAATCGGCTCCCCTCCATCGCCGCTATACACAGGGCTCAATAAACTTGTGTTTGTTGTAAAAAACCGCTGATCAATACGACCGGTTCCTGTGCCGTGAACAATTGCCCTTACTCCCTCAATAAAAGGGTTTTGGGTGGTAATGGTATTAACTCTATCTACAAATTTGCCGCTTTCCTCTACATTTACCTCGTAATCAAGGTACCCCTCGTAATTTTCCTTGTTCCACTTGATAAGCCACTGGGGCCGAACAACTGAATCAAAAACTGTTTCTGAAACAACTACCTTGCCAGTCACCCCTGATGGGACCTGCGAATAATGAAAAGGATCAATGGTAAAAGGTTTTATTGAATAAGGGTATAGGTAACCGCTACCGGTTCCGAAATGATCTTCTGCAAGCAGCTTATAAAAATAACCTGACTCCAAATTAGGCGCTGGAATTGAAAATGTATAAGGTTCCGTAGGATCATCTACATCAATAGTCGTTTTAAAATCGTAACCAGTGCTTCCGGCCCCTTCAATGTTAACATCAAACCCCGAAACTGTTGACGCGTATAGATGTAATGTATGGACGCCCGTTTTTTTCGTTAGGGCCGGATCAAACGTAATATCTTCGGCTACATGCACCTCCATATTTGTCACATCTGGCCGCGGGCTTGTAAGATAATACTCGCCTGTCGCAGTTCGCCCGTAATAATCATTTGAAACCACCTGTAAACGCAATTTTCGGGGATCCATCCCTACTTTATGTAAATCAGTAAAACCAATATCACCATAAACCGAGGCAAAAGCCTCCTTTACTCGTAGCGTATCTAATCGAACCGACGTTCCCTTGTATCCTGTTGCAATTTGTTTGACTAGAAATCCCGTTTCATCCAAAAGAGAAATATTGCATCCATGAAAGAAATCAGCTAGATGTAACTCCTGATCGGCAAAAGGAATATAAGTATTAGGATCAAGGACACTCCAGTGAATTGAAGGTTCGTCGATAAAAAATTGCCCACTAGCTGCCCGAGAAAAATAAGATATCCCCGATACCCCTGAAAAAGGGGTCAAAGAAGAATCGTAGCCAAAAGGCTCCTGCAAAGGACAGCCCCGAACCTCATTAGAAATATAAAAACCCGAAACTTCTAAGGCTTGACCAAAGTCCTGTGGAGGTTGAGATATATATTTAGTATAAGGCATAATTAATCACCACCCCCGGCAGCAAACGTTTCTCCTCCATCATCTGCCAGAATAGGATCACCATAAGAGAGGGCTTCATAGGCTGTGCCACTATCTGCAGTTTGTGCCATGACATTATAAGAAAGGGTATAGTTAGCATCAGAGGTATCCAATTTGTCCCCTACCCATATATTTACTTTTGTAGGGGCTGCTTTCCATGATTTAGTCTCTGGTGTACCCTCTGACATTACAGTTATCTGGTTCACAAGGCGCCCCCCTACATTCAATTTGATAAGCCACGAAAATACAAATTCTTTTCTCTTTCGACTTAACGTTACCCTTTCTGCGGCCGTGGTAAAATCTAAAACAAACATCTGCATGTTCTGACGCGCCGCATCTCGAGCATCGTTAGAATCACCCACCACATGCTCGGTCTCTATTACTGGCACTAATCTCGCCTCATCTACCCCTATAGAAGGATCTAATGGGGCCGTCTGAAGAACCACCGAGGAAGTAAGTTGTGACATCGATTGTTGGGTAGCCATAAGGTTACGGGACTCGTCTATCGCCCCAAACTTAGATCCCGCATACATCATTGCAGTAACAGTATATCCTCCTGCAGTTTGCTCGACGACAGAGAGAATCCTGTATTCTACCTCTTTAATCTCGTACTTCGTACTTAAATTTTGAATCGACCATATGGTGCCCACCCCCACACTATTAAAATCCCCTGATGCTTGCACAGTAATAAGATCATTTTGAACGCCCCCTTCTCCGGGTTCGCTTGGGCCTATCGCGGTAATAGTAAATTCTTGTATTTGAGGTGCCCGAGTCTCATCTATTTCGGCTTGACTCATGCCACCGATATCCCGCTTCTTCAGTTTTTCCTGTGCGTCTATGGATAACTGTGTAACTGATGTTGAATCACGAGGAACAATTAAGGTAATTTTTTGACCGACTATATTTTCTTTTATACCCTTATCTAAAGTAAGTTGAAAATCTGATGTGGCCACAGCCTTGATGCGTCCACCATATCTTTTCGTTGTCTTTAAAGAATCCTGAACTTTAACCACATCGCCCGGGCGCAAATAAGTAGCCTCAATCCCTGTTTTAAATTGAACCAGATCAGTCTCTAGCTGGTTGGTAAACAAAAACCATTTGCCAAGACGATAGGCTTGGGATCTAGAAGTGACACCAAGCCCAACTAGCTTTTTCTCTAGATAGCCATATTTTCTGATAGAGGCCGGATCTTCAATATATTCTACCTTGGGCTTGAAATTATCATGTTCGTCGTTGTATCTGATAATCACCGACGTAAAACGCGTAGTTTTAGAGCTGCCCGAGTAAGTAAAAACCCCCTCGTGTACATTAGCATTAGTGAACACCATGACAGCGTCACGAGCCTGATCGTTAGAGATAAAAACAAAACCATTGTTCCAATAAATCATCCCCCTGAATACAGCTGCAAGATCATTTAAACAATTATAAGCATCTTGCTCTCTGTCCAAGTATATATTAGTAGCAAAACGGGGCTCCAGTACGGGCCGACGTATGGAGGACTCCAACACCACTTTTCCTTGAGTTACGCCGCTCCCTACGGTCCACCCTTGACCATAATCTAGACTAAAACTATCCCGAGAACCTAATTTTAACTGGTTTTGTTTGATTAGATGTTCAACCAGCCACGCTTTCTCGCTCAACGCGTTCTTATTCGCAGTTTCGCTTGCAACATCATACTGATATTTTAAATCTGTCTGTTGGTCAGTCTTGCTACCATTGTAAGGGAAACGGTAAGCCTCAAACACATACCCCGGGTTTATTATTTTATGAATATTAAATTTAAAAACAAAATCCACTTCATTATAGCTGTGAGCTCCGATTCTCCTGCGAAAACCTTGGTTAATATTATTTCCCTGACTATTTTTTAACTTATAAAGTGAAACTGTACCCCCGCTTGGGAATAGGGCCTTTAGCTCCTCAAAGCCCTTAGGGTTTTCTGGGTTATCTTGTATTCTTATTACTGCTCCATTATTAGTGATGGTAAAATCTAAAGGGGGATGTTGTGGTTCGTATCCTGTTTCCACAAGCTCGTCGCAGTATTTTCCAATAGAATATAAATTCCATTTATCAACAGCGTTTCGATCAAATCCATACTTTGCAAGACCGTAACGCTTATTAATGACCATATCATAAAATACCCACGCGGGGTTGTTGCTCCATATTTTATTTAACGCAAATTCTCCTGTCCAATTTCCGCTATAAGCCTTGTTTTCCGCATCATAATTAGAAGGAACATTCACCTTAACAAGTTTTAAATCAAAAGTGCGCTTAGGAACACGACCAAAAGAGCGAGCATCAATCAATGTGGCAATAATAGCAGAGTGAGGGTAAGATAGCGGAGCGTTGACAACTTCTGTAATACTTTGAATACCCCCCATTCTCTGTATCCCTCCCAACGCAGTCATCTCTGGAGAAGGTTCCTCGCTGGCAATACAAACAGAGACCACCCTATCTCTATCATTTGGAGCCACCGGCAACGGAAGATTATAAGATCGCGCATAAGGAGAAGTTGCCAATCCTGTTATTGGGGCCATCACATAGTAAGTGTCTCCTCCATTTCCTATCAAATGATCACTATCTTCATACCCTACTTTGATTAAAAAGATAATAGTATTATCTACGGGGCCATCCGCTCTCGACGAGGACGGCTTAACCTTCTTCAAATATAATTGGCTGACCATTAAATTAATTTCTATATTAGAAACATTATCGTTAGTGATAGCATGATGAAAAATAACAGGGTGACCAGCAACATTTTGCCCCTTGTTTAGAGCCCCACCAAAAACTTCCCTGATTTTTTCAAGCATCCACCAACTATTACCGTCCATACTTGCATAAACAGAAGGTTTATTGGCGTTTTTGCCCAAAAGAAGAAATTGCGCATTATACCCGCCCATTTTTCCATGATCTTTATTCCAAACCATATAATCATAAGCCGCATCTTCGTTGTCTTTTATATTAGCGTAAAGTGTAATTTTGTTACTTGGGGTACGAGTTGCAAACCTGTTCCAATTGTTGCGATTTAACCCCGGCAACGTATTGCCTAAATTGAACGTTTGGCATGACTTCAAGTAGGAAAGGCCTGCCTGCTTGGAGTTGTCCGGCAATAACGGCTGATCAGCAGTACCATATCTAATTTGGGCGTCCACCCGTTGATAATTGAAAGTGCCATTGTTTGTGTTTCTCACGGGCATGTCGTTATAATAAATCCCCTTGAAAGCTTCCAAGTTGGTAGCGGTGGGGTTTTCAGACAGTCCTATCGAGTTACCTTTGGCGTCACAAAATCCATCTATAGCGCCTTCACTAATCAAATCGATCGTTTTATAAATGCCTACAGATTCCAGTTTTGCTTTACTCTTATAATGAATCGTAGATAAAACTGTATTCGGACTTATATCATCATAAGCCAACTCCTTGAGCTTTTCGAAAACTTCCGCGTTGGTGGCACTAGGTTTACCTAATCCCCCGAAATCTATATCCGTATTTTCTGCATGGTGTGTCTCAACTACTCCCTGCTCAGCACCTGCGTTGTAATCTTGTGTTTCTAGAGCCGCATCTTGGGTTGTTTGAGAAGTGGGGGGAGTCTTTGTGCCGCCTTCGTTATCTGTATCACCTTCGTCACCACCGTGATCACCGCCAGTATCACTACCGGCGTTATTTCCGGCACCGGGGTTATTTCCGCCTAGTTTAGGCTTGACCCCTTCACTGCCATCGTTTATCCAGTAACCCATAATATTTGCACTATATTTTCATGGCAGGTTCTTGGCAACTGTTCCTATTCCGCCGCCATCGGCGCCTCCGGAAAATGTCGTCGGCCTTCTCGTCGCGCTGCCCCCTATAAAATCACTCAGAGAATTTCTCTCCCATACAGCCTTATCCACATTAGTGGATGACACAGATATCACTTTGCTCCCAGTTCTTATACGCCCATAACCCACAGGTACCACCTGCCCCTGTTCCGCCACATTTTCAGGGGCGCCAAAAAGAAAAGACGTCGTATTTACCACTTCTGGATCGTCGGTTCTCATCAATTTAGCTATCAGCAAACTTAAGCCAAAAGAAATGGCGGTACTAATAATTACAGTCAACACAAACTCCACTACCAAGGCGCCAAGGGTACTTGTTATCCCCATTTCCGCCACGATGGCCGCCGCAATAGTTCCCGCTGCTCCCGCTAAAATTGGAATAATTTGTATTTTTTTATTTTTTATATTGTCAAAAAGAAAGCCATCAGCATCCACACGTTCTCCGTCTACAAAAATAGCCCAATATTCTTTTCTATTGGTGCGTAAATAATTGCGCAGCTTTTGGGTATTTGCCTCCAAGGCGCTAAACAATTCGACAAAATTAGATACATTCAACTCCCACGTTGAACCAAACACCTTACCTAATTTGCCCTCTATATTCAATTCTGTCATTTTAGTTTAATATGACCGGGGTTCCAATACCTCCTCCGCTGGCGCCCCCCCCAACCGGGGGCCCGGGAGGTCTCGCAACATTACCCTCTACAAAATCACTTAAAGAATTTCTTTCCCATATCGCCTTGTCTACATTTGTAGAGCTAACGGAAATCACCCGACTGCCTGCTCTAATACGCCCATAAGCCACCGGCACTACACTTCCCTGAGACGCCACGTTCTGTGGGCCTCCAAATATAAAACTCTGGGAAGCCTCGTCTTCTCCTAGTTTCGGTTGGTCCTGCAGCGCCATTATTAAAGAATACATGCCATAAGCAACAAGAGCCAAAGCGATGATAACAACAACAGCAGCGATAGCTTGCGCCACCTGTGAGGACATATAGACTTCCAACGCTATCCATAGAGCTTCGTATATAGAACTAACGACCCCTCCAGCCAACACCGGTATGAACAAAAGGCTTTTTTTAACCTTCTTAAACGCCCAAGCCGCGTTTTCCATAGGCACACCGTCAACAACAGCAATATATCCCTTATGGGCACCAAAAGCCCTTTGAAAACGAGAACCTGCGTTGGCCGCAAGGGCCCTAACGGCTTCGCCCACTGTCCTAACGTGCAGATTCCATTTTTTTCCTAAAATGAAACCCATGTTGCCTTCAAGAGAAACGTTAACCACACTACATTATACACTTTTAAATTAAAAAATAAACGGTTTGTTGGGTGTCAGGGTCATATAGGGCAAACTGTTTTTCCAATACCGAAAATATTAAAAAAGGAATCAACGCATTATCTGACAGGTCTATATCTGATTGACTGGGAACAGCTGAAGTAAAAGGGTGGCTATGAAAGCAATAATTTATTTTTTTGCTATCTAAAACCTCTACATGCTTTGCGGGATCTATAAAAAAAGTATCCACAGGCGAAGGAGAGATGTTTTTTACAAAAAATAAACTATTATCAGCAATTAAACCACATATTTCCGTCTTATGGAACGCCGAAATGCGAGCTATATAACTTAAAAACTCACACTTAATTTGTATATCTGTATGCCTCAATTGACGGAAACCCTCCAAATGGCAGCTTCGCAGACTCCCCAAAACGCATTCTGCAGCCATTCAAGGTTTTACTACACTGGTCCTCTATCCAATACTCTTTCTTGAATCGAGGGTCCTGTCTAACGCTATGATCCTTAATGCAAACAAAATAAGCAGGCGGTTCGTCTGACGCGGGATCAGTCATTTTAACTTCATTTTTATCAATCAAGCTTCCACTTCCCGGATTTATAGCCACCACGTTCCCCGTAGAATAACCTACCACCCCTGTAGAATTAATAGCTAAACTAGAGCCCGTATCTAAAAGCACGTTCCCCACAATTGTAGTACGCAACGTTCCCTCGTTATCTGATGCAATAACAGTGCCTGAAGTATTAGTGCCTCGTATGTCTCGCGCTCCTACGGGGACCACCTCACCCACAACAAATACTCCCCCTCCATCAAAAGTAATTATTTCCCCTATTTCCAATTGCACAGACAAGGGGGTTCTAACGGTTAAGGTCTGTAGAATGGTAGCTTCGATTACACCCGGTATGGTAGGGGTTCCAGCGCCAGCGATAATAACCGTGGGAGACTCTGTATACCCCGAGCCAGCCGCAGTGATAACCAACGAACTGCTATCAATTACCCCATCTCCATCAGTATCAAAAGTCCCTGTAAACCCTCCGCTAGCCGCAGATAAAGGTTTGTCGATCTGACTAGCAGTGTAACCCTCTCCCCCCGTAATAAACCGCAAACCTAAAACCGTTCCTGACGTAATGCTACTGACAGCTGACGCCGCTATCACATTAACTGTTTTTTTGGCTATTTCTGTAACCTTCATAGAACCAATAGAGGTACCCCCACTATTTTTTAAAAAAACAGTACGACCTATTCTTATTTCTCGAGGCACCGTGCTAACGCTAACCGTAGTAGGATTACTGGCGGTAGAAACTGTAGCGCTAACAGTAACTGTCGAAAAAACTTCCGGCTCATATTGCCCAACCCACATTAAATATGAAAGACCATATCCATTATTAGGGTCATCAAAACGCTTATCGTTTTCATCAGCCATAGGGACGCCCCCCACATCACGATCAGGACTAAAAAACTCTGGAGAAAAAATCTTTTTGCCCCAATCCTCCTGCTTTTTCAAGGCTGTCTCGGGTCCCTTGTCATTGTATCTTTGACCATATCTGCAACCGATCCCACGATACCTCCATGGACAATAGTTTGCAATCATCAATCTGGCAGGCAACTTATAATTCTCCACCTCCAAAGGTGAAATCAATTCAAATTCAATATAATATTTGTTTTCAGATACTTTTCGGTTGAATATGTATATATCATCATCAAAACGGGCATCAGAATCAGGAGTACCAAAAGGGTTGTCGCTTTCAGGAAAATTAACAGCATCTAAAAATTTTAAAAAAATTCTTATTCTTTTAAATTTATTGCCCACCATGTCGTCTTGGCGTTTAATTAGGTCAGAAATTATTCCATCTGGGTTACCTACCACAAGACGGGGGCGAGGTAACGTACCATCCCCCTTGGACTCAAACCCATCGGCCTCAATTGGGAGACACGGGTAACTAAAACCATCAAAAATAATATTTTTATCTACAATTTTGCCCGCATGAAACCTCTTGATGCCCATGCCGGGACCTGCCTCCACCTCATACAGTTCTATTAAGGTATCCGGAAGGAGATCTGTTATTGCTTTGTTGTGTGCTTCTTTGGACATTTTATGGGGTCGGCTCGAACCAAACGTGGCCTGCTATCCCGTTTAGATCACTTGTTCTGTTTCTTTCTGCTGCGTTTAATGTGCTAGTGGATTGAGATTTTATATGAACATATTGATCTAACAAATTCCCCATCACCACCCGGCTCTCAGAGCTCGTTAACTTTCTATTATAAATAACGATAGCGGCGATTCCACCACGAAAACCACGCTCATCTTTCTCTACGCCATCTTGTATATAACAGCTTTTGCCTATGTAAACATCTCCTGAAGCATTAAATTCTAAATAAGACTTTTTTGGGTCTTCGATTTTAAACGAGCCGGAACCCACTAAATTTCCACTGTTTTTGGCTCTGATTTCTATAATCCCCCTGTTGTAATAAGCGCCCAAATTATAAACCCAGCTTCTTAAGGGCTTTACGCGCATCATAGCGCCTTTTGAAATACCTACCGTCCAGTCGTTAAACTGCAAGGGCGTATAAATTGCCCCCAACCCACTATTATCCTGTATAAAACCCTTATAACGATCATAGTAACAATTTGAGTAGTGCTTCTGGTCGGAAAAGCGAACCCATCCGGTTTGAAAAATTGCATCTATACCTTGGTAATTCTCACCCAAGTCATGATTTGAGCGGTTTAAATTATCTACATATTGGACCGTCATCCTGTCTTTCATTTCGTTGTCGTCGCCGAAGGGGTGTTCTAGTTGTGCCGTTTCGCCAGTGGCAACGGGCGCGTTGCTTAATATACCCTTTAGGGTACAAGAGGATGGGGCAGCACCGTTCCAACAGTGTTCACCGGGAGGCGCCGTACCGCCGGAAACTAGCTCCAATCGTCCGCCCCCGGTAAAAGTGACGATAGCACCGATCGACAGACCTATATTGGATGGAAGAGACACTGTGGTCGTGATGCTAATGTCTTGTGGTGCAGCATCAATGGAATATGGCCCTCCTGTTACCGTCGCGGCTCCCGCCAGAAAACCGCTAAGCCAATTATTGGGATACATTACATAAAAAATATCAAAACCACTAGACAAAGAAGATAAACGATAATAACCCAACTCATCATTGTCTACGCGGTTTCCACTTAATGTTCCCTTTAATGTAGTCCCGCTAGCCAATTCCGCGGACACCTTAAATGAGCCCCCGCCTGTAAAATTAATCACAGTATTGGCTTGTATAGGGTAGGCTGCGGGCGCATCTATGGTAATACCCAAGCTCGTATGGTCACCCACTGCATAGCCATTAGTGGAGTTAACCTTAATGTCTCCAACATTATTAGCGCCGGCAGTTGCATTGTGTAGTTCAAAGTATTGTATAGCAGAAGCGGTGCTGGGCTGAAAATAAATATATTTCCTATTATTGAAATAAGAATGCTTCAACTTCATGAAGTAAGTGTGGGCTCCACCGTATATTGCGGTATCGCTAAAATCTCCGTCATGCAAAATGGGTTTATTTGCGGTAGTTTCCTGCTTCAAATAAACATTTGGATCGTTTTTTGAAATCCATTTTTGCACAAGGGCATCAGCGGGCGTGCCTGTGTTCGCCTGAGCCGCAGTGACGCCGTCATCTTTATAAACCAAACTACTCGCATCAAAATGCCCCACCAATCCGGGAATATCAGATATCTTGGCCAAAGATGGGGTTAATACCAGTAACTTTTCTCTAAAATTACTGCTAGTATAAATAGACCCACTAGTTATCCGGATAGCTTTTCCGGCGGAACCTCCGGGCTTTCCTTTGGTGTCATCCTCCACTGTAAAAGGATATCCCGTCGTCTTTGCATCCATTGTTTGACCAGCGTACCCATCCTGACCGTAATCGCCCCCATCGCCTCCTTGAGAAAAGCGTTTTGAGGTGGACCATGGGTGTTCTCGTCCACTATTTCCAGCACCCACTAGATTAAAGCCTCCGTTTGAAGTAGGAGAAATAATAAAATCAGATCCCTGCGTTCCATCCTGTGGATCCTTGGGGGAATATTGCTTTCCCCCCAAACTAATGGTAAAACTTGCCCCTCCTCCGCCTGCACCCCCTTTATGGGTCCCCAAGAAACTCGAAGCTCGAAAATGTGTGCTTGAGTAGTTGAAGGTGAGATCAGCAGTGATTCTAAGGTCCCCTGTTGTACGATCAACTGCTACCCTGTTCGTAAGACCAGCCCACTGAACATCCTTGTATTCTCTTTCCGTACCAGCGGGCCCGTGTCGATCCCATACGCTTCCCGCAACCGGGTTACTATAATTAAACTCGGTACTAAAAACTTTTTCAGCCAAAAATCTATCGCCCGCGCCGCCGCCCCCTCCTCCGGCGTAGATCTTCGCATTATAATCTTTTCTTATTGTAAACTTAGCAATATTGGAATCAGAAATATAAATGCAATCGCCGCCGTCGCCCCCGGGCTGCGAATTTTCAAGTGGTGTCGTCTTCACCTCTAAAAAAGAAGCAAAAGTAGTCGCATCAAGGTTAGATGACACCACGGTATAACCACCATCTCCCCCTAAACCTCCCGCTCCCACCACTGCCGAATTAGCTTCCATAACCAAAACGCTAGGGGTTTCAGCGAGAGGTTTTTGCAGATTAGGATCGACTCCAGCGCCAGCGTCAGCAACATCTACCACCCCCGTTATCAACTGATCTCCCGTGTTTATGGCGGGAATCGTAGAATCGTTGGACCCCACACGGTAATCCTGTTGCAATATCCATTGAACGCCAGTAAAATTATCCGCATAGGCACCTGTATTAGCCACATCAATAGCCGCTCTTCCTTTTGGGTTCATGTCTACCCCTCCTTCTTGTTTTAAAATGCCCCTATCAACCAGCTCTTGGATAAAGATTCCACTTAAATTTAAGTTTACATCCTCGTGACCTAAATATATTCTAAAAGCAGGTTTTGGGGCGGCAGGAATAAGTGTTTTGCTTATACTGTAGTCGCTAGAAGTGGTGCTAAGCCCTGTCAACACCGAAGGGGCAATTCCTCCTTGGTTCAAATCGCTAACACCGCTCCCATAAACATACATCGACCCAGTGATATCTGCAGTCGAGGAAGAATTCCATGGAACATGTTCGGAACGCATCCTATAGTAATAATTTTCAGCAGGAGTAATTCCGTCATGATAAAAAAAGCTGCTTTGACGCACCCCGGTATTTTGAGGGTCAGGCAAACTTCTTAATTTTTCCGGAATACTCGCATCGCTCATCAAACTTGGGGGTACTAACAAACCTGTATACAAATCGGTATGCATTGGCAGCGGAACAGCAAAATCAGGAGGGTTTCTTACAGGCTGTGTGGTCAACCGTTGTGTGTGTATAGGAAAACCTGTAGGGCTGACTGCCGACTGGGTAATACCCGTAGGGTCCCCCCATGAAGAATCTTGAGTATATTGTACAGAATACCGGGTCAAATCATGTCCAGTTGCAGGATGTTCCCATGACAATAAATTAGCGGGCACCCCTGAAACATCATAATATCCCGTTTGTATCAAGAACTTATGTGGATGCATAGGATTTTGGCCATCATTTCCCTTATAAGGATTAACATCCCACCCAGTAGTATACCCTGTGATCCCTACTTTAATGGTGCCGCTGGGATCTAACTGGGCATTATCTTCAGCTACACTGAAAAGCTGCAACAAGCCTGTATAAACTCCATCATGCGGACCCCCCACAACCTCGGGAGGGCCTGTTACATTGTCCTGAAGCCCTTTAAAATAAAACGGAATAAAAGTACTATGGCCCGGTTTTGTTTTAATAGGGGTTGCCGGGGTACCCGAAGGGAATTCAAAAGCAGTATATGGACTAATAATAGAAGCTGTAGTACTAATAACCGAATTTCCACTATTGCTTAAATAAAACCCCGTTCTAAGAACTTGGCCCGTGATAGCATAGACGCTCAACCCCGTATTGGATACAAAATCCAAACCTTCCACTCTTTGAGACGTTGAAATAGAACCGGGCCCTTCTGCCGAATTCTCTAAAACAGGCCTATTAACAACGGTCACCAAAGTTAAAAAGTCTGTGGATAAATTTAAATAATCTACAGGAAACTCGCGCATATCCACTCTAATGTCATTATTATCCTTAAAGTTCAGAGTGTGGCTCCACGAGGCTGCTAAAAATACCTTGTCAGTGAAATCATAGGGGGCAGGAGGGGTAAACTGAAAAAGGCTGGTACCCTTATGGTGCTCCAAAAAGTGAATCATTCCTTGTGCCTCTTTATCGCTGCGCCCCTTGAAGTCCACAGGAAAAGCTAAAAGATTTTTATTGATTCCATCGCTACTTCGAACCACAAAGTCGTTAGACAAGTCGGCTTTATTAAAAATTGGGTTTTGAGGAATTTGTATGTTTTGATTTATATCAAAATAAAAATTATTCTTTGTCCACAAAGAGGCTGCTCCTGTTGGGGAATTTATACTCGTTCCCATTATTCCGGTGCTTTCACTGTAATCAGAATGATCTTTACCATTAAAATAGTACCAACCACTCTGAGACTGTAACAGCGACGGAAAATCAGCATTTTTCCTTAAGAAGGTAGCATCGTGCTCAAAATAAGGACGATCATTCTCATATACCTGTGTTGTATTGCCGTATGGTATATAAAGCTGCTTCCAGTCAGTAATGGACTTTGTTTCATTGAAAAAAGTCGTGGAAACGGTGTTAACGTCTGGCGATTCATAGTTCTGCTGAAAACTTTCAACAAAAAATTCTCCACTATGATTGTAGGGAGGAAACGGAGTCCAATTAATTCCACTATAACCTCCATTAGGCTTCTTTCCTTTGTTAAAGGAATTTTCAAGCATATGTATGATTGCCTTGGTTTCTTTGTCCGTCCTTTTCTCAAAGACAACATTGAAGGAGGCGCGCACAGCATTTTCGCTTTTATTTAAAGTGGTATAATAGCCGTCACCATATTCTGTGGAATATTGAAGACCTTGATAGTCAACAGTAGCCCCATAAGAAGGCTGAAAAAAGAACCCCGTTGTCCATTCAGTGCTAGCAGCAGCGGGCCTATTGCTAGCTGTAGCGGTGGTAGCGCTGGCACCGCTATAGTAATAATGCCCCGACTCAGCTGGGGTACACGGATAACTGACGTCAGACTCATCGTAACCGCTATAATAAACAACATCATAGGTATCGTATCTGTCCCCAAGCTCAAAGGCCGGAATGCGAGTAATATTTGTGACACCTGAATTAATTATCATATTACTTTTTTACCTGTTAAATAATCTTGAGACAAAGAGATATTGCCTGCCATATAAGTCCCTTCAGACGCCGAAATATTTTGTGAAAATACTTGGCCCGTGCAGCCGAAGCGCCCCAACAACGAAGCCCCTCCTTCTTGATAAACATTATACACATATATATCAGCGGTTGCTGCGTATCCCGTTGTGGTAACTACGGTTCCCAAATCTTCTCCCCTCACATCGATGTTAATTCTAACATTCTCTTTGGTGACCCGTGAAGGCAATTCGTTACCAATGGTAACCATTGGGTTGCGATCACATTGAACCGAATAGCTAAAACCCAGTTTCTGATTAATGCCCAGATCACTGCCCGCCATATAGGTTTGCGCTCCATGACCAATCTTAGTTGGAGAACTGGCTGTGCCTCTCAACGCCATATCACTTCTACCTGACTCAAGGACACTTAATTCTCCATAAATATCCATCGAAGACCTCACTAAAATAGGACGAAAGGGATCTACAGAAAATTCCATCCCCTTAATATAACCGCCTCCAAACTCTATTCCCCCTAAATTGCCCCTCAACGGTTCTCCGGTTCTTTCTACATTTGTCAGAGGGTTTAAGAAATCAGGTAAAGGTCCGTTTAAATAATGACTAAAAGAAAGCGTGCCCCGCAGCGGCCCCGAGGAAACATAACGCAAAACACTACCAGTTATATTTTCTACAGGCGTTAAGGAAGCCTCTACCCCAAGCTCCGCATTTTCAGCCAAAATGCTTTGGCCTTCAATCTCAAGTAAAGCTTTTTCATATTTTATAAACTTAGCCATCTTAGGCGTCTTTTAGTTTAGCTCCATATATGGCGAAGGTCCATTTGACGCCTGAGGTTTCTAAATTGGCGGTAGTGGTTAAAGTTCGAAAGGTAATTGCGCAACTTCCTACCGCTTGAGCTGTGACCTCTCCAAACATTACCACGGTATTTGTCACATCCCATCCAGTAGCTATAACCGTATAGGCAGCGTTACTTAAATCCTTGGTAAAAGTAATTGTAGCCACGGCCCCTGCAACCGTTACCGCAGCGTTATATGCTCCAGTCAAAAGAACAGGGTTACCAGCTCCATCGCCATTAACAGAACCAAAAGCAGCAGCTGTGTTAGCGGAACTAATGCCCCCGGTAGTCCCCTGAATATAAACAGTATTATTCTCTAAAGTAGTGTCAAAGGTTGCATCATCTGGCCCCCCCAAACCACCACCTATATAGTTCCATCCAAAATAACTGCTAGGCCCATCAGCATACAGCGTACCCGAAAGCCATGTTTCGACCCCATTACTATCATAAACAATACCTAGTTGCGGGTTAACGGTATTGTTGGTGATCATTAAATAAGTTTTTCCTGTATTGTCGCCGCTAGCAGTTTCGTTACAACCATAAAAACGAATCACCGTAGGTTTTGCTGTAGTTGCAGATGCACCGTCGCTAGTAATACTTCCCACCGTCAAAGGATAGGTATAATCGCTTGATGGTCCCCCTACGATTAAACGCCCAGTGGTTTTAGATATCTGCAAATGAGTATCTTGAGCAGGTATAGCGCTTGACCCTACATATATGTTATTATAAGCATTAATAATATAACCCGCTACAGCACCCCCACTATTCTTAAAATATATTACAGCATTATCGGATGTAGCCTCTATCTCCAATAATGGGGCGTCAGAAGCCTCATCTACTCCTGCGCCCCTTACATGAAGAATGGCCTGAGGAAGCTTGGCATCCGCAGTCCATTGATCAGGGCCAATTCCCACCTGACCGTTACTTCTTAAAAACACATCCGCGTCGCTAGTATTATCTGCAAAAAAAGCAATGCCCGCTGCAGCGCGCAACTCCAACGTACTTTGTCTTCCAGTCGTTGCAAAAGTAGATCCAACGTATTGAATGTAAGCCTTTGCAGTGTCATTTTCCGCAAAACGAATTCCACTATAAGAATTA
>Ga0098039_1000513_pt1 | contig 16183 bp, 24 predicted proteins | sample 6_EtaG_FD_75047 | JGI IMG/M metagenome (GOLD analysis project Ga0098039, IMG submission 75047) | Marine viral communities from the Subarctic Pacific Ocean - 6_ETSP_OMZ_AT15160 metaG | ecosystem: Environmental > Aquatic > Marine > Oceanic | place: Pacific Ocean | collected 2015-01-08 | reverse complement strand
CTGTGGCAGTGAAAGCCGGTCAGGATGATGCTAGTTTGCAAGATGAGAATGCCGAGGAAGTGTTTCTCCCGATTCCGAAGATCGACCCCGAAAACCCCAGCGATGCTCAAAAACGCGCCATTGAAATCGCTCCGAAAGCGTTTCTTTGTGGCCATAGGATTATCTCAAGCGTGCGGAACCAGTTGACGCCTGAGCAGATGCAATGCTGGAACGTGAACCAGCAAGTTAAGCAAAAGGCCGAAGCCTACTTCCATAAGGATCAGAAAATCGGTAGCGCTATCGCAATCCGCGTTTCCTACGACAACGATAAGGCTCAAAGTGAGGGTTCAGGTCTGCCACTGGGCGTGACGGTGATCTACACTCAGGACGATTACACAAAGGATGGAAAAGGGGCTATCTTGGCCTATATGAATATCTGCCGCCCGATTTTTGAGGTGCAAACTGAGGCCATTTTCGATATGGTGTTGCTCAGAGATGAGATAATACAGCTTCGGAAAAGCGCGGAGTCTGATTCCGCTCAGGAGGATGCTTAAATGGCTACCACTGCTGACAAGCTTCGTGAAATGCGCCGTAAAGCGGGCAAGAATCACGATAAGAACATTCGCGCTTATTACGACGAAGTGAATGCCCAAGAGCGCGGTGAACCCCTGCCGTACGCTATTAGCGGCGATGTATTTTACGCCCAGAGTAACGGGCAATTCGAGAAAATCGATATCGACCAGACGGCGAAAGCCGCTGGCTGACCCCCAACCCGGCCCGGCCGGGTTTTTTATTGCCTGCCCGCTACTGCTCTCCCCGCTTCTATTCATTGCTTTGCAAGGCCGACTGGCTCCACCCGCCCTTCATGTGCTGGATTGTGAATTGAGAAAGAACCTTTCTTGGCCGTTGGCTTTCTTGTGGAAACCCGGCTGGCTGGAATAATGGGCTCATTCAATAAGGAGTGAGCACAATGAGCACAGCTGCTGAAATTCAGTTCCGGCTGGCCGGTATCGAATCACTCTCCGATACGGAGACTCACGTGGCGGCTAAAGCCGTCCGGCTGGCGGCGCCTGCCTTCAATGCAGAGGGCAATCTCTTCAGGGAGCAGTATGTCGCCGTCCTCAAGTCTGACCAGCTGCTGGGCTTTTCGAATCGGGGTTCGGACCCTGATCTGTCCCTTCGCTGGATCGAGCTTGCAAGCGAAAAACGCCAGACGCTGGCGGTTGCAGGCCGGGATCAAGAAGTTCTGCTGATGGCGCTGCTGATGGCTCTGGAGTACCACGAAGCTGTGAAGGTGCGAGTGCAGCACTGCACCGTGCAGGCCAAGTTGCTTCGGGAAGCGTTTGATATTGCCGTGACAGCGTTCCCCGGACTTGAGAGGCCTGTCTGGGTTCCTGCTGCCCCTGACTTTCTGAATGGCCAAATGACTATTACGCCACCACCGTTCTTTGATTTTCGAGCCTGAGGTTCATCATGCCCAATATCTGCGAGTACACCGTCCAGCTGGATGAGGCGGCGACTTCATACGATGATTGCGTTGCCCGGGTTCAGCGGCTGGTGAAGCTCTACCGTGGCACTGAGCACGCACGATCCGACGCCGGGAAATATCGGAATTTCATTCTTTCGTCGCCTTTCGGGTCAACTCTGCTGTGGTCAAACGTAAAGCATGACGTTCCGCGAATCTCCCTCGCCTATCGCGACGGTGAGAAATGTACGTTTCCGACCAAAAACGTTCGATGCATTTTGCCGTTGGCTGCGCTGCTGGTGCTCGGTAGCAATACGTCGGCCACCTTATCGGTGCAGTTCCATGGTGAAATGCCGTCTGAGGAAGTGATGTTGACTGCGAGTCAATTGGCTCGGCAGGTGCGTCCGGGGCTGGTCTGCCCTTCGTGGTTTCCCGACGATTGTTTCTATGGCCGCTGCGGCGAGCCCATCAATGTTCCCAAACATCTCGATTTCCGGGCCTGACGGCTTGTGGAGATCCCGTTGAGTGAGATCCTGAGGCTGTTCAGTCACACTTCCCCGGAGGTTGTCATGGTAAATCACTTTGACCCTGTAACTGATGTCGCCGCGGCATCACCTTGCGCAAAGACTTGTCGGCTGGTTGGCGACACCTGCGAAACCTGTTTCCGGACCCTTTCTGAGATTGGTGCGTGGTCTACCGCCAGCCGGGACGAAAAGCGGGCGATCAATGCCCGGATCAAGAAACGCCGTGCTCAGGCACGTACGAAACCCGCTTAACGATGAGGAGTCCTCAATGGCTCGCGAAATGACTTTCCTTGAATTCCAAGCGGCCGGTAAACGGCTGCACTTCAATCAGCTTTCCCCGGATCTGCAGGAAAGCTGGGCAGTGGCTTACGAGGGCAAAGATGTTCTTGCCTACCCGGGCGGGCCCTGTATCGCTCTGGAAGAGGATGGCACTGCATGGTTCGAGGATTACAAAGAGAGATTCTCGGGCCCGGTAAAGGAAATCGAGCGGAAATACTACGAGCACCTGTTCTGTGAGGACTCACTCCCAATAGTCGCGTAAAATTAGCGCGGATGATCAGGCTCAAATATCACGTTGGCATTTGAAAAGGGGTAAAAGGATGTTGAAGCAGATCGACAGTTCACTACCGGCACAGTCCTTTGTGATAGAAGGCGTGTCCTCTGTCAGTGAAGAGAAACGGGACATCCTGCTTAAGTGCTTGCTGGATCATTTCATTCTTCACTATCCGATGGAGTACGAGCGGATTGGGATGAATGGTTTTGGCACAAATGCGCAGCTGGTGGCAGATGTGCTCGGCGTATCCCTGACAGATGAGCGCCCCCAGATTCGTCCGGGGCTGGCGGATGATTTTAAGCGCATGGTGGTCAGTACCCTGCTGGAGCTTCTGGAGTCCGATCAGTTCCCCGAGGTAACGGTACGCTATGGGGAGTTCCAACAGACTGCTACCACGGGTAACTGGGTGGCCGCGCTCTGCCGGGACATTTATCCCCACCTGCAAGAAGCGGTTCTCCGATATGAGCTGGATTCACCACGGATCGACCGGCCCGACAATATGGATTTCCGACGCTAGCGGTCACAGTGACGCCTTTTGGAATTCAGCGGTGAGCGTACACTTTATGCTATCGATGAGTTTTGAGGGGAGCGTCCAGTGCCAACTTACAAGAAGAGTATGCAGTTTGCAGGCGCCGTCTATCTGACGGCCGACCGTAGCCATGTCATGCTTCAAAATGCCCCGTCAAAAGAAGTGGTGGAAGAGTATCTGTTTGGCCGGGTCCATCTGACTTATTGCTTCTTCGATTCCAGAAAGTGGCGTGAGGATAAGATGACGGTAATCCCTCAACGTCTCCGAATGATGGTCGATTTTGCTGAATCAAATGGGATTGCAATTCACCCGGCATGGCGAACTCTTCTCGATGGCAATCCGAAAGATGCTGAAGAGCAGCGCCTGACTAGCGTCATGGTTGGCCCGGTTCCGGCACAGCTCGACTTCAGGGCATAGAGGAGGCAGGTATGGATATTGGCAGCATTAACGCCCTCATGAAGTCTGACGAACCGCTTTTGCCTGAGCTGGAGCCTTATGCTTTCTTCGACCCCAATTTGAAAATGCGGATATTCCATCATCCGCTGATCATCGACGTGCCCTTCACGTCGGCGGCGCTCATTAATGCCCGGTATAAATTCAAGAAGCAGAAGCTGGAGGAGTACCTCGCATCGGGCGACTACAGTGGAGCTATCGCGCTGACGGAGCGTCCGTACCGGTTGGACAGGTTTATGGACTTCATGGATGACATTGCGGGCACTGAGCAGTTCTGCAAACTGGCGGCGGATGTCTGGATCGACTCTGAAAACATTCACCGCAACCTCGATGAATGGCGCGAGGTCTGGTCCATGGTTGCGCCGTCGAATCGTGAGTGGCTTCATGAGGAGCGTGAGTGGGAAGCCTTCCAATCACTTCCTGACCGGATTGAGGTTTACCGTGGTATCGGAGTTGAAGGCGCTGAAAATGGCCTGAGCTGGACGACTGACGTGGATAAGGCCCAGTGGTTCGCTGACCGCAACACCAACCTTGCCGAAAGGGGCATTGACGCTGAACCAATCCTGCTCACCGGCACAGTCAACAAGTCAGACGTGATTGCCTATTTCCTCCAGCGTGGAGAGAGCGAAATCGTTGTGCTGCCGGAGAAGGTGGCATTGATCCGGCGCGAATCCCTTTTCTGAAAACCGTACTCTTTATGGGAGTGGATGAGAAAATGCAGCAGCAATTGAAGCCCGAAGTGATTAAGCGATTCAAGATTCGTTCTTATGCGTGTCTTGGTGCGCTCGCGCTTGCCGGGATGATGTGGGCTTTTTGGAACGGCTATGTGTTTCTGACCGGCCGTGGGTTTTCGGGTAACGAAGATGACACCATGGCTCTGATCCGGAGCATGCTGGAAGGTGGCCCGCTTTACCTCCTGATCGCGACTATCGTGGTCTCATTGTTCCTTCGCATACGGCTGGTACAGCTCTCTTTGGACCCTCAAAACCTAACGATGAATGACCATGGGGGATGAGAGCGTGAAGAAACAGCCGCTGACCCAAACTGAAAAAGACTGGCTCGCCAAGTTGCAGGCGCTGCTCGATGAGTGCCCTTCATCTCGACTGGGTGCTTATACGATTGGAGATCCAGAACTCAGCTTGTATGACAGGCATTTCGAGCCTGAAATCAACAAGCTTCTGGATACCGGCAAATATGATTTCTGTACGGCCGTCGCCAGCTTGGACGCCGATCTTGCGCGTTTGCGGTTCCCATTCCACGTTCATTCGACTGCCGGGTAGAAACATCAACGGATTGGAGTGCTGTCCTGAGGATGCGCCCAATTTTGCCGTTTTTTATCACCCGTAAACGTCTTCTAATTAGCAAGCTCTTGTGTTCGTCATTTGTTGATTCGAGGTTTCTATGAAAGAGCCAATCCCAGTCTATATTGTGCGACCCATTAACTATGGCGGGGTCTGGCTCTTTTTCCTGCTGGGCTTAGGATTTCTCTATCACCTTTTTTACACCAACTTCTCCGATATCTCTGCAACCTATTGGTTCTTGAAACCGATTCTTTTTTTGCCGGGTGGTGTCATCGAATCCGCGTGGAATATGGATGACAGCCACACACTTTGGCAATTCAGTCTGACCGCATTGGCCGTCCTGCTTTCACCTTTCATGCTCGGCTTTGGTTTTGCGCTTTCTGTGCTGGCGCTTCCGCTGTGGGGAATCTGGTGGCTTGCTGGTGACACGGTGCTGGCGGTCTGGCAACCGGTCACTCTCGGCCTTCTGATGCTTCTGCTGATTCTGGGGGTAGTGTTTTCTTGGAAGTGGTGGCGGTCTGAACGCCGGTTTGGCTCGGCAAGGTGGCCCGCAGCTCTGTTCGCTCTCTTTGTTCTCCTGACACTGCCCAACATCGCCTATTGGGCCGGACTGGTGTACTGGGATCAATATGACGCTGAGCAAATCGCAACAGCGAAAGGGCTGTGGTCGAATGGCGACTCTGAATCGGTGGATGCTCTGGTCGAGCTTGCCCGGGAAAGCGGAACCGGTGAGGTCTATTATCTGGCTGCAGGTGCTTTGACGGCTTCAGAGCGCTACCGGGATGTTGCCGAGTTACTGGTCCATGCCGCCAGCAGCACCAGCCCCCGGGAAATGCTGTTCATGTATCCCGTAGTCAAAGGCCTACAGCGTGGGTACGACACTGGCTACTACGAGGAGGTTTTGGCCTTAAACGATCTGCCATCGGTCAGTGCGTTTTTGCCTTCCTCCCGGGCAGATCGGATTGAGACTAGGTTTAACAGGCTTGAGGATGAATACCAAGACGTTATCCCGGCGCCGGGACTGCTTTGCAGGCTTCCCCTTTTAGGCTTGGATGGTGACTCGCCTCGTGATGCTTTGCAGCCCGAGTCTCGTTACGTTCTGGCTTTTCTGCCAACTTCAGAAGCAGGGTTGCTGTTCTGCAGGACCGTTAAAAGCGGTCTGGCCAAGCTCCGCGCCCCCGGCGCTTGATATTCGGAATCGCCTGATTTCCTACTGGTGGAAAATCTGCATTTTGAAACAATGGTCTCCAGATACACAGGAGACCGTTCGTTATGGGATCAGCCGCCAGCCACACTACCTTTACTTTTTCAGGCATCGACACCAACTATTGGGGTAAGTTTCACATCTTGCTCAAGATGGTCCTTCAGGATGCTGCTGTGATCGGCGTTGAAGAGGTCCACACGGGCGGCGAACCCAAGGTGTCATATCGAGTGGGTGAGCGACCTGCAAGCGTGACATCTTCAGGCTCGCTTGTTACTCGCGACAGCACGCTTGAGCCGTTCTTGTTCGGCACTGATCAGAATGATGGTGATCATATCCGGATCTTGCCAGACAGCTCTGAGCAGCCACTCTCAGGCGTTGATAACGACGTGATTATTGTCATGGCGTGGCTTCTTATCCTCTTGGATGACTACCCTGAGCGGGTTCAGATCACGTCTGCGGCGCCTCTGTATCTTTGGAAGCGGGCGCAGAGACTCGCCATGGAGTCCGGCTACACGAATGTCAGTTTGCCAGCTGATGCCTTCCCTCCCCGTGATGTGGCGTTGATCAATCCGCCAGACTCACTCGATTTTCGCGCCTGAGCGCTATTGGAAATTCGCGAACCTGTAATCATGCCCTCTCTCAGTATCAGATAGGTGGCCAGCTATGCAGCTCTCTTTGTTCGACGCGGTTAAAGACGTTTATGCCCGGGCCGATGGGCCCGTATCCAATGAGGATCTCTATCGCCGGGTCTCGATGGCAACTGGGATCACCATGGAGGAAATGGATCGGACGGCGCCTATCGGACAGTCCGGCAAACGTACCAGCCCGATTAAGCGAGCAGCTCGTTGGGCGCAACAATCCCTTAAGGCTGCGGGCCTGCTGGAGAAGACACCAGAGCGAGGCCGGTGGACACTGACCAAAGAGGGTAAAACTGAATTGCGTAAAGCTCGCCCCAACGCAACGCTTGTCGCGTTCTCCACGGATCTCGGGGTCGGGATCTGGTCGTTGGCACAGGATGTGTTCAGCAAGATTGATGAGCCAATTACGCTCGCGCTGACCTCACCTCCCTATCCTTTGCGTACTCCGCGAGCGTACGGGAATGCCGGGAAGACCGAGAAGGAATACATCGAATTCGTCGTTGAGAATCTCCGGCCGATAGCGAAGAACCTCGTGCCCGGGGGCGCGATAACCCTCAACGTTGCTAACGACATTTTTGAAAGCGGAGTGCCCTCGCGATCCTTGTATTGCGAGCGTCTGGTGCTCGCCATCTGTGATGAGCTGAATTTGTCGCTCATGGACCGCCTTGTATGGGTCAACCCATCGAAAGCCCCCGGGCCGACACAATGGGCGTGTAAAACCCGCCAGCAGCTCAAGGGCGCGTACGAACCGATCTTTTACTTCACAAACGATCCAAAGCTGGCACGGTCAAACAACCGCCGTGTACTCCAGCCGCACACTGAGCGAATGCAGAAGCTGATTGCTTCGGGCGGGGAAAAGCGGGGGCGCGTCTCCTCGGACAACAGTCATACGGTCAAGCCCGGTAGTTATAGCAATGCCACTGAGGGTCGAATCCCAACTAACGTTTTGACCTACTCTCACACCTGCAAGAGTCAGCTCGACTACAAAAAAGCCGCACGGGCAGAACTTTTTCCCGCTCACGGGGCCCCTTACCCGCTGCAGCTCGCTAAGTTTCTGATTCAGTTCCTGTCAAACCGTGGGGATCTTGTCGTAGATCCGTTTGGGGGTAGCATGACAACGGGTGTCGCGGCTGAAGAGCTGGATCGCCGCTGGATCTGCACTGAGGCGATGTGGGAGTACGCCAAGGGCTCAGCCAACCGGTTCCCCGGCGCCGTCATGAACGAAGCCTTTGAAAATGCTGCGTAGGGGGTTTTGGAACCTGATAAGGCTGACATAATGGGTGCTCAATCAAACGGAGACAGCAGCATGTCAGACGCATTCGGTACTCACACTTTGTTCGCCATGCCAGAGATGGATGCAAATCTCTGGTCCGGCGCTCACCGGGCGCTGAAAGACTGTGTGATCAGCTCGACTACGACTGGTGTCCGCCAGCTCTGGACGTTGAACGATGGCGAACACGTTCGCGTCGATCCGTTTGAGGGTCGTTTCAACCTTACCGAATCCGGGTTGCCTGCCCGGGACACCCAGAAGGCGGAAAGCCTTTGGCTGGCTTCTGACCCCGGCTTCGCGAACAACGTCGAAATCAATCCCAATACCACTGCGATGCAAATTCTCTCCGGCACCGGAGAGGAGATCCTCATTGCGATGGCGTGGTTGCTCGTGATGCACGAGATGCACCCGGGGCTGATGGCGGTAAAAACCAAAGCTGCCGGATGGCAGTGGGCAAAAGCGCTTCGAATCGCGCAAGGCGCCGGGTACAGCTCCGATGAGCTGCCATGGCCCATAGACAATGATGGCGCAGCAGCGCCAGTCGCGCCTTTCCCGGTGATCGAAGTTCCGGAAAATCTCGATTTCCGGGCGTAAAGAATAGCCCGGAATCCAGCTGAGTTTATTGCGCCAAAATGCTGAACGAAAACCCTAATGGCATCTGTAAAGGCAATCCCACGATAAAGGTCAGCACGTTTCAAAGGTGCTGAAAAGCGGTTTGACGCGCATGTGCGCTATAAGTAACGACGGGGTTTTCGAAGACTTCAGCATTTCCAAATCAGGCGCAACAACGCTATTAACTCGCGGTCTGTGGACCTCGCTTGGCAGAACTCACTCTTTGGCGCTTCCTATTTCCATAATCCTGCCCGGGGCTCAGGCTCGCGCAATTTAACTTTTGGAAATCCGGCCAGATCCGACAATGGATATCAATTCACAACGGGAGACTCATTATGGAAGTGGTTGATCTGGCCATCTATGGCATCAAGATTCAATGGGACGGCAGCGACCGGGGTGGCGCCTCAATTACAAGTGACCTCAAAGATGCTGACACTCCTGAAAACGCCAAATTCAATGCTGCTATGGATGGTATCGAGTCGATGATCCTTGGCCATTTCTGCGCCGAGGTCAGCGTTGAGTCCTATGGCTACCTTGAAGGTGTTGAAACGGCAGTTCAGGCGGCTGGAAACAATCTGTAGTGGGTGGTGATGTAGAGGCTGGGCTCGCCCCTAGCCTCCCTATCTCGCAATGATCGGGGTTTTGACCGGCTTCACGCCGGTCTTCCGTCTTTCTACTCTTCCTCCACAAACTCAATATCGTGCATCGAAACGCGGCTGATTCGCGCTTTCATGCCGCAACAGTCACAGGGTTCAAAAAAGATGTCTGATCCCTTGGGTGACTGGTATTTGATGGTGCCAACGGACCCGGCTGGAACGACGCCCCATCCATTCGTAAGATCCCGTTTAGTTCTGATCACTCGGTCGGCGTAGTCCCGCTTGAGTCTCGGATGCTCAACCACCCGGTAAGTCTTCTCGTTCATTTGCCAAGTCTCCATTCCAGTATCATTGCAGGCGTCCTTTCAGCTCCTGAAGGCGGGTAATCTCCGCGTCAATCTCCGAGATCTTTGAGGCGTAAACCCTCTTTCGGGTCTCTTCTGCCGCTTTGGTGTTAACTTCGCCGGTTACCACCCAGTCATAATCCAAACCTTCTATCTCGCATAGCGCCCGAAGATAATCTTTGCTGATCTGGCCGGTTTGCGGCCACCGGCCAACCGATTGCTTGCTCACATCGAGAACATCGGCGATTTCGGTGTTGCTCATTGGTATCAGATCAATCACAGCCGCTAAACGAGCTTTGAATTCCTCGTAGGCGTCCTTCGGGTCTTTTTGATCCGGCTTTAGTGTGTCGTTGCTCTGGAGTGAGCTGGCATCTTTCAGCATGGGGTTTCGGTTAAGCAATGCGTATTCGCGGTTAATGCCCGCGTCATTGCAGATCTTGGTGAGCATTGAAAGTGGGATGAGCGAGTCGCTAGCGAGGGCATTTTCGAGTTGAGTGCGAGTGAAGTTCAATTGTTCAGCCACGGTAGTCATATCCTTGTTTAGTGATTCGAGAGCATGGATAAGGCGCTGATGGACGACGTGTGTCATGGATACCTCAGTAAGCTTTTCAATTATTCCAGTAACCTTAAAGTTACAGTAACTTTGTATTACTTGTTCGTCAAACTTACTTTTGGTTATTGCCGGTTGATTCCGACTGTAGCTTTTGGATTTGCGGCCCTGTGTCATAGTGATCCCCACAGTGACACACGCGGAGAGTGACTTATGGATTTCGTGGAGATCGCGAAGAAGAAAGGCTGGAGTGAGGCAGAGCAGGTAGAAAAGCTGCTCGATTTGGTCCAATCACATATTGATGAATCTGTTGCCGTGGAGCATCTGAAGGCGGCATCGGGTTACGATGACGGCCTTGAGTCCTTTGAGGTGCTGGCACAGTGGCCTGAAGGCGATACGTGGTGCGAAGATGTCAGGGCCCGCGATATCGACGGAGCAGAAGACGCTGCCCTCAACGCAATGGCCGATGCCTACGGAGTCGATCTTGATGATCCGGAGCAGCTCAGTAGCTTCCAGAAGTCGGTAACGATCTTTCGCATTGGCTGATGTGACGGTCTTTCATTTTGTGGAGCTTTAATCATGAAAGAGCACGATCCTCGGAAACCCAAGAGGCCTGACGGTGATGCTGGGTCAAACTGGGCTCGCTGCCGGGATTGCGGTCGTGAAGGGCCGCGCCTTCGTGATATCAGGCATTCAAAGCATTGCGGCTGGCGCAACTGAGTGCCTGATAGGACGAAAACGCGATTCGATAACTGATACTCTCATGGCGCCAAACTTCGGAGAGGAGGACCAATTTGATTGTTTACCGGATTGTCCATTATCAAAAGCACAGCATTGGCGGCTGGATTCAATACGTGGCTTATCGCGGATCGAAAGCGTTGGCCGAGGCTTTCGCCAAAGAAATCGTCAAAGACAATCAGGTTGAACTGGAACGGGATGAGTGCGCCGATCTGGCGCCTAATAATGTGCTGAGTCCGCAGATAGACAGGGTTCAGCTTTCTACGAAGGCCGAGTTGTTGAACGAGCTGTCCTTTGCGGCATCAATGGGGATTGGTTAGGGCCCGCCAGCTCCCTCTCCAAAACCCGCTGCTGCGTGGGTATGACCGGCGCCGGGGAACACCATCATTTTCGTTTATACTGCCCTCTTAAGCTCTTAAGAGGACTGTTTATGGAACTCGCAGCCAGACCCATCATGCATCGGGGCAATCTGTTCCGGTCTGTAACAGAATTCCGTTGGGCGCATTTCTTCGAAGCCTTGGGGATCACCTACCTCTACGAGTCCCGCACCTTTACGACCAGTGAGTGGAGTTACCTGCCTGACTTCTATCTCCCAAATCTGCAGACGTGGATCGAGGTGAAGGGCCAATTCCCAACCGAAGAAGAGATCGCCAAAGGAAGGGCTGTGCATCTGGAGACAGGTGAGCCTGTATTGATTCTCTCCGGGAATCCGAGCGCCGAATCCTTCCATGAGGGGCTCCTGCCAAACGGCTTCGGCCTCCATGTCATCAGTCATCACTTTGATGACTACATGATCAGTTTCGCCCCAACTGAGGTGTATCTATTTTTAAAGGATCTGCCCTCCTCTGCCGGGAACCGCATCTGCAGCATACTGCTGCTTGGGCTTGTCCAGTCAAAGTATGCGGACGTGCATCCCTCTAAGTCTATTCAGGAAATAGCGGATCAATTCCTTCGATCATTAGATGCCAAGTACCGGTATCAGGCTCAGAGAGAGCTTAATCGAGCAAAAGAGGTCTCGATGCCCGCCGATAATGAGGTGGCGATTCAGAAATTGATTAACGCTGCTTGGCAGGCAAACGTCCCTCCTGATTTTTTCCAGAAGCTGGTCCATAAAGTCACGAAGCATCCTGAATAAGTCAGGACGGCACCGGCAGGCTGGGATTCGCGATGGCCTCGGGTGCTGAATCAAGCGTCCATTCTGGGCTGTTGGAAATCCTGCGCTCTGTGACAATGAGTCCATGGTTTAAGGAGACTTTATGCGAGCAACGGAATTCACCTACAAGCACAAGCGGCTGGACCATGATGAGTGGCTGCGTCTTGCCAAACTCCTTGAGATCATGGTCAACCGAGGCGTAGCCGGTCCCGGGGCCCTTGTGACGGCCTCAGCCTTTCACGATGGCAACTCGATGAAATGGGGCCAAGCTCAACCTATAAAGGGTGAAGCTCTGGATTGTGTCCGGGATGTGCTCGATCAAGCCGCGATTGTTTTCAATGGTCCCAAGGATCAAAACGGCGACTGGTTCTTCATTACCTGCGAGGGCGCTGACGAATTCAGAACGTGCCGGACTCATGAGCATGAATACGGCGTCTATGTGGCAGCGATGCTGCTACTTGGGATGCATATCTCACCGGATAAGTGGGAGGTTCCCAATGGTGTTTTTGGCGGCCTTTGGCTGTCGGCACAAGCGCTGATCTCAAACACCATCGGGATCGATGCCAAGATACCAGCGCACCTGTGTCGGCCGGTTAAGGCCAAGCGGGCCCGGAGGATTGATCTGGTGGCCGAGATAGCCAGACCGCACTGGCTCGACTATCGGGCCTGAGGATTCGGTAGTAATCATGGCGCGTGCGCCTACGCGGAGGACGCGCCTGCTCTCCGGTTAGAGGGTTTTGAAATGTTGGGTCTGGAAATGAGCGAGCTAAGCTCAAGCCTCCGCGCTAGCCGGGGTTGCTTCAGCTAACTTCCCAGACCCTTTCTAATTCCTTCCGCTTCGACTTTTGGAAATCACGCACCGAGCGACAATGGAGTCATCCATTTGAACAGCGAGGTGCGAGATGTCCGCCCAAGCCCAAGTATTCGATCCTGCGAAAGCATCGGTCCAGACCCTTTTCGCGACCATGGTGGAGAACCTGAAGCGGGAAATGCGGCGCTACAAAGCCGTCACCGTTGGATTCTCTGCGGGGAAGGATAGTACCTGCGTCCTTCACGGCGTTATCGAAGCTGCCCGCCAGCTTAAGCAGCTGGAGGGCATCTCTGTTGCCGTTCGTGCGGTAACCTCCGATACCGGTGTGGAACTGCCAAACCAGCACATTACGTCGCTTGAGATGGCCTCCATCTTTGAGGGTTATGCTGAGAGCGTGGACATCGACTATGAGCAGGTTTGGGTGGGACCAAGCCCGATTAACAGCTATCTGGTTGTAATGCTGGGTATGAGGGGCGTCATGACCATGCCTCAAGGTTCAGCCACCTGCTCTGTTCAGATGAAGCTAGATCCGGCCAAGAAGGCGAGAAAGCGTCTGGCCAAGCAATTCGGGGGTGCCGCCAATGTGCTTTCAGTCTCAGGCGTCCGGACCCTTGAGAGCACCAAGCGGGCAAAAAATATTGAGAAGCGTCAGGAAAGCTCTGTGTCCGCCGTGGTTCAAGCGGATGGATCAGGCCTGCTGGCGCCAATTCTGGAGTGGTCAGAGGAAGACGTGTGGTCATTCCTCCGGGCCACAAACCATCCCGCCAGTGCCGCCAGCCATGGTGTGCCTTCGCTGTGCATCGATCCTCTCTTCCTGCACTACGAGAAGATGAAAACCGATACCTGCAACATTGAGTTCCTGACGGCCGCAAAGCAGCAGATGTCCAAGAGCCCCTGTGGCGGTGGTAGCCGGGGTGGGTGCTTCCTGTGCGGCAGGATTGGCGATGTCGACAAGTCCATGCGCAGCCTGCTCACGCACTTCCCGGCCTACGAGCCGCTTGATCGACTTGCCCGGATTTTCCGTGCGGGCCACTACGTCCCGGCCAACCGGAACTGGTTTGCCAAGTCAGCAGATGAGAACGGCTACCTGAAGATATTTTCGAATGCCTATTCGGCAAGCTGGACCAGTAGCTTGCTAAAATATGTTTTAACTATCGATGAAGATGAAGACCGGTATGCCATGAGGCGCCGGGAGAAAGTGGCCAAGATGAAGGACGGCCCTCTTAAGGATGCCCAGATGGAGCGCCTCAAAGTGATGGGCGGGCGCCGCTTCCCGCGCTTGCTGACTGAAGAGCAGCAGCTCTTGGTAGCCTTCTCTTGGTCCCGTTATGGGGTTCAGGCTCCCGGCGAGTTCATCCGGATCAAGGAGGCCATTCAGGAGGGTAAGCGCTGGCCCATGCCTACTGATGAGGAAATCGAAGCCCTGAAGGCGCAGGCCGAGCCGGATCTCATGGGCAAGACCATCGGTTACCTTCAGGCTGATCCGAGCTTTGCAGATGATAAGGCGTACCGGGATGGCTGGCGCGACCTGATCGATGCTGATTCTTTTTGTGCCCCGGATATCATGAGAACCGAGACGGGTGAGCGGGCGATGTATGCTCAGAGCAACGGTATCTCGCACGACAATATTGAGCTGGCGGATGAGGTTTCAGCGGATACCAGCGTGTTCGAGAGCGAGTACGAATACATGGACTGGCTGTGGCTTTACTCCATCGATTATGCGGACGGCAAACGATCCAATAATGAGGAAATGGATTTTCTGGTTCGCTCCGGAGTTATCAAAGCGAGACCGGGCTATCATGCGCTGTTGGCCAAGTATCAGTGCCTAAATCGGCAGATGAGACAGCTTCGCGAGGACGGCCCCTTGAACACTCTTGACGAAATAAAGGGGCACCCGCGTTTTGTCTCGGTCGAAGACTTGGCGGCTCCGGTCGTCCCGGCAAAGCCAAAGCTGATCGCGTCAGATGGCCAGTCGGCAACTGAGCAGGATGATGTACCGGCAAGTGATGCGGATCAGCAGATGGATCTGTTCGACGTGGCGTAATGGCTTCTCTGGTCGAGCTTTTTGGATAAACTCGATTCACAGCTTCACAAATTCACGTGATTGGATACCGAGCAAATGTCTAACCAGCAGGATTATCGATCAAGCAAATTTATCGACGGGCTTACCGACCGCATGAAAGACGCTGAAGAGCAGGCTTTAAGGGGCAGCGGATCGTCCGATGTGTTGTACGAGAGTCGCGTTCAAGCTGCTTATGCGTCGATCCTAGATAGTGCGCCGGAATCCGAGAAGCGAAGGGCGGAAGAAATTCTCAGGGAGCGTGGTTATGACCCTGACTTTACTCCCTATGAAGCCGGTGAAGGTGAGTGCGACCTGACAGGCATTGAAATTGATTGCTGTCCCTGCGGCAGACACCCCTAGTTAATTGTTGCATCCGCCCCACTCGGGCTTTTGGAAAGCTCACCAAGCGCCATACTGGTCTCAATTCGATACATGAGTGAGGCCGGTATGCACATTCTGACATTGGAAAACGTTCTGGAAGCCTCTGAGGCGGTGTTCACCGATGAGGCCGACAAGCGCGAGCTTGAAGCGGTACGTGCCCAGCTTGAGGCTCTTCAGAGCCACCTGTCCGAAAAGCTGGCTTCAAAGCTCGGTGTTCAGCACATGGCCAGCCATTGTGAGCCCGGTGACTGCACATCGTTTTTTGGTCCCGGCCATGACGGTCAGGAGTGCCCGGAAGTCTTGGGCGTGCATGATGATTCTGATTGGTCGCGTGGGCGGGCAGTCCGGACTCCTAAGCCTATGGTTGTGGTAGTCGGCACTCAAGAGGGTGCTTTATCCGCTATTAAGGGTTCTTTCGTGTCGGAGCGTGCTGCGTTGTGGAGTTGCGCCCGACAGGTGTCGGCCCCCTGCTCTATCCACGGTGTCGTGCAAACCGCCAGCGCTGAGGAAGCTTTGGCTGCGGTTCGCCAGTCTCGGGTTTTGGAAAACTCGGAAGGCGGCATCATAGGGGCATTGATGGATAAGGAGTTCACTCAATGAAAGCACAGCCGACACTTGTCGCAACCAATGCCAGTCTCTTTTCAAAGCCCGGGGCCCGGAGTCGTCTCAAGGTTTGGTGTATCTTCGTTGATAAAATCAACGGCGACTTCGTGACTGCCTTTGGGCCCCACTCTGGTTCGAGTTCGCAGGTGGATTTCCAGAACCATCGCGTGCCGAAGAACCCAACAGCACTGAGTGCGGCCCAGACCAAAAAGCTGAATGACGGGTATCGTCCCATGGGCCCTCACGACATCTACAAGACCAGCGACGGGAAGTTCTTCGCGGTCAGCGCGAAGGCCAGCGCCAAACCCTCTGCGCCCGTCTCCCAGCCTTCTCAAACAGCTAAGCCGAAGGCTCGGAAGACTCCGCGCCCGGTCGTTGCTGAGATTGCTTCTCTCCCGGCCCACCTTGATTTCCGGG
>Ga0098039_1000511_pt1 | contig 16267 bp, 23 predicted proteins | sample 6_EtaG_FD_75047 | JGI IMG/M metagenome (GOLD analysis project Ga0098039, IMG submission 75047) | Marine viral communities from the Subarctic Pacific Ocean - 6_ETSP_OMZ_AT15160 metaG | ecosystem: Environmental > Aquatic > Marine > Oceanic | place: Pacific Ocean | collected 2015-01-08 | reverse complement strand
TGTTTCCTAAAAATAAAAATATCATTGGAAATATAACGTCTTCAATTATCTCCCACACTATTAAAATTATAAAAAAAGGCAATCCGTATTTAATGAATAAATCTTTTAGATTCGGAATCTTCCAAAATAATATCTTGTGCTTTATGTTACCCCATGCAGCTTTTATCATAATCTATTCTTTGTATCCAGATAACTCTCTAGCAGAAGGATCAATTGTATCTGTCCAGTTTGGCATCCAAAAGTGAGGAATGACGTGGCTCTTGCCGCGAAAAAACTTTTCAAAGATCTTTCTATAGTAATAACTTTCTTTTAAAGCTGGAGAACAGTGGTCTATATTTACCTTCTCTCTGTTAAATTCTTCATCAGACACATGAGAATTTATAAACTTTTGCAACGTTTTGTGCCATGAATTTTCAATACTGCTCACACCATCTGAAAAAGCACACTTGCGACGCCACAAAACTTCATCAGGAAGAAGATTAGATTTTTCAAATGCCTTGCGTAAAAGATATTTTTCAGGTCTTTTGTTGCTACCGAACATCTTCATCTCAGGCGGAATTGACATATAATATTCTACAAATTTTTTATCAAGAAATGGTGTGCGGGCTTCAAGTCCATTAGAGCTCACGCATCTATCTGATCGTAATACATCAAACATATAAATTTCATCAATTAGCTTAATGTTCTCATTGTAAAAATCATCTACAGAGGGAGCATGCTTATTATAAACATATCCCATACATACCTCATCTGCTCCGTCACCATTAAATACAACTTTAACATCTGTGTTCTCTCTAATGTATTTTGAAACTAGATAATTTCCCACTGATGCTCTAACTGTCGTTGTATCATATGATTCGATGTTATAAATAACAACATCTATAGCATCAAGAAATTCCTGTTGAGATAATTGAATTGAGTGATGATCAGATCCTATGTGATCTGCAACTATTTTTGCATGATCTAAGTCTGGACTTCCTTCCATGCCAATTGAAAATGTTTTTAATTTTTTTCTGTCGTCTGTCATCGAGGCAACTAATGCTGATATCAGGCTGGAATCTAGTCCACCAGATAACAAGCATCCTACCTCCCTATCAGACATCATTCTCTTTTTAACAGAATTAGTTAGAAGATTTTTTATATTTTTACAAAATTCTTTTTCATCGCCCTTTTGAAATTTATTATCAAAATGTACATTAAGCCCTGTAAATGCACAAGGAACGTCAGAAGCCCACCAGGAACCAGGCGGGAAAGGAATTATGCTCTTGTCGCAAATATCAACTAGTGCTTTTATCTCACTAGCGATCGCGACGCCACCTCGAGAATCCCATCCTATAAATGAAGGCCTTACACCAAATGAATCTCTAGACGAAAATAAGATATTCTTTTTTCCATCATATAGTGTAAATGCAAAAACTCCATCAAGCATTTTAATTGTTTTTTCTATGCCGTATTTTTTATAAAGATGCAAAATAACTTCACAATCAGAGTTAGATTTCACTTGAAACTTAAACGTGTCTATTAGAGATTTATAATTATAGATCTCACCATTGCACACTAATGACAAGCTAGCATCTTCAGGATGAAATAAAGGCTGGTCACCTAGAGATGATGTATCCATTATAGCAAGCCTGTGAAATGTCATGACAACATTATGAGATATTGCTTTATACGATGATGTGTCTGGACCTCTATAGCTTATTTTCCTAGATGCCTCTTCTAGCTGAGAAAGATCATAGTCATGGCCAAAGTAAGTTAAAAAGCCGCACATTGTCTATTCTTCATCCTTTTTATTTGTAGACCTATTCCATATGCCATCCTTGCTCCAAACTCTTGTATCAACAAGAGTTGAGCTACTCTGGACCTTTCCTCCCCCACAATTCCACAATAGTGAGATCCCTAGATCCTTGCACGTGTCCATCTCAGGAGTATTTGATGTGACCCTGTCACCACCATTTGCAAATGTATCAAGATCAATATCAAACTTAAGATTTCTCAAAGTCTTGCACACAGTATCATCATCATCTTTTGCAGCGACGACATTCACAACTCCGCGTATGCTTCGAAGTATCTCAGCCCTCTCCTCCCAATTCATGAATGTATATCCTTTCTTTCTCATAAGCCACGCATCAGTATTCAAAATAATGATGACGTCGCCATGTGTTGCAGCATCTAATATCATTCTCACGTGTCCCACGTGAATAGGGTCAAATCCACCACTAACAGCTATCGTTTTTCTCTTCATGGACAACCTCCAAATCTTCATGGTAAAATGTTTCAGTCATTCCGATCCCTAAAAATACGGAATAACATTTGGGCTTAGGATCACGTATACCAGTTACGTCATAAAAATCTACTTGCTCGAGGACTACACCGAGAAATTCATCTACAGAATCAACAGCAATAGATAGCTTGGCTGTTTCTGATAATCTAACTAGAGAGCCTCGTGATATAACTTGCTCTTTGTTCATATGTCAAGTATATTACGTTACCTAGTTTCGTTAATATCAACCAATGCCTGTAAAATCATTAGATCCAGAAAGAGTCGGAAAGGCGCCCTCTGTAATCCCTGTGAGGCCCGCTAGTACAGAAACACTGTCTATTTCAGTTGCATCACCTCTGATCCACAGTGATTTGCATCTTAGCTCTAGCCGAGGAGACTGTGCATTAAAACGTGTCCCGGCTGCTGCAGCTCCATCTGAAGACAACTCTAAGAGAAAATAGTTTGCGCTAGGGTTGGTATTGACGCCATTTTCACTAAATCCTACTCTTACTGCGCCTCCTGCACCATCTCTTGCGCTGATCACGACCCATCGTGTGACATATGGAAAATCGATTCTAATCGCTGATGTAGTCACCGTTGAAACTGTTTCACACCACGGTGTCCCTGATGCTTGATATGCTGGTGTAAAATTGACGCCTGGTCCGATCTGTTGCTTAAGTCCCACTGATATCTCCTATACAGCAATAACTATTAAATAAAATAGATTAAGTCCATTGTAATTCTCATGAATTAAGCTGTTAATCTCTCTCTGATTTCATTTCTTCTCTCTAGCGACGCTCTTTCTACAAGAACCCTACCATCAAGATGGTCATGCTCATGCTGAATAGCTATTGCGGTTAATCCTGAAAATCCTTTCTCGTGATGATCTCCATTCTCATCAGTGAACCTTACAAGTATCCAGGATGCTCTCTGCACATTAAATGTCTCTCCGGGAATAGAGAGGCATCCCTCCTCCACAACAATCTCCCCTAGACCGTCGATCAGCTCAGGATTTATCATAACTATGATGTCTCCAGTCTTCTCTCTTTTGTCTACTTCCGAAAGAGCTACTTCGTCAAGAATAAAAAATCTTTTTGAAATTCCCACTTGCGGCGCTGCCAGGCCTATTCCGCTATTGTCTCTCATAAGAGACTTCATTTTATCTATGACACTTAAAACACTTTTAGCATCATCTACTTCTGAAGACTTTTTCATTAATATTTCACTCGGCCACTTTACGATTTCCATTTTATCTACCTTGTTAATTTACATCACCCGTATCAGATTTTAGAAAAAGCTGCGTCTTTGTTACGCCTTCTTCGTCGTATGTCCCTATAACAAAATCTGGATTGCTTTTAATCTCTTCTTGCGCACCAGATATCATCTCACAAAAATCCCAAAATTCTGGAACTTCAAATGAAATCGTAATCTTCTCATTTATGCCGACTATGACAGTATTAGTGTCGATGTCAAGCCAGATGCCTTCTGCTATCTCTGCAGGTTCGTTCATCAGATTTCTCAACTGTCTCAATGTTAGGTTTAAACCAGCTTACAATTTTGCCGTCTAGCAATACCTTATAGTATTGTGAATCATTAATATCTGTATTTTCCTCAACAATCATTCCTATCTCGTCGCTTCTAGTATTTTTAACAAGACTTCCTTTCTTAATATCAATTTTCATATCCATCGCTCGAATTTATAAGTAAAGATATATTGCTGAATGATTCTTTTAATAGCTCAAGCAAAGCTTTTCTCTCTGTCTCATTGGTAGAGTCATAAAGATTTTCCCGAACTCTATCAAGCGCATCTTCTTTGTTAGTCAAATCTGACGTGATAGATACATTTAAAGCGTGACTAAAAATCTTAGCCACATCTTCAGCTCTCTCTTCATCCCAATCACATGCTTCAAGTATGGCTGTCTCATATGATAGACCAAAAAACAAAGACATGATATTGTCAAACATCAATACCTCTAAGAATATCTATTACCCCTGATTGAAATCTTGGATCAGAAGATATCCTTTTAAGATTCTCGTCACATAATGGCGCGCCTGCAGCAGCACATGAATCTCTAGCTATTTTTTTCATTGCTGAAAGAAATATATTCCTTGCTGTCGAGTGATTCATTTTATCACCTGATTCTGACATCTTTTCTGCAATTTCTCTATACCCTAGACCTCCGTCCATAGATGAAACTGTTGCATATCCGTGCTTAGATTTGTGTCCTTTTGGCATCGACATTATTGTCTCCTCACTCTTTCTATATCTGATTCTTTAAAAGAAAAATCATCTTTTTCATCAATTTCACTCAGCCCGAATCGTAATCGCATAACCTGCTCCTCTCTTTTTGTGAGTCGAGATAATGAAGTAGCTATAACATTAGACATCTTCTTTTTGTCAAGTTCATCATCAGGAAGTGTTATATTTTCATCAGGAATTGTTTCAAAGATATGTCTTCCGCCGTCATCGTTTCCAACTGTTCCGTCATATTGAACCATATGCTGAAGTCTGATAGAATCAATACTATCTTTAATCATGTTTTCAGTAACACCTAATATATCAGCCATCTCTGAATTTGTTGGCCTCTGGCCGAATTCTTCTTCATATTCTGAAATTAACTTTTTCACTTTGTAAGAAAGGCTGCTTGCGTGAGCCGGTATCTTAATAGTGTTTCTATGAGAGCTAATATACCGGCATACAGATTGTCGTATCCACCAGCTCGCATATGTACTAAATTTAAATCCTCGTCTCCAGTCAAACTTCTCAACAGCTTTCATCAGACCAATATTAGATTCCTGGATGAGATCGTCCATATTGCAGCCGCTATAGTAGTATTTCTTTGCTATGCTAATAGCTAGTCTAAGATTTGCTTCTATCATGTGAGCTCTTGCAGACTCGTCTCCTTTTTCAATTCTTTGCGAAAGGTGAACCTCTTGTTCTCGTGTTAAAAGTTTTCGTCTTCCTGCGTTTTTAAAATAGGGATCAAGGGAATTTTTCAAAGTTTAGTCTCCATATCTAGATCAATTATACCATTGGTAGTTAAATAAATGCATGAGTTTTATTGTAAGTGTATCTTTTACACTTTAATATAATCACATATGTGAAATATAAAAGGAAAAAATAGTCTTAAGATTAATTTTTATTATTGAGTATTTCAAGATACGACTGGTGCGCTTTCTTTCTATTTGACCTTGTGTCAAATTCTCTTTTCACATAGCAATATTCAACTTGAAGATCTCTTAGATCTTCAATGATCATCCTGTCACGAGTCTTTTTCATCATTAAATTTAGCTTATATATCTGTGATTTAATCATGTTGTAAAGACTGTCTACGTCTCTGTCAGACATTACACAAAGCTTATCAGTATTTATTTTATTCATTCGTGCTATTACTCATGTTGTTATGATTATTATAAATCATAAGATATTCTACCACGCAATGCACAATTTTACATGAAGTTATATAACTTTTGCAAAAACCCCAAATCTGTCTTTAACCATGGTATTGAGGTCTTTTTTACTCAATTTGCTTTTGACTGTCACAGCAAAACCTCTTTGAAGCTCACGTCTATTACTTGCACTAGAAATCACCTTGTTAAGACGAAGCCAATTTAAAACAAGCGAAAGGTCTTCGCTATACCCAGCAATAATTGTTGCCTTCTTGCTATTGGGTTTTTTAAGACTCATACCACTATATTTTCGCCCTTATACAGGACTGATCTCCCACCAACCGCAGTTACCTTTACTATTCGTATTCCAGGGAGAGATTTTACAAGCTTAGCTATTGATATGAGATTCTTATATGTGCTAGAAGATGAGGGTAAAAATTTTATGTAGATATCAAGAAGCGTATTTCCCATAGAAGTTCTGTTAACGGGTGCCTGCTGTCCGACAACTGTGACAGTTGCAAGTGCTCTTATTCTAGTCAGTGTATCTGGAACGTGTGCGTCAGGATCCATGATCAGGTGACATCCGATTTTCATCTGCTCGTGCTTTAATCTAGTATCACTCTCTTCAACAATCAGAGATATGTATTCTTTAATGACAGCGTTCATATAGCACCCATGAATATAACTATTCCTGTCCTATATTAATAATCTATTCACTGTTATGATTATCTTCTATCATTGCACATCCCACTGTCAGCATCATACTCGCAGCAGAAGAAGCATTTTTTAAAGCGCTTCTAACAACTTTTAAAGGATCGATAATTCCCATCTCGAACATATCACCAAACGTATCGCTTACCGCGTTATAACCGTGAGTATCTTTTTTCATATTCTTTATATGTTGTAATATCAAGTCTGGAGCGCCGCCAGAGTTTTCTACAATCTGCCTTAGCGGAACAAGGCAGGAATTTTTTATGACTTGAAAACCTGCATCCACACCATCTAAATTCTTATTAACTCTAAGTGAAGAAGACGCCCTTACAAGAGAGACTCCCCCGCCAGGAAGTATCCCTGATTCTATTGCAGCCTGAGTTGCGCTGAGCGCATCGTCTACTCTATCTTTTCTTTCCTTGAGCTCAGACTCTGTCGCGCCTCCCACTCTTAAGATAGCGACTCCTCCTGATAGTCGTGATAATCTTAATCGAAGGAGGTTTTTATCATCATCATCGAGTGTAGCGTCTTTTAATTGAGATTTCAAATTTAAAACTCTCTCTTGTATACATTTTTCATTTCCAGAGCCATCTATAAAAACTGATCCAGCCCGTCCAATAACAGCTTTTTTACAGCAGCCTAAGTCAGTCAGCTTCATGTCTGCGAGAGAATTAGCATCAGCAGCAGATACAACTTGACAATTTAAAACTGCACCCAAATCTTCAAGCATGTTGATTCTACTCTCGCCAAATCCCGGCGCTTTTATGGCACATATTTTCAAAATACCCCTAGTTTTGTTTACAACAATTCCTTGCATGGCATCGCCTGAGACATCATCTGCAACTATCAGAAGAGATCTATTTTCTGAAGATATTTTTTCTAAAATAGGCATTATCTCTCTAAGCGTATCTATGTTTTTATTGCAAAGTAAGACGTAGGGCTTGTCAAGCTCTGCTACCATTTTTTCTTGATTAGTTATAAAATATGGAGACAGATATCCTCTATCTATTTGCATTCCTTCGACAATTGTTAAAGAGCTATTAAATCCTTTTGCCTCCTCAACAGTAACAACACCATCGTTTCCCACAGCACTGATTGCTTCAAATATGAGCTCTCCTATTTCTGATTCTCCGTTTGCTGATATTGTTGCTACCTGTTTGATCTCTTCATCTTTAGTTATTGGAACAGCGTGATCTTCAAGAAAACTAATTACATGCTGTGTTGATTGTTCTATTCCTTTCTTTATATCTGACGAAGAGTATCCTGCAGCAAGCATCTTTAATCCTTCTGAAAAAATTGCTTGCGATAAGACTGTTGCTGTTGTTGTTCCGTCTCCTGCGACTTCAGCTGTTCTTGATGCTGCCTCTTTTATCATTTGAACACCAAGATTAAGAAACTGATCTTTTAAATTTATAGCTCTTGCTACTGTTACACCATCTTTTGTTAAAGTAGGATGGCCGCCTGGCCTCTCTATCACAACGTTTCTACCTCGAGGGCCCATGGTAACTCTTACAGCATCAGCAAGAATATTAATTCCTGTAAGCAGATTTTCCCTTGCTTCAAGATCGAATTTAATTATTTTATTTGTGTCATCGTTCATGCTAACCTTTTAAAAGCTGTTTTGACTCAGTTAAAACAGATTTCGCCTCGCTTATAACTCTTCTCTTTCGGGTCACAATATTTTCAGCTACAAAAATATCACCGGTCATAAATGCTATCTCTTCAGGTGTAATAATTCCCGTGCTTCTTAAAAGATCAAGCTGAGCTTTATTTAAAATTTTTTCCATATCTTATCCTTACACTGGAATCTTATTCATGTCAATTTTTGCTCTAATTCCATTTCCCAAATCTACTTCTGCTACGTCGTTTTCATTGATGTCAGCGTGATTATCATTATCACTTTTAATCATTGCTGGTTTAAAAATTGACTCCATATCTTTTGCTCGTTTTAAAAATGATAGTATCTGCTCTTTCGCATTTTTGGTCATTTCCTTTTCAACGTCATCAAGAGACGTAAAAATATCAGCTTTGATTTCTTCCATGAGAACCTCTGACCTGTCTTTATTAGGTAGGCTAATGATATATGATATCATCTCGCTATCTATGGTCTTCCTCTGTATCTCTTCTATGATTTGTGCAGGAAATATCTTTACATCCTTTTTAGATAAAAGATATATAATCTGTCCAACTTTATAGCTCACTTGTACCGCCCATGTCTAAGTGATTATACATTAACGAGCAACAAAAAGTTTACATAAAAAATGGATCGCTTGATGCGATCCATTATAATTTACATCAGATATTCGATTTATCTAAATCCGACTCCAGGAAATGCAAGGTTTACATACCCGCGAGAACTATTCCTGGGCTGATTATCTCCGTAGACCCACTTGTTATCTGTTTTATATAGATCTAGTTCTGAAAAAATTCCTTGTATCTCGTTTCTAATAGCCTTTCTCAGCTGTCCTTCCTCAAGCCTAGCAGACTTCTCGCGGCGCATACGCATAATCTCTCCGCGAAGCATCCTTTCATCTAGTTCTAAAACGACTTCGTCTTCGTCTTCACCAAGCCACTCAGGATCTTCCATCTCTCCGAGCATATCACCAGAATAATCTAGAGAAGGATCTGCCATCTCACCTGATCCGCCTTTGCGGGAGCCGTGCATGATCTCGTTGACATCTGCTTCATCACCCTTGTTTCCGCCCCATTCTGATTCAAGCATATCTAGCTCTTCTAGATAATCTCTCTTGCTTTTGGACTCATCACCCTTGTTTCCGCCATAGTCATCGTCCTTTTCATTAAGCTGGTTCTTTCCCCAGCGGTGGTCTACGTCGTCTGGTTTGCCTGGATCTTCATGCTGGCTTCTATTTCCAGCTTCGTTAAGAGATCGTCTAGTATTATTTTTAAGGCCTGCAAGCTTGCCTAGTCTATCAGCGTTGAAGTTCATGGTTTAAAAACCTCCATTACATTATTTAAATATTAACTAGCGTGAGAAACTACACTGTCTTTAAGATTATTAATTTATTCGACATGATTCTTCACAGACTCACTTATCTTTTGTCCTTTTTTAACAGCGTCAATCATAGGCTCTAATCCCAATGCAGCTCTAACCATATCATATGTAATTGGATCAAGACCATCCTTTAAAATAACCATATCAGCATACTGGTGAAGATCCCATTGAACTACTGGAAGATCATCACCTTCTTGCCCTGGTTCAAATTCTCCTGTCTCTCTACTCTCAAAAATATAAAGCAGCTTAGGCATCACTTCATCTTGAGGAACCATTATAAACGGTATTGCTGTTGATGATCCCCCGTCATCTTCTTCATACATTATCTCTGGAATCCAGTTACTTGACATGTGATCTCCTAGAAAAATCTAATAATAATATCACGTCTATGTGCGTAAGTTTATTTTTAAATTTTTCTCGCCGCTGACTGAACCATCTGCTCTACTTGCGGCAAAAGATCTTTTGGGATTCCCTCTTCTGAAAGACGCTTTGGAACATTTTCAAGCATCTCTTTAACATACGGCACTAAGACTTCAGTGATTAATCCCGAAAGCATACTTGAAAGATTAAGATCTCTATCAGTTATCTCGATGGCAGCCGAAGCTAATTGAGATACAGATCCCTCTGTTTCTACCTTAGAATTCCATGTGGACACTGCGTCTATTACATTTGAGGCTGTCTTTACAGATTCTACAAAGCTTACTATTTCTGTCAAGTCACTTGCAAATGCTTCAAGAAAATCTGAATCTCCCGCTCCTTCATATAGCATATGATTAACAAAGATATCATTTTTACCATAAAGGCTTTCTGTTAGGCTGAGAGGAGACCTTGTGGGAGTTTTGCTCTTTCCCCAGCTAAACCTGCCCTCAGGTCCTTTTCCAGTAGCCTTATCTAGGAATTTTTGACTCTTTGGAAATGCCCAATTTTTCTCTGACCCTGGGCTAGGATTAACTGTTTTTTCTAGAAGCTTAAGAAACTTTTGCCCTATCACAGTTGCAAGATCCCGCCACGCAACAAAAAAGTCTTTCATCTTGCTAGGCCACTCCCAGGTACTTTGTAGCATCCCTAGGTCATGAAGTATTCCACATTCCGACTTAGCACATCTCTTGTGTGTCTCTGCAGCTCCCCACCTCTCATCGAAAGGTGTAAATTTTGCCTCCCAATCAGTCTCAACTTCTGCATCACCACTAGTAATCCTCTCATCTATCCGATCTGATGAGATAGAGATGTGTATAAACTCTTTTAATAGTTCTTCATTATAAGACATCAAACATCTCTCTCCTCTCGTCCAAAGTTCTTAAGACTAGATCAATACCTGTTAGGCTCTTATAGTAATTAATCAGTTCCTTCTCAAAATCATTCAACCATTGCTCTTTAGTTTTAGGATCTCTAGTAGAGAAATTCTTCCTTAGCACTGGAGGGAGGTTTAACATAACCTGTTTCTTAACTGTAACCCAATCATCGCAGTCACCCACGTAAGAGGAAACAAATCTAACCTGTTCAAATATTTTTTCAGTTGACATTGTCACAAAAGAGAAAATGGATTAATCTTTGATTCCCCGAAAACAGATGCTGGAGAAAAACTAGGCATAAAATTTTTAATTTTAATCTCTGCTTGTACTTCATACCAGTGACCGCTTGCACGCATAGAGACTCTAATTTTAAAATCTCCTATTCCAGCTAGCTGTGGAATTTTAACATTTGCACCTTTTTGATCTGCCGGCATACGTGATTGCAAATTAAATGGATCTTCACTTCCTATAAGATAAAAATCGTTACCTGACTGCATATAATGTGCAGGCTCAGATTTTCCAAAAAGATAGTGCTGTGTTACGAGATCACCAATATTTACGTCCCTCTCTCTTACAAAGTACTGGCTCTCCCTAGTAGCGAAAAAACCAACTAGGTCTGAGTATGTCGGCGCACCAGGGTTTCTTAAGTCGCCCTTTGTTGTAGGCAACGTTATTTTATTTCTCCCTAAAAATAATCGAAGATCATCTAAAAAATCTGCAGCCATTTGAGAAGCATTTGCAAGCTCTACTGCTTTTGCTGCAACTGGAGTTCTATACGTAGTATCCCATACAGATCCATTAAAATATATCCTAGGGTTTGCAAGATTGTCGCTATGCGTCATTTTTGCCTCGACATAAGAAGAAATATCTCCCATTTGTACTTTAATATCTGAAAGTCTAACATCGCCCATTTTAAGTGCTATGACATTGGGAGAACTAGCATCTATTGCATCAGCAACATCTTGCTCAAACTGTTCAGATGCCTGAGACTCTTTAAGAATAGATCGGACGTATTCCCTAATAAGAATACTTTTTTTCATATCAGGTATCACCTTTTACAGTAGGTGGCTCTATTTTTAAACTAACTCTTACCTTTAAAAGACCCAAGCGTATGTCCCACTCAGATTCTTTTTTATCAATCTTTTCTCCCTCAGCCTGATCAATAATTGTAGGAGAAATTTTCTCAGCTAGCTTTCCTGCAAGATCTAATTCTCCAAATTTCTTTCTGAGCTCTTCTTCAATATGCTTTTTCCCTCCGGGCAATAAGTGCCCTGTTGTTTTGTCAAATATCTTTCCTTCTCCATTCTTAAATGCAGAAGCTAGAATAGAAACTCTCAGGGCAGTACTGGGGACTATCCAGCATCGCATATCTCCTAATATATTTCTAAAGACTTTTGTAAGCTCTTTTTGAAGTTGCGTAGTGCTCGGAGATCCATCTAGTTTTTGTGTGATCTGTTTTTCAAGCGCAGCTTTAGATACTTTTCCTCGATATTCAAGGGTTTCAATTACCTTAAGCCTCTCAGCGTCACTTTTGCCATAGTTGTCATAATTTTTCTTTCCTATCGCATCTATTACACTAATAAATCTATCGACTGTATCAACATTCTGTTCAGTTTCTGCCTCAGTAACAACACTTGTTTCACGATCTGGAAGAGGTAATGCCTGCTGTCGTGATGACATTTTGAGCCTTTCCTTGGCACGTCTAGCTATTGAATCTCTTTCAGTTGCACCCAGCGTCTTAGAAAAATACTTTATCTCTTGCATAAAGTTATTTAGCTCATCAAGCTCTCCTTCAAACGTTTCAAAATCTTTTCCTGTCTGAGATAGTTTTGCCATACCAGCTTTCATCTCGGCAATCATTGGCAGATTTGTAATAAACATATAGTAATGCTTTTCTTTTCCTTTTGGAAATGATGAGTTAAGCTTTAAATTTGGTGTAGACTGTTTGGTCTTTTTAAGCTCATACGATCTTCCTTGCACAGCACCAGAAACACCCTGAAGATCTTCTCCTTCTCCTCCGACACGTTTCATGTCTCCTGCGCCGATCTCTTTTGCATATGCAATTATTCCATGTTCAAATTTTTCTCCCTCTACTCTTTCCTTCTCAGCAGCTTCGCTTGTCATTCCTTTTAACAGTGCAGCATAGCCAGCCGGATAAAGCTTTTTAGAAGCGTGATCATACAGTGGATCTTCTACAGAATTGTCATTAAGCCACCTATAGTCAATTTTTGGATTCCCTTTTTCGCCAAGCGATCCTGTGTCTATAATCAGATTTAACGCTTCACTTTCAGTTAGAAGATTTTTTATTAACTCCCTGAAAGATTCTTCCATATGGCTTCCTTCTATGTGTCTTACCGCTGCCTCGGCCTCTGCTCTTCTCTTTGGGTTTGCACTCATTAAATGAGTCTTATTATCAAGATACTCTCTATATCTCATTAAGATAGAGCTAAGAAATTCATCTTTTCTCATCTCGCTTACCAATCCCTCGAATGATCTTACTTCATCCTTTGACACATTTATTCCCATCATCGGTAAAAAAATATCAGGATTTGTTTCTCGTGGGCCTTCTGGCATTCCATTTACACGCTTAAGCAATCCACGTGCATAGGTGTACTTAATATCCTCATTTGTCTCAGCAGACTCTCTCGCACTCTGATTCTTCGCTATCCATGAAAGCATCAAGTTTCTATATCTTGACTTCACGCCGCCCGCTCCGGCACCAGCAAGCATCCAGCTCACGTGATCAAGGTCAACCCCTTTGCTTGGCATAACATCTACTTGAACAAGATCACCTGTAACAGGAACCTTATATAAGACTGCTACGCCAGCGCCTCCCGGAAGATTATAAAGCCTATTTACTCCAGGAGCTTCAATCAGCTCTCTTTGCAATTCTGGATGTGTTGATAATTGAGAATAAAGATCTCTAGCGCTATCAGCGCTAACAACAACGTCAACGTCACCGACATCAGGAGTATTAGTGACTGTAGTTCCGACACCGATATAATCCATTCTCAAGGGTGTCAAAATATCTTTCACAAAATTAGCTACAATCGGCTCTACGTCAGACCGCGGTATTCTATCTTGACGAGTTACAATATTTCCTTCTGCATCTTTGAACGCGTTTCCCCCTTCAAATAACAGTTTATTCAAATTTTTTCTAATAGCTTCTTGAAATGCATTGGATGTAATAGGTTCTTGTATAGTAGCTTTATTTTCCCCATACTCGAAGAATCCCCTAAGCTTATTAATAGGCGTAAAAAGGCCAGTTAGCTTTCTTGTCTTTCCCTTCCACTGAAAAACAATGCCTTCTGTTGCTCTGCTGAACCTGTTGTCCATGTCGCTCTCGCCTGTCATGCCAATCCTATCTAGAGCAACCCTGATTCCCTCTAGTTGCTTTGGACTGGCAAGTATGTGTCCACCTTCAAATGCTCTCTTGTATGTTGCTACCTGCTGAACCAGATCATTTCTATTGCCTGCTGCGAGAGTAAATTCAAGATTTCTAAACGCTAGCGATCCAACTCTTTGAATTATTCTCTCCAGTGGGATTATTGACTCAGCTAAATAGGACTCTCGATTATTAAGAATCTCTGTCTGAAATATCTTCCAGGCCTCTTTGCCCGCTACTTTAGGGAACATCCTTCCTATCGGACCTTTCCCAGTTGCAACTCTTGTTGTCGCAAGATCTAGTAGAGAATCTGGAACTAAACCCCCTTGCGCTAGCCTTCTTCTAACCATTGTGTGAATAAGATTTCCAACTGTGCCCTGTGTAGAAACTCCATAGGTAGAGATTAATTGTGATAATCTTCTCTTTATGTCATCAGCTTCTTTATCTGTTGCTTCAAGAGACGCCTTTAATTTGAGATAGGGAACCGGACCCATATAAAATTCTTCATTAACAGTTGAATCAGCAGCAGCTTTAAAATCTTCAAATGTTGAATTTATATCTGGACTTGTTCTTGATGTCTTTATAAATCTTATTGTTGGTGAATCATATATTATGGTGTTTGGATTCTCAGGTGTGAGAATTGCGCTCTCAATCATGACTGCGCCATTTTGAAAAAGCGCTGACCATCTCCCCGCATCCCCTCTCGGGATTGCAACTTCTTCAATTGCGTCATATGCTTTTATAAAAGCATTTCTTACACTCTCGACGGGATGAGATGCTATTCCTGATCTGTCTTTTCCCTGTCCTCTTCCGCCTTTATTGAAAAATAAAAGAACTCCGTCTCTAACTGTAAATGTTATATTTTGACCATCTAGCTTTTCCTCTACATCTTGAAGCTTGCCCGCTTTTGCTGCATCAATTAACTCAAATAGCTCAGAAAGAGGCATCTCAAAGTCTTCATAAAAATGCCAAATGTGCGGCGAAAGATCGAGCGTAGCTTGCTCCGAGATCATCTTCTTTGCAGTAAACTTGTGAGATGCTCTAGAAATTATGTCTGGTGTTAAAATTATCGCCACATTAGCCTCTTCTCATTCCTCTTAATAGGTCTCTAAAGTATGTCTCTGACTGAACTGGTAAGCTGCAACCTGACATTAATATATCAATTACTCCATTGAGCTCTTCAGCATTTAGAAACGGAGGAAGATATTGTTTCACAGCTTCAGTCTGAGCATCTAGTATATACTGTCTCACCTCACTTCCCCTAATTCTAGCGAGACGTTCCAGTTCTTCATTAGATAAATTTGAATAAAATCTTTCCATAGCGCATGTTATCCTAGACATATTCTCAAGATCGTCTCCTGATAACCCTGAGTCGAAACGAAGCATTCCCTTCCTGTAGAGATCACCGTAATATTTTTGTTCATGTGGTCCGCCCATATGCCTTAAAAATGATCGTAAGTCTTTTGGATCAGAGTACACAGTAATAGATTCGACGTTATTGGGATCAATTCCCAAACCCTGTAAAGATATTGAATCATTATCTCTCTTATCTTTAATAGCTTCGATCAATTTAAAAATTTTTGCTATTGGTGTGGGCACGCCTTCTCTAACCTCAACACCCATGGGTCCGAGCTCTCTTTGTATGGCTGGAGCCATTATGTCATATATCATTCTAGCCATGCCGCGCGTATATTCATAGCCTGATCCTTTTTTCCTAGAAGCAATTCCATAATACAAGATAACGATATCATTCTCGCTTAAAGCCAATGCGACTTTCGAAAAATGACCTGATGTGAGAGGCTTGAAGCCTCCGCCAAAAACTCCTATTTTCATTCTCTGCTCCTGGGCCACTTCCCATCCATCTCTTTATACACGTGATCAATGAATCCTGAGAAGTCTAGCATTGGTATTGTGGTATGAATTGTTAACATTTTATCTTCACTTACTGATATTTTGACAAACTCCTTACCGTCACTTGTGGCGCTGCTTGTATCTAACTTAGATAGCGCTTCTACGCTAATGGGTGTAAATTCCCATATGTCACAACTAACATTGATTTTCTTTCCCCTAACCCTTTCAGATATATGTATGTGCCCGTGTATCATTAAATCGTACATATCTAGTAGGCAGTCAGGAACAGGATAATGCTTTAGAAGTGCAACTCTTCCATCTGGCATCGTATAATCATAGCTCCTATGGTATTCATCAAATCC
>Ga0098039_1000508_pt1 | contig 16360 bp, 32 predicted proteins | sample 6_EtaG_FD_75047 | JGI IMG/M metagenome (GOLD analysis project Ga0098039, IMG submission 75047) | Marine viral communities from the Subarctic Pacific Ocean - 6_ETSP_OMZ_AT15160 metaG | ecosystem: Environmental > Aquatic > Marine > Oceanic | place: Pacific Ocean | collected 2015-01-08 | reverse complement strand
TCCATCGGAGTACTACATTGTTTCAGCGTAAATTGGTGGACGTTCCGAAACACTCGCACTTGAATCTTGTAGAGTCGCGGGAATTCTATCGAACGCAAGATTCGCTACATCGAATCTCACGACGGGTAGATAAAGTGGAAACACTGTTACGCACCTTGGCTTGTGAAGATACAGAACTAGGACGCACTGTGCGCCTATCGTTGTTGGCTGAACGACAGCCTATCGCTTGTCCCGAGTGTGGCGAAGACGTCTAGTGGTTGTACTATTTACCGTCGTTCAAACGGACAAAACGTGGACGGTTCAAACTACTTGGAGTGAATTGGCTGGCACATATTCGGTCCAGTACGGCAACGAACCGTCGGTGGAATCGTTCAGCGATATTGAGCATGCAACAGTGTTTCACAATGAATGTGTGCGCGGTATCGTGCTAGATTTCGTGGACCAACAGAATGGCGGCTAGTTAGCCGAATTTTTGGCCGTTTGGCCGTCCGTTTGGACGGTCAAACGGCCAATTTTTTTGCTTGCCAGCGTTACAGCCGACACGTACCAATCGGAACGAAAATCGGCAACTTGACATAAAAAAAGTGTCAATTGTAACGTCGCAGGTTGACATAAAAAAACTCTTTGATAAAATTTTTTTATCAAAAAGGTTGGCGAAGTGAGTGAGAAAGAGTGTTATTACGAATGTTTGATGAAAGTGAGAAAGAGTGTTATTACGGAACCCTGAAGAATTTTTTATTATCTTCCTCACCACCGCTCACCGGGGCTTGCTCCGCTGAGGTGCAAGGTGAAGGTTAATAATTGTAGTGAGTGTGGGAAAGGTGCTTATTACGGACCTCTGATTAAAGTCGGTGAGTGGTGAAGTGCCCTATTACGGATCTCTGATTAAAGGTGGTGGTGAAGCTTGTGACCACCGCTCACAGAGCACATCCGCTGGTGCAGGCTTGGTGGTGTGTGTAGGGCACACTAAGACTTCGACTCCACCACTTCCGCCTCTATTACCTCACTCTGATCAACGCCGCGGGATCTCCTATTATACGCCTCGGTAACTATACCCACCAAGTGGGTCTGTGGTCCACCGGCAGGGCCGCTTACCTCTACCTGCTTCACAGTGGTAACACCTATGCGATCTAATATCTCAGTGGTCGCTTTTACCTGCGGACCTGTTTTCTTTGTGGCGGTGGTGCTTAGGTTCTGCAGTTGTTTAGCTGCCTGAACACCGCCTTTCACCAAGGTAGTCTTCACCAAGCTTATAGCTTCACTATTAATCTCTTCCACATAAGCTTGCATAGCCCTATTCCTTTGAAACCACCTCCGCACCGTCCTCGGCTCATATCCGAGAATCCGGGCTATATTCGCATAGCTCCCCACCACCCCTTCCTGCACGTCCTCACCGAGGATATACATTCTCACAGCCCGCTTCTGGTCTGCAGTTAACGGCGGAGGGCTTTCCACCTTCCTTGGAGCGAGCTGGCTTGCGGCCATTACCGAGTCACCACCCCACGAGCATTATCCTCATCCATAACCATGTACAGCTTCGCAGCTAACAACCCAGCACGATACGCATCATAGGGGTTGTAATCGGGGTCCATAGACTCCACAAACCTCGTAAACACTTTTTCCAACGTCTCCCTATCATCCTGAGAGAACTCTACCTGCATTATCAGTCGCTCCCTCCTACGTGCAACAAATGGTGCCCCTGAGATGCGGAACCGGGGTTAGGGGTTTTATTTCTCAGGAGCACTACTTGTCGCACGTACAATATATCAGCTCCGTACCTACTTGTCAATGGGCGTGGAGACTGGCTCCTTCTTCTCCAAGAATATATCATTATCTGAGAGGTACCACTTATACCCATACTCATCTGCAATCGAGAGAGCAGTATAGATCAAGTGCTCCGCAATAATACCTCCAATAACATCATCCACAGTCCGGTCCCCATCCTCTATCTCCACCCATTGATCCATGAGCTCATCCGGCTCTAACCAAGACTCCCAGTCCTCATGAATCCGCTCAATCATATTTCGACTCACCTGAGCAAACGGGACCATTATACGATCGTGATCTTTCGGTTTCATCTACTTCTCCATCGTAAAGCAGCGATGACCATTTAACGCCTCTAACTCATCGATTGCTTCGTGTGTTATCTCATACCCATCTGTGGCCTCCTCATCCTCGGGATGAATATCATGCATCCCCCAATACCGACGATTCAAGATACCCAAAAGATCCTCATCTGTGTAAGCCATCACAGGTCCCTTGAACTCCAAGGTCTGAAGGAACCGATACATCTGCTCTAGTTGCTCATCGTTGGTTATATCTCCGGTTACATCTTCTGCGCGATTAATACCTGCAATGAACCCTTTCCCGAATTCCGTTATCTCAACTTTCATTAGTCCACAGTCCTCCTGTCGATCTTTGCTGATACTCTTTTATTCTTCATGGCCTCCGACGTTACCGAGATCATCGGCCTCTTCTCAAACGAGAGAATCTTTATAATCACAGGTCCCTCTAACGGATCTTCTCCTAACTTGTAACCCTGCTTCGGCGTGCGGTACTCATTATGCCTCTCGATAACCCCTCTTACGGCCACAAAAGCGGCTTCGTCGTCCTTCCTGATAACAGTGAGTTCCTGCTTGCCGCGGGGCTGCTCAGTCTCCACCGTGAACACGTAGTGATAGTGCTTAGACATTACCTACGACCTCCGAACCAACCTAGGGACCAACGCCCGATACACAGTACACGAACCGAGTATGGACCTGAATTTATCCAGTGACCTGTAATCCACTCCCTACGCTGCCAGTGTTTCCGTCCATGACGGGAAACCCAAAGCATCTTACTGCCGATGTGCTTAACCATCTTAAGTATCAAAACCTCCAAAGTGGTCTTCTGCCACACCATAAAACTGATGCACGAACCAACATATAAACCCGGTATTCCCCGACTCCATCGCTGCCATCTGATTGAAGACCGGCATACCCTCCCCCGATTTCTTACCTATCTCGTCTAATTCCCCTGCTGACTTTTCCTTGCGAGGTACCCAAACCTTGACATCTCTTAACGGGCCCCCTACGAACTCCGCCATACCCCATAGGTCCCAGGAACTCTCACAGGCTGCGTCGAATATATCCCCTACCTTCTGGCATCCCACAAACCGAGCAAAGATCTGAACCGAGAAGTAATCCTCCTCCACCACCCAGGACTTTAACTCGTCGATTGCTTCTTCTCGTACCTGCCTGAGTACCTGCCATGCGAGTTCTTTTACTAACTCTTCCTCCGAGGGAAGCGCGTCCAGCCCTATATCGCAGTTAACCAGTTGTTCAACTCCCTCTAGGCCTGCTTCTTTATAGGTATCAACACAGAGGTCAAATACCTCCTTAGACCCATCATACTGACAACTGCCCCACTCCATACTGCTTTTGGTTAAATCCCGACCCGAGTATTTCGACAACGCTTGCGCTTCTGCGTCCTTAGGCTCCATTACTGATTTCCCCCTGTACTTCGATAGATGATCCTTCTTCCCGTATCAACCTCAGTTCATGCGCAATATCCTCCTGTGCCTCAGCCAACTGGAGTATAATCTCCGCGACCATATTCCAGCACATAACCGTAGATACCACAGGAGGCCTTCCATCAATATCCTCGTGGTCTGCCTGTCCACGAATGTTCTCCGTTAGCTCAGACAAATATACTACCTCGTCTGGCCGTCTACCTGATCGAATCATGAGAGCCTCCTAGACCCAGTACCTATATACCTTGCCGACCTTCTCCCGCTGGATTGTCCCCCTCTTCGCAGTATTGTGTAACTCCCCATACGCATAATCAATCGAGTACATCGGCGAGTTCGTCCAGGCCGGCATACCTAACTCCCTGCCGGCTGACCGTATGGCTAGGTTTATCTCCTCCATCCAGGGTTCCTCCACAAAGTAGAAGCTCCCCGCCATAGACATAACGTCCCCCCACTGCTTCTTGGAAACCTTATGCTCCTTGAGAATCTCAGTATACTTCCGAAGGAACTTCTCCGACGGTTCAAGCAATTCCTCCTGGCGACCAAATAACTCCCTACCTGAGAGCGACGTTTCCAACGAAACAGCCTTCGCTCTCCTGAGCATATATTCGATCCGACCAACCTGTTTCATCTAGGCCTCCAATTCCTGCCGCAGAGCCTTCCAAGCATTTGCGAGTCGTTCTCCGCATTCCTCGATGATCGACATATCCTCCCCATCCTCATCGTCGATTAATCCCGCAAGCTCAGATGTCGTGAGCAGTTCCTCTACCCGCCTACCAAAATGCGCATCTAACGCAATTTCCGCAGCGGATACCGCAGCGAACGCAGGATCAAGGTCCGAATCCGTCATCCCGTTCTCTCCACAGGATATGAGGAACGCACCTGATTCCTTCAATACCTCGAGTGCTACCTTTGACATCTAGGCCTCCTTGGCTGACTGTAAGAACTCCTCAACCGGGGTACCCGTAAAATAACTCGAATCGGCAGCTCCTTCAACCATTAAATCCCCAACGACAGCCTTCATCTTCGGATAACCGTCGAATAACCCGGGAAACGTGCCTAACAAGAACAGTCTATCGTCAAACCTAATCGCTAACTCCCAGTCCTCAGACCCCAGTGTCAACTGAACTGAGATATCACTACCGGGAATCTTGACCTCGACAATATCATCCTCGGACATACCAAACGCATCCGTTACCATCTAGGCCTCCTATATCCAATCGCAGAAGAAACGCCGTTCCGAGAGTCGCCATATCCAATCGTTATAACTCAGACCGTGCACAGGCTTGGTAACCACATACCACAGCCATATCGGCGGAACCATGAACAACGTCCCGAACCAAGACCCCCATATACGACCTAATACCTGACCCCATCGAGGCCACACGTATGCTGATTGCTTGTTCGACTCAACCATCTTTATTGACTCCTAAACACAGGCGTAACACGTTTACCTGATCCCCCGGTACCGCTGGACCTAGCTTTTCCTCCTCGGTCCATAAACCGTGGTCTCATCGGCGGTAACTTCTTCCGCCGGTTGTACCACGATTGCTTAATATTCCCCCAACCTTGACCTTGCTGTATCGAATCCTCGATACCGCAGTTGTAACACAGAAGCCGCCCTCCTTCAACAGCTTCCAGGTCCGTAACCCGTTTGGCCTTCCTCTCACAGTTATCGCAACAGAGTGCGATAGTGTGATTGGCGGTAATTGACATATATAACCCCTCTCCGCATATGTCATTGACATGCCTTATTGATATATAAAATATATCAAATAATTGGCTATTTATCAATGGGGTGGTGTAACCTCATTCGCAATACTTCGCAGCGTCTATGCTAATTGATTGCACCCGACGGAACTCGGTATCATGTAACTCACACAGAGCAATCCCTCCTGCGTGCCATACCGCCTCAAGAGCCCCGACAATCTTGTCGCACTTGGAACACCGTGTAACCTTCCTACCAACGCGATTAATTTGGATCTCGGATACCATAGTCACTTCTCCTCCGGGTTAAATTCCACAGGTGCATCAGGGTCACCTGTCCATCTCCGCTTATTCTGTGGGCCTGGATCCGACCTCCCTCTCTTTATATTCGTTGGATGCAAGCTTTCCCAATACACATCAGCAACGTCGGGATCTATTATACCTTCGACCCTCGAAGCCCGCCTCGGCTTAAAGTCGGTGAAGCCGGTAAGGAAAGCATTTAAGAGCGTGGCCACAATTATAGGTGCGGTGTGTAAATTATTCTCGCACCAGTGAAGGAAGCAAAGACGAAGAGGTTTAGATACCACGTCCCCTATTACAGTATCATGCATGGTCTGGCCCTCTGAACCCAGCGCGGTTACCATATCCCGCATAACACGTATTATACGAATAGGAGCTTTTTCTCTCAAATCGACCCCGCGGCCATTATATTCATACCCTTCACAATAGTTGTAGACCTCCTGTAAAATGGGGTCTATTTCTTTATTACCCATCTATTACCTCTCACTTGTTGAAGACCAGCACCTGCCCAACCGAGAAGATGTAGGTATATATGCCTATAGGCATAAATATACCTACATTACTTCTCAGGTTGACAGGCTGCGACAAGAGTGCCACCGACACCTGTGGGGACCTCAAATCTTCAGTTGCCCGACAGTTGCAGGCTGCAGGTTACAACTGTGAATATGTATTATCTTCCTCTCCTTCGTGCAATAAGTTGCTCGAGCTGCGCCAACATCGGCTAGGTGTTCAATCCTCGGAACATTCTCCTTACCGCTTGCTCATAGATCGCTCGCCCGTTTTCCGATAGCGACTCAACCGATAACAGCGGCGACGGTGAAAACATCCTATCTCTAGTCAATCGGCTTAGGCGCTCGTATTCGGGCGAGAATTGCCCATTGTGGCAATCGTCGAGCGCCAGATACCACGCTTCGCAGATATCGAAACGGTCAAAGTACATCGCATCCACTCCTAAAGCTATTGGCTAAAACGTCCCATGCCACCAGAAAGCAGTCGCCCTTAGCCTGTTTCTTATTCACTATATTACCTCCAGTTCCATGGTTCAAGTCCAGTTCTAGTTTGACCCTTCAACTACTTTTATCATTCTCAACTTCTTTCATTTCGGCGACTCGGTTGTCTGTCGCATTAGTTCCCTCATCGATATTCCGGGGCGAAAACAGTGAGCTGTCATCCTCGCCGTCCTCTTCGGGAAACGCCTCGGCCATCAGTTTCAGCCGCTCGTCGATGCCCAGTGCGTTAAATTCCTCCTCGCTCATCGTCGCGTCCGGGTCGACATACTCGCCCCACAGCGAGAAGTTCCTCACGATCCGATTGGAGGTCATTCGATACCATCGCAACCCCCTAATCACTTCGCCCATGCTATTCGTTCGTGCCATCATTCCCGGTCTCCTTTCCTCCTCAGTGTCAGACGGTGGGCTGAGTCCTTTGATCGCCAGATCGTTGATTAAATCCAGCGCGTCATAATCAGTAATGCCCGAATCGGTTATGATGTCCCGGATTTTCTGTAAAGTCTGCTTGATCTCTGTCGTCATTTCTCTCCTTGTTTTACTCCTAGGATAGCTGTGACTACCATGAGGGCGAGAAGAGCCCAGAACATCCTGCCGGAATCATACTCCCGGTGGAATACCTGCTCCATTGTCCAGACCATCCCGTCTGCGATGACTAGGACAACTAAAGCCCCATGAAACACCTTCACTCTAATCTTCTCATATATTCTCCTTGTCGTACTGCATTATATATACCTCTCACTTCGGGGGAGTCAGCGCCGTGAACGCCCCCTTCCAAGTAGATCCAGCCCCGCCACTAAGCCCACGAACGCCACGATCCCGACCACGAACCATACGAGGTCCATCATTCCCCCTTTAGGATTTCGATTGGTCTGCGAAATTCGCAAACTTTGATACTCATCTCTTCTGTTTAATCTCCCTTCCATCAATATCCTCAAATCCTAACAAATACCTCAACGTCCGAACTTGGGTAACGGGGGACCTCCTCATCCTACTGAGCATAGTCTGCGCATTATAGACGTGACCATATACCTCATCGTCAACTCGAACTGACTTATTCTTAGCCGGGGAGTTTTGTTGATTCATTTCCTCCTCCTAGGCCTGTACGGGTCAATTCCACATCTCGGCCGAACTCTAAACCTGCCGTGAGACCAGCGTGATTACTTAGGTCATACCCCCTCGTTGAACTGGATCCTAAATGCGGCCACTTCTGTCGGAACTCAGCATCTAGCCGCTCATGGGTTCGCATTAAAGCAGACTGAGCATTGGCGGCCGCTATTACCTCCTGTGACATAGCCTTGAGTCTTCGGTCAATCTCTTCAATCGTCTGGAATCTGAATCCATCGAGGAAGCCTGTGATACTGCCTCCACGGTTTCGATGCTTTTTCCGTTGACGTTTCCCAATTCGTTGCATCTGGCCTGAGAGATAAGCAGTAAGATAACCTACCATCTCGCGGTCATGTGCTTTCCCGAAGATCGTTATCCTATTACTGCCTCGGTAGACTAAAATCTTGCAGAACATGTGATTCGCCAGCATGTGGGTAAGATCTACTACCCAGTCATTCTTGCGGCTTACGGCAGCACCAAACGGCACGAAGACTGACTCATCGAAACCGTCGCCTTCAAGTGTACCGAATGCGTCAACCTCTGCCTCAGCGATCTTATGCTCAAGCAGGAGCTTAGTATACATAGCTGCATAATTCTGTGCTTCCTCCATATTATCCACAGCTTTCGCTGAGTCCATGGAAGCTCTTAACTTAGCGAGTCTACCGAGTATTTTATCCTTTTGGTTCATCCCGTTCCTTCCTGTGAGAGCCTTGCTTAGATTCCCCGTCCCTCGATATTAGATTAGCTTTTGCATAGGCTTCCTTTCTATCATGTTGCTTACTTCTCCACTCTGTACTTACTCGGTCACAGGCCAAGGAACCGCATAATACCCGGGTTAGCTTAACGAGTCCTCCACAGATTCTGCAGGTTGTGACTTTCTTAGCTAACGACGCGTGGTCCATATTCAGTTGGATGGGTTTCGGCTTCGGGGATCGGGGGACCTTACCGAGGGGTCCCATCTTATTCTCCAATTGTTGTCCTATTTTGCACCCGTCGCATTGTAATACTCTTCTCTTCGCGGTCAGGAAAGAATCCCCACATATTTCACATATTTTGCGTATACGCCTGCGTTTCTTAGAAGTCATATAACGGCATATCCGATGTTAAATCTCAGCCTCTATGGTCCCCAATTGGTCCTCAACGGTCCGTGTTTACCGGGTATAACGCAATAACTGCATTCTCCCCGACCTGTTTGCGTAACCGTAATAACCTATTATGTAGATGTGCTTCGCAAACGGTGAGGTTGAAGATAGTGGACGGCTGGAGGACAGCGATCAGGAATACCGCTGCGTGATCGCAATCAGCGTAACAACTACATGCTGGACCGCTTCTTGTGGGACTTGGCTTGGGCTTCCTTATTTCGTCTTCTGAGGTCACTATACCACTCAGGGTCCCGATCTTTTCTGTCATGGTAATACTCCTTGGCGTGCTTTGCACGACGTTTCACTAAATGAGGCTGCAGATCGTAGTGTCTACGACATAATCCTTTCGCACAGACTCTCTTCTCGCATTCGCTACATATCATAGCATCCCCTGACCCGTGATCGACTCCTCTGCGATGACCAGGAGAATAAACGAAATGTGGGAACAGTTAACATAGGGTAGCTTTCGGTATCGAAACCTCTTACACGTACAGGTCATCTCCGCCCTATTACTGTGGGGGATAAACACCTTATACCAGGTATCCCTCTCGGTAGAGGACTGAACTGTGTAGGATTCTCCCTTAATCCTCTTCGCTGTGTCTGTCCTCCTCCACTGAGGTCCGAAAGACGATGGCATAGAATACCTCCTCTCCGTTGTCATCGATGGTCTTAACCTGACTAGTGTGGAAATTGTAGTCCTCCCCATACTTCCCATGTGCATGAGCGCGAATATTATTGGCAACCCTGCGACCGTCTATCTTGTTACTCACGCCAAGCTTGATCGCGTCGCCATCGGACTTCATCCAGTCCGCAACTACCTTATGCCACGGGGAAACCGCTGATCGGATATTGACGGGGAGCTCTTCCACGTCAACGAACTCGAAGTGGTAATCCTCAACCTTCTGCCCCCTCCCCTTTGATAAAGCCCCGGTGGCCTCTTCCGTTCGACGAGCAGTCTTGCGACCTACCATCCTTACCTCCTTGACAGGTTTTGCCTGCCATAATTTATGTTATAACAATTTATCAAAAAAATTGATAAATGTCAATGGGGAGGTGGAACCTAATTCTAGGATACTCCTATGTTACTATCCCCAAAGGCAGCCACCAGGATCACCGCTGTAAAGATGACCCCCATCCAACCTCCCACGACAGCTGCAACTCCCAGAAATGCCAACGCGAGCGGCCCTTGGAAGAGGAGGAATTTAATCATCTAGGTCTCTCAGGAGACGGTCGATCACTTCCTGATCTGAAACGTCCGGACCTAATCCCAATCTGGCTCGCGCTTGCCCAATGGAATAGGTATCACAATCCTCTTCATCCTCTTCCGTGAGTATTATCCTAATATCAAGCATCCGCTCTAAATTCCGGAAGATAAGATTCCTGAGCTTTATAGTCTGCTGAGGGCTATCATCCCCGAGTAAAAACCTAGCCTCCCCATCTATTATAGATGACCGAAGTGTCACAACATGAGGCGGGCCCTTGCGAATCGTCAACAGTAAAGCGTTGTCTGGCAATCTCTCCTCCTTTTGGCCGAAATTGGCCTTATTTAATGACATATATATTTAATTATAGTGGTTATTATTTGTCAATTATGTCAATCTACTGTGAGAAATGGCATCAGAATGACATCAGCTCGGTAACTTAATCACTTTTCGAACGCCTTTACCTCCGCCCTCGATCTCCACCAAGCCTTTCTCAGTGGCCTGTGAGATAAAGCGGTTGGCTTTTTGACGGGAGAGGTTGAACGCGTCCATCACTTGCTGTACAGAGGCACCGGCGTCTTTGTTGATTCGTAACCAATCTGAGAGCTGGGTAAATTTGTCCTCTACTGCGCGAAGCGTCGGTATGTAGGTCAATTCGCCAGGTTCCCCCATCTCAAAGCTCAGCTCGACGGATTTTTGGTGGGGGAATGATCTAAACTCTCTCTCAATGGCGATCGTCGGGTAGTCATCTTCGGGTTCACTAACAAGGGAAATGTATAGCGCGGAATCGGTCCAGCCGTGAAGGGTCGTTGATCCCAGCATTCTCTTACCTCCTCGGGCGTCATCCCTAGATTTCCCCGAGTGGTGTATGAGAAGAACTGCGGTTTGGTATCGGGTCGATAACTGTAAGAGCCAGGAAAGAACCGGGCGAAGATCCTTTGAAGAGTTTTCATCTGCGTCTCCGAGCATTAAGTAAAGCGGGTCCAGTACGATGAGTCGAGGATGAATACTCTGGATGTGAGTTTCCAGTGCGGATCGATCAGCTTCCTCAAGTAATGAATAGCCGTAGCGATTAAGCAATGTGATGGGCAGAGCGCCTGGAAAGCTAAGCTCGACGTCGGAACCCAATTCTCTTGTGGTACCCGTGAGACCTTTCGAAGCTGCAATCTTTCGTATCCTATCTTGCATTGTCCATGTTGAATTCTCATCCTGTATAACGACCACAGGTCCGGGTGCGTGAACGGGGAATTCCCCCAAAAACGGTCGGCCCGACGCGACTGATACCGCCAGGTCCAGCACCACAGTTGACTTGTATGTCTTGGGTTCTCCAGCCACGATTCCGTGAGACCCTTCAACCCAGAAACCTTCGGCGAGCCAAGCGGGAACGGGGATGTGTGCGGCCATGAAGGAGGAATAGGAGACAAAGACAGGAGCACGATCCTCTCCTCGTAAGTCACTTCCACTGCCCACTACGGTTGCGGTTTGGGCTGCCGCTTTATGTACCTCCGACCATAGCCTCTCGAGCTCATCCTTCCTGCCCCGAAACTTATTCCATGCAGAGGCTCGGACAAGAATAACAACTTCGCCGGGGGTAAGGCCGACCTCGATAAGTCTACATTCAAGCTCCCATAAAACCCCGCTGTGGCCTTCCTTCCCTACCTTGACTTTGGAGGTATCGTCTGCAAGTAACTTTCGTATTCTCGGGGTAAATTTGGACTGATACTTTCGAACGATTCGAGAAGGTGTTGTATCCGGGAGACTGAAGGAGTCATCAGACTGTCGGGAATCTGGGAGGGGAACAAATGAGTCTTCAAGATCCGTAACAGCGTAAGATGCTCCCTTAGACTCACATATTGTAACCATAGGCTTGCTGGCATACTTGAAGTTTCGGGTACCGGGGATTCTGAGGACTTGGGTGAGGTCCCATCCTCCGTAGTCGGCTCCAACCGAATATGCAATTCTCTTGCTAAGTTCTGCAGCTCTATCTGGCTGAAGTTCTGTGTCGGTAACCCAGAGCCCTTGGTACCGACGGTCACTACTTTCCCAGGCATAACTTGGGCGAGGATATACGGAGTCGGGATCAACGTCATCAAGGTCCGCCCACGTGAGTCTCGTAGGGAGAACGTTAGCGGCTCTTCGTCTTGGGGCGTCCAATACAGTCGGGCACCAATAGAGATTGTCGGTTCCATCCACCTGCTTCGTAATATATCTTCGTATGCTCGCTCTTTCTCCAGGCCACTTAAAGAACGTTCCTTTGTTCTCTCTCCACTGTCCATTTTTACCGGCCTCCTTACGGGGTAACGCAACGTACCCTTCCTGACTACCCCAAACTTCGAAGAGAAGCCTAAGGCCAACCTGTAATTCTGGGGTCAACTAGTTTTTAGGTGGCGGCCAGGCCGCAGGTAAATCCTCTTTGCGGATAACCCACTGCCAACCCAACTTCTGAGCTGGCAGCCTCCCTTCGTCATGGATCATCCTAAGGATAGCCTGAGGTTTAACATTATAGATGTCGGCCACCTGCTTAACAGTTAGCAGTTCACCTTGTTCAATTATGTCGTTGCCTCCTTATTATTTAGGTACAATTAATTATATCCTTAAGATTCCTTGTGTCAACTTTAGATAAAGTCTCAGGCTGACGTTGACACAGAGGTTTCCTTGATATATGATAAGTATACACTAAATTAAATCAGGTGGAAGTTTTGGCCGAAACCGATGGAAGCTATAAATTCAAAACCAAACCCTATGGCCACCAAAAAGAATGCCTCGGCAAATTACTACACGAGTGGGAGGGATCTGGTGCCCTCTTCCTAGAACCCGGCCTGGGTAAATCCTGGATCTTCATTAACCATGCTGGGGCCCTTCACCACTACGAAGGTATACGCAGGGTTTTATATGTGGGTCCAAGGGGAGTACTCAGCACGATCGCTGAGCAAATAGAAGAACACTTGTGGGACGAAATACCTTGCACAGTCCGCATCCTACGAGGTCGGATGAAGCAAAAAGTCCAGGGGATTACAGAACTCAATGGTCGCAAGAAACGCCTGCGCTTTATATTGGTAAATTATGAGTCCGTGTGGAGGAAACCCCTTAAACGAGCTATCAAAAAATGGAGGCCGCAACTAATCATCGCGGATGAGTCTCACAAGATCAAACGATATGGAGCTAAACAAACCCGAGGCATGCTAAACCTCGCTCGGTCAGCAGACTATCGTGTAATCTCAACCGGCACTGCAGTCACTAGGAACCACTTAGACATTCGCGAGCAGTGGCGATTCATGCTGGGTAATGATGACGACAACCTACCCAATGAGCATTGGAAGTATATCGAAGACTTCCGGCACCGATATGCAAGCCAGGATATGTACGGCAGGGTTCGTAAGGTCAAGAGACCCAAAGAGATGAGGAGGATTATCAGGTCACGAGGGTACATCGGGTTGAAGGATGAATGCCTGGATCTGCCTGAGAAAACCTTTGAAACCGTATACGTAGATCTTGAGCCTAAAGCAAAGCGCATCTACCAAGAGATGGCAACACAGATGGTGGCGAAATTGGAGGAGGCTAAAGAATCTGACGACCCCATGCTAGCCACCGCGTCCATCGTTTTGGTTATGCGACTGAGGCTCTCTCAGATTACCAGCGGCTTCGTGAAGAATGAGGACGGGGAGGAAATAGATATTGGATCGGAGAAAAACGAGGCTACAGCAGAGTTGGTTGACACTATCGTTAGCGAGAACCAGAGAAAGCTCATCATATTCTATCGTTTTCGCCGTGAAGGTGCTCAGCTGGCAAATATGCTCACTAACAGCGGAGTCTCCTGGGCAAAAATCGAGGGTGGCTTAGATGACGAGGAACGAGATCAGATTAGGAAAGACTTCCAGGGGACAGACGATCCTCAGGTATTACTCTCTAATATACAGGTGGGTGGACTGGGAATCACCCTCACTGCCGCAAGAGAGATGGTATTCTTTAACATTCCGCAAGGACTTGATCACTACATTCAAGCGCAGGATCGGATTCACCGGATAGGACAGGAACACAAGGTCACATATTACCATATTATAGGGCGCGGCACGATTGACGAGGAGTCACTGACTGCTCTCGAAAGGAAGAAGGATATTGCCGACATAATTCTGGAGAATCCCTCGGTATTGTTACTCAAGGAGCATTTGATTGATAGTAGTGGAAGGCCCTGACGGGGCAGGCAAGACAACCCTTGCCAAAAAACTAAGTGCTGAATTCCACGGAGCGTATGTGCACTCCATTGGACCCAGCCCTGACTATGAGAACTGGTTACTGCAGCATACAGCATTCGTACCCACACACGCCAAGACTGTTAACGATAGGTTCTTCTTCTCGGAGTTGGTATACGGCCCGATCTTCCGGGGGAAGGTCTGCTTCGAACCACAGGACCTGGCGTTTATGCTGGGTAATGTTCTCCAATGTCGCCCGTTGATTATCCTCTGTCTCCCAAGTCGACAGCATGTGGTTGGCCAAGTGGTAGGGAGAGAGGACCAACATATTATCTTGGGAGGAGGACAGTGGACAGAGGATACCGTGCAGGATGTATACTCTGCTTACCTTGACTTATACCGAGGTCTTGAGCAATTACAGTATCCATTCATGTTTCGCTATGACTTTGTTGAAGACTCACTTGACAAGGTACTAGACCACGTTGCAGAATACCTACTGGAGGTACACGGCATTGAACGTGAATGATTTCCTCAAGGACCAAATCCGCAGTGGCTTTGGTGAGCGAGACATGTTAACTACGATCTTTGCACGCCAAGCAGAGCTCGAGCTCAAGTATAATGAGATTGAGACGAGTCGCGGGCTACGACAGGACGTTGATTGGCCGGTCGATCTTAGCGATCCACATGCTCAGATACTGATCAAAGACTTCATGGAGCGCATGACTGAGGAGCTTATGGAGGCAGCAAATTGCCTGAAGAATAAGCCTTGGAAGATGACAAACATGGTAACCGATGAGACACACTTCAAAGAAGAGTTGATTGACACACTTCACTTCTTTGTTTCTATCTTCCTTATGGTCGGCATGAGTCCCGAGGATGTATTACAAATGTACCTAGCGAAGGCGGAAACCAATGCGTTTCGACAGGAGAGTAACTATTGATCTTGATGAATGAACCCGCGGAGAATCTCTACGACCTGTGGAGGAATACCACAGACCAACTAATCCATGGGCCCTTCGATCAAATACAGGGGGCGTGTATATTCTCATTCAACAACATCCTGTGGTCGAAGACCCTGGACTTTGACTTGGACCTGAGGAAGGTAGGACTACTCGATCCGAAAGGACGCTGGACGAGGTTCCTGAACCAGTACGTCAACGCTGAGGACTTGGAACGGTTCCTGGACAAGGCTATGCACTTGGATGCGGACAAGTCTCCACGTACAACGAACCTACAGATTAATACGGTGATGGCAAGTCTAGAGGAAGACGAGGAATCCAATGCAGAACTCTTCACTCGACCTACACGCGGCCATAACTGGGGACCCTGTCTGCTTGCAGCCACTTTCCGTGCTCGTTATAGAGATCAACCTCCCACCCTAGCGCTCTACTCTCGAACAAGTCGATACCCAAATACTGCAGCTCTCGATCTCATGTTCGCCCATGTTCTCGGACGATCGGTCTGTGATGTTAGCAACTTATCGTTCGAAGAGCTCGAATTTCGGTGGTACGGTGATTCTTTCTTCGTCTCTACCCCCTGGGTTGTCCCTTACCTGGTCGAAAATGGAGAGCTTGAGAAATTCCGGAAGATGGCAAGGAAGGGAGATTACAGCGGAGAGTATACCGGCAAGAAGAAATCGAAGCAGTATTACTCTGAACTCCCTGCACATTACAAACTCATCACACGGTTTCTGCAACGCATGGATCGTCCTGCGGAGTTTATTGTCCCGGAGGTATTAAAATATGGACAGGCCCTGAGAGCTGCGAAATCTTTGAAGCGACTACTAGGCGAAGAACCTGAAAGGGAGAACGTGACAAAATTCAAGCCGGAACACTTTGACTTTACCTCGATAGGCATCGAGATCACATGAGGTATATATACCTTGCATCGCCATATTCCCATGAATCTGAGGATATTATGGAAAGAAGGTTTAGTGAGGTTTGCCACTCAGCCGGGTCGCTTATGCAGCGGGGATTATCAATCTTCTCGCCAATTGCCCATACCCACCCGATCGCTGTACGATGCGAATTACCTCGTGACTTTGATTTCTGGGAAGCTTATGACCGAGTCATGATTCAGAACTGTGAAGAGCTTTGGGTATTACAAATGCACGGTTGGACTGTCTCAACAGGAGTGAAACGTGAAGTTAAATTAGCAGAAGTAATGGGGAAGCCTGTTGGTTACTTAACATTAGAGG
>Ga0098039_1000506_pt1 | contig 16368 bp, 26 predicted proteins | sample 6_EtaG_FD_75047 | JGI IMG/M metagenome (GOLD analysis project Ga0098039, IMG submission 75047) | Marine viral communities from the Subarctic Pacific Ocean - 6_ETSP_OMZ_AT15160 metaG | ecosystem: Environmental > Aquatic > Marine > Oceanic | place: Pacific Ocean | collected 2015-01-08 | reverse complement strand
TAATTGCTTTAATAGAACATTTCTATGTTTAATAACAATAACAGGGTCATTACCAATATTTATTGCACCTTTTATAAAGTTATTATATTCGTGTCTTACTGCAGATTGAATAAGAACATAGGTTTTTAGTGACATAATTTGAGTCATATATTTTTTATATTTTGTTCTATTCTTAAATCTTTTCTTAATAATCTTTAGTTAGTATTAGTGGTTTGGAGCGTGTACCAGCCCTCCCCACACCCCCCCAAACAGCCCAACTTTTGCTCAAAAACAGCTTAAAACACGAAATATCAACCTTTTACCCCTAAATTGCCAAACTCTAAACCCCTATAAACATTGACAATCCTTCAAAATTCCCAGTGTAAGCAAAAGACGCAGAAATCAACGTCTGCGTCTGAAAAAGATTAAGTGGCTATATCCTAGAACTAAAGTAGCTAAATAAGCTCTAAGACCTTTAACATTGCCTGTGTATGATATTATCCCTCTCATATTTTTGTTTTAATGGTTATATATAGAGGCATAATGCGTGATTATGCCTCCTATATAACTATTCCTGCTCTATGCCTTGGTCTGCCATATAAGCATCCAACTCTTTACAATTACCTGCATTTTCTTGGTAGAAGCTATGCAATGCAGTTGTAAGCAGATTACGACGCTTCATATATACTGCCCTACGTGCTTGTTCTTTCTTAGCAGAATCTAAAATCTTAGCGTCTTCTGCTGAGATAGTTATTTGGTCTTCCATATAATTATCCTTTCCGGCAATATAGGCGAGCTAATTGCTTGCCCGTTATTTATTGCCTAATTATTTATAATGTTTATGTGCGTGCGAAGGTTAGCTAATTGCTTGCCCTTTGCATTACTTATATAATAGCATAGCTAAAAATAAAAATCAACCTCATTTTTTAGTTATGCCTTTATATAACTATTTTTAGCTTATAAATATCAACCTCATACATAAACCATTGCATTTTGCATACCCAAACCATTTAATTCTCATATAATAAATATAAGCAAAAAGGGCTTTTCGCCCTAATTGCTTTGCATTTAAGCATCTTTTAATGCCTTTATTTCCTCATCTCCTCTATATATTTCCCCACATTCGCATACAAACTTATCGCCCAAACTGCCATCACTATCCTCATATTTCCCACTTTCAATTATATATACCCCTTCAGCCCAATACTTATAATTAAAATGCTCTTGGCTTTCATTGCATTTTCTGCATATTTTTGCCTTTGCCATATATATTTCCCTTTATATATATATTGCTATAAAACATATATATTATTAAATTATTAAATTGCTTATTGCATTTATAGCTTGCCTTGCATTGCTTATATAATAGCATATATAAATATAAAAAGCAAGCCCATAAGCCATAAAATGCCTATAATTGCTATATAATGCTTATAAAATATCAACCTATTATGCCTAATATGCCTAATATTCCTATATAACTATTCAAACGGGGGGGCAAAATATTCAAATCATATGCAATTAGGGGGCATCTATATATAATAGGGCTATGCCCATCCCCAACTCCACCCCTATATAATAACTTTTTTCTAAACTTTTTTCTAAACTTTTTTCTAAACTTTTTTCTAAACTTTTTTCTAAACTTTAACTATGAATTCCTTTCCCCAAAAAATACTCCCAAAAGCATTTCGATATTTATTACTGATCTTTATTTCGTTAATACTGATTTATTTAGTTAATACTGATCTTTATTTGGAATGTTGCACTAAAAACTAACTTATAGTATAATTATGATAATTATAGTTACTACTGATTTATATGGGATTACAAACAGAATATTCACCAAAAGAACTAAAATTTGTTCAAGAGTACGTTGCACTAGAATTTAATGGTAAGCGGGCTTATATGTCTGCTTATGAAACCGACAATGAGAATATGGCGGCTGTAGAGGCTCATAAGATGCTTAAGAAGCAGAAGATACAGGATCTCATTGAACAAGAGGAAGGCTCTTATAGGCAATTGGCTAGGGAGGCGAAGTTGAATAGGAAGGCTATTGTTAAGAGGTTGGGGGAATTGATTAATGATAAAACTACGGTAATGACTAAGGAGGGTGAAAGTATAGAAATAGACCCTGATGGCAAGACTGTGATTCAGGCTATAAATACCCTAGCTAAGTTAGAGGGGGATTTTGCACCAGAAACTAAGAAGGTGGAATTGGAGACGAGCGAAACTATAGATACATCAAAGATGAATCCTGAAGAGTTGAAAGAATTAAAAGAAAAAATAATAGCAGATTTAGCAGATTAGAAGTCTGCTATTCTTGTATTTATGCCCCTAAATAAAACAACAGCTGTTGCAATGCCTTCTACAAATCCTAAGAGAAGGACTATCACTATGCGTAAGGTAGAGAATGGATTCACAGTAAATGTAAGCTATGATACCCCACGCGAGTATGTAGATAAGACCTACGTCGCAAAAGATGAGGCAAAAGCCAAAAAACTTGCTAATAGCTTCTTATAATAAAATTATTTAGTTAATACTGATCTTTATTTAGTTAATACTGATTTATTTAGTTACTACTGATTTATTTAGTAAATTTACAAGATGTATGAAGAAACCAATTTTGTTTATTCAAGGTTCCGGAATATTTATAAATGAGATATTAGTTTGTGTTGGAGCAGAGAAAAAAGATATCATTGCCTTTGTTAAAAAAAAGAAACTAAATAAGGATCTTATTAAATGGGTATCAGATGATGAAAAGATATGGGATTTTCGAGCTAATTTTCCTTCATTTTTTGCCTTTAATCATAAAAATGGGCATAGTATATTATTTTTAGAGCCATTTAAGGATGATTGGGCATATTGGGAAATGCTTATACACGAAATAGCTCATATTGTTCATACTCTGGCAATTCAAAAAGCCTTTACTGAAGAAGAGGAAGCAAAGGCGTACTTGAGTGAATATCTCTTTAGAAGCATCCGCAGAATTTTACAAAAATTAGATCCAATATAATATGCCTTATACAATCAGAAAAACTAAAGGAAAAAGGGCGTATAAGATTGTTAATAAAATAACGGGCAAAGTGGTTGGAAGTTCCGTAACTAGGGCTAAAGCGCAAGCAAGTATAAGAGCTAGAATGATGGCAGAAAAAAAATGAATGTTGAGTATTTACAACAATTACGGGGTTCAAGAGAACTACAGGATATTGAATGGGCAATGTGCAAGAAAGATCCTTATTACTTTCTAACAAATTGGGCATTAACGCTTGATGTACATGATGATGAAACAGCTATTAAAAGTTTCCCAAAGAAAGAATACTTACAAATACTATGTGATATATGGCTAGAGAACAGATTGCTCTTAATTCCAAAGAGCAGGCAGATGATGATTACTTGGGTATGTGTGGGGCTATATTTATGGGATACGCAATTTCATGGGGCTAAACTGACGTTCTTTCAATCTAAAAAAGAAGATGATGCAGATGACCTTGTTAAACGCGCTAAGTTTATATGGGATCATGAGCCTTTCTTCCTTAAAAGGTATCAAGATCCAAAAACGGGCTTATGCCCACTAGAGGCAAACCCTCAGAATAAAGGACAGCATATTTTCTGTAAGCTAGGCTTTCCTCAGATTAATTCAGAGATTAGGGGTATTCCTCAAGGGGGCGAGATATTAAGAATGCACACTGCTTCTGGCATTTTCTCTGATGAAATGGGTTTTCAGCCAGAGGCTAAAACAGCATATACGGCTTCAAAGCCAACAATTTCAGGTAAGGGGCGATTCACTGGAGTTTCAACTGCGGAGGACGGAACTTTTTTTGAGGCACTTGTTTTCGATACTCAAGAAATGATATGATAAAATAAGAAGTATAACATGTTCGCAGATGTAAAAAAACCAGAGTTAGCAAGGGGTCTTAAATTTTGGAAGAATAAGAATACTTTCTCTATTATAATGCTTCATTATGCTGCAGATCCTAATAAAGATCCTGAGAGGGATGGGGCTGAATGGGTTAAAGAAGAGAAAAAGGGTGTTACCAAAGCAGCGTGGAATAAAGAGTATGAAATAGACTTTACTACTAAATCCGGTAAATTAATCTATGGTAATGATTTCTGTGATTTTGATCCTAAGATACATTTCATAAGTGCATTTGAACATCAAGAGCCATACGAGCAGTTGCTCTCTCTAGACTTTGGGCAGAGAAATCCAACCTGCGCCTTAGTGGGCATTTGGACGCAGGAGAATGTTCTCTATATAGTGGATGAGTATTATAAGGCAGGGCTTCCTTCCTATTCCTCTAAGTATATGTTTGAGAAATTCTCTCCATATATGGGGGATTTAATTGAGAATTCTCTTTCAGAGCGACGCAGATTAATTGATTCTGCCTTTGGAATAAGAGTAATAGACCCTTCAACAAGAGCTAAGAATAGAGTTAAGAAGAAAGATGGAGAAGAGGAAGAATATTCAGTAATAGAAGAATTCTATGATCATGGTTGGGACTTTGAACCTGGTAATAATGACGTAGATGCAGGGATAACCCGTGTTAGAGAATATTTCCAATTAAATGAAGACCAAAAAGCCCACCTGTACATTTTTAAGGATAAATGCCCTAATCTATGCTGGGAATTAGAACATTATAGATATCAGGAATATACTGAAATACAGCAAAAGAGCCGTAATAAATCAGAACAACCAGTTAAGAAAGATGACCATGCAGTTGATACGCTTCGTTATATGATGATGACCCGCCCTAATACTCCTCAGAACCCGTCAAAACCAAAAACTAGAATTCAAAAAGATATTGCTAATTTATTAAAACCCCAAATCATAACGCATAATTGGGATCAAGATTAAAAAATATGACTAATATTGGATATTCAGAAGAAGTAACAACAACTAAAAAGTCAAATGAATATGCTCTTTTGCAATTTAAAAAAGATTATTCAAATGTAGATGATAAAGAGGGAACACAGAAATTTCAAACAGTTGTGTTCTATGAAATGTATAATGATAAAGATGGTTATGCTAATGGTACTACAATAGAAGAAATGCTTCGTGTATCTATTGAGCGATTAGAAGATCTTAATGGTAGATTTTCTTGTCGTGAAAATTCAATTGCAATTACTAAAATGCAAGAAGCATTATTGTGGTTAAATGAACGTACAAGAGATAGAGAGGCTAGAGACGTAGAAGGAAAACATCTTAAATAATTAACGTAAAAAATATGTCAAATGAAACAACCGAGGAAAAGGTTAAGGAGGCTAATGAAAAAGCCGAAGAAGCTAAAAAGGAATTTGCAGATAAGGTCGCAAAATTTCAAGAGGGCTTTAAAAAACTACAAGACGAACATAATTTAGAAATGTATGCGGCAAATATTGTGTTCCAAAATGGGGAAGTCGCCCCTGTAATAAGAATTAAGGAGATTAAAGATGAAGATTCAACCAAAGAACCAGATATTGTTGGTGCAGAAGCATAAAGACTACAAAACTAGCGTAGATATGGCTATTCAAGAGTCTGATGAAGATAAAAGGCTCTTAACTTGTAAAGTCTTAGAAAGCACTGGCGAATATAAAAAAGGCGAAACTGTAATATGTGGTCGGTACGCCCTTTATCAATTAACATTAAAGGACCAAGATTACTTCTTCATTCATGAAGATGACATAATCGGAACTACGGATTATTCAGAAAGTTCGGAAGATGTTTTAAGGAGTTTATAAACATCAAAAAGGGTATAAACATTCTGAAGAAACTAGGAAAAAAATGAGTAAGGCACAAAAAGGTAGAAAAATTACTTGGGGTGATAAAATTTTTATAGCAAATAAAAAGGTATATAACGATCCTAAAAAAAGGGAAGAGATAAGAAAAAGAGAAGCAGACAAGAAACATTCTGAAGAAACAAGAAGAAAGATTAGTTTAGTTAAGAAAGGAAATATTCCTGCTTGGACGGAAAAAAAGTGGCACCAAGAATAATAGATTATGATAAGAAGAATTTAGATCCTAATAATTTAATATGTTTATGTCAAAATTGTCAGCTAAAACAAACTTTAATAAAGATTATTGGAAAGGATATTTTTCCAATAATAAAACATAAAAAATATGTATAAAGAAATTTTATTTAATCAAGATGCTAGGAATAAAATCTTAGAAGGCGTCAATATAACTGCTAAAGCGGTTAGTGCAACACTTGGTCCTCGTGGTAATAACGTCATCTTCGAAGAAAGTTCTTATCCTACTATTACAAAAGACGGGGTAACAGTAGCCCAACAGGTATTCTTAGAAGATAAGTTTCAGAATATGGGGGTTATGATATCTCGCCAAGCAGCAGAGAACACTAATCGTGAAGCAGGGGATGGAACTACTACAACAATTGTCTTATTGCAAGAGATCCTAAAAGAAGGGCATAAGGCAGTAGCTTCGGGCATGAATCCTATTCTTATTAAAAAGGGAATGGATTATGCTAAAGATAAAGTTGTAGATTTACTTAAAGAGAATTCTCAAGAAATTACAACAGATGAACAAAAATTACAAGTAGCGACAATCTCATCTAATAACGATGAAGAAGTTGGGAAGATGATTGTTAGCGTATTAAACGAAGTTGGAGATAATGGCGTAGTAACTGTAACAACTTCAAATGCTCTTAAAACCGAAGTAGAGTATGTTAAGGGCATGAAATTTGAACAAGGTTATGAAGCGCATGTATTTATCAATAATCCTGCAAAATTAGAGGTAGAGCTAGAAAAGCCAGTGATTATTATAGTAAAGGATGTAATTTCATATCATAGCCAACTTGTACCTTTAATGCAGAAATTATTAGAAAGCGGAAAGAAAGAAATGGTTCTCTTTGCTGATAATATTGAGGGGCAAGCTCTTGCATTCTTAATTCAGAATCACTTGCAAGGTAAATTCTTATGCGTACCAGTTAAGCTTCCATCATTTGGCGGTTTTCAAGAAGATATTATATTTGATTTAGCAGCTTCTATTGGTGCTACAGTATTAGGCGAAGAAGCGGCTAAAAAGATAGAAGATGCTGAAGTTGCAGATTGTGGTTCTGCTGAAAATATTATCATTAGTAAATATGATACTATTATAACAGGCGGAGCAGGAGATATTAAAGAACGCGTTAAACAGGTAAAAGCCCTATTAAAGACTGAAAAAGACCTATTTAATACAGAGAAATTAAAAGAACGATTAGGTAGATTAACTGGCTCTATTGCTAAAATTAAGGTAGGCGGTGCGTCAGAAAGCGAACAGCATGAACTTAGATATAGAGTTGAAGATGCACTTAATGCAACTAAATCAGCTATAGCAGAAGGAATTGTTGTGGGTGGTGGGTGTGCATTATTAGATTGTTATAAGGAATTAGATATAGATAATGAAGATAGAGAGTTTACAGCAGGCGTTGAGATTATAGCAAAAGCCCTTAAATCTCCTCTTAGAGTGATAGCTGAAAATGGCGGTCAATCTGGAGAAGAGGTAGTTGGTAAGGTCTTAGATCATGGTAAAGGATATAATGCTTTAACTGAAAAGTATGAAGATTTATTAAAAGCTGGTATAATAGACCCAACTAAGGTTGTTAGAAATGAAATTCAGAATGCTATTTCTACGGCAGGTATCTTATTAACATCAGATATAGCCATTACTATTAAACCTGAAACACATGAGTAGTCAAATTATATTATCAGTTCTATTTGCACCAATTATATTATCAGTTCTATTTATTTCATCTCTAGCTTTTATCTACTTTAATGATAAAAAGAATCAAAAAGCGGAAGTGGAGAGATTTCGTGAAGCTGTTAGGGCAATTAAAAGCCAAGATCTAGATAGTTATTCAGATTCTATTCCCATAGAAGGAAAGATATCTGTAGCACCTCCAGAGGATGAAATAGTAGAGTTAGATCAAGTGCCGCCAGAAGAGCTTATACAAGCCATAAAGCAAAATGATAATCAGTAAAATAAAAATTCATAGGATAGTTCCGAAAGAAGGACATGTAGGCTTTGTATCTTTTATTGTAGATGATTGGCTTTTTCTTAATAATATTGCATTATTTACAAGATTAGATGATAAGGATAAGATAAGGCTAGTGTTTCCAGAGAAAACTGTTGCTGAAAAAAAAGTATCTATTTTTCATCCGTTGACAAATGAGAGTTATTTTTCTTTAGAAAAATCTGTATTGGAAGAATATAATAAACTATATGAAAACTAATTTTAACAGAAAATACTGGATTAATTATTTTAAATTATGAATTTAACAGATTTACAAAAAGTCAATGTGGGAGATAAAAAAGCAGCTCAATATATTGATACTCTTTACGATGATACAGTAAAGCAGTATTTAAAGCTGCATAGAAATTGGTATATTAATGAGCGTTTTGCTAGAGGCGACCACTGGGTTGTTTATAATAAAACATTAAATAAAGTACAGGCAATTCCTGTTACTGAAGGCGAAATTAGGCGCACAGTAAATAAGGTTAAGGCACAGATTCGCGGGGTTAAGAATTTTGTTAAATCAAATCAGCCTCGTTGGGAAGTACATCCTAGCAATGTAACCAATGAAGCATTTGCAGAAGCAATTAAACAGAATAAGATTCTTCAGAATATCTATAGAACTCGCAGAATTCCTTTGCATTTAACTGATGTTATTACAAATTCATTGAAATTTTCAGTTGGTATATTAGAGGGTGGGTTAATACAGCGTGGAGGTAAAAATTACCTAGATTTCTGGGTTGATGATACTTTTGATGTATTCTTTGATCCTCTTGCACCAAGTGTTCAAAAATGCCGTTATATTATAAAGGCGTTTAAAAAACCCATAAATTCAATTAAGAATAATCCTAATTATACAGTTAAAGGCGATTTAAGAGGTGGAGATGAGGAAACAGCAACACAATATAAAGATCTTCTAGATATGGAGAAATATGGAAGTGATAAGGTAAAATCTTCTGAAGATCTAGAATCTACTATGGTTAGAGAGGTATGGATTAAATGGAATGATGAAACAGGAAAGCCTTTTGTTCGCGTATTAACCACTGCTGGTGGGCAATTAATAAGGGTATATGAGCCAAATTATCGCAGATATCCTATATTTAGCTATAATCCTGAAAGAGATGCTAATGCTATTTATAGTAATGCTTGGATTAAAGACCTTATTTCAATGAATAAATCTTTAGATAAGAGTGTTTCTCAAGTTGAGGGTTATATTCAGAGAATGCTTGCAGGTAAATATCTTATTAAACAGGGTGTTGAGGTCTCTTCTATAACCGATAAAGGAGCTGAAAAGATTTATTATAAGGGTTCTACAGCCCCTGTACAGCAAAATCTACAACCACTTCCTTCAACTCCATTTACTTATATACAAGGATTAGAGCGTTGGATAGAAGAATTAGGCGGGATTCGTGAGGCTTCATTGGGAAGAGCACCATCTTCTGTGCAATCTGGCAAGGGTATTGAAGCATTACAAGCGGCAGATGCACAAACTGTTGCAGAGCCAATCGAGAATTTAGAGATGTTTTTGGCTGATGTTGGCGAATTTATTCTAGAAGTTATTGCAGATAATCAATTAGTTTCTGAAGAAATTATTGAAGAAAATGAGAAAATTAAGTTTATTGGGGATGTTAAGAATGCTCCAGAGGATGCTATTCAAATAAATTCTTCACAAGTTAAGGTTGCAATAGTTCCCGAGATATCTTATAATGAAGAAAACAGGAGAGAGTGGTTAATTCGATTAGCAGAAGCAGGAATAGTTGATGAACAAACATTGCTTGAAAAACTCTCTATCTCAAACGTTGGGGACATTATAGCAAGGGTAAAAAAGAATAAAGAAGAGAAATTTAAAGAAGAAATGGTTAAACAGAAGGAAAGTCATAGAAGTGATGGAGATGCACCAGAGGATACTGCTGATTTGGCTGATCAAGAGAATATGGCTATGGCAGCAAGTCAAATACCTCCAATGACTCCACAGGCTCTCTGGACACCTGAACATTTAGAGCTTCATATGATATTCATTCAGCAGAATCAGGATGCTTACGAACAAGCCAAAGATATCTTCGATGATCATATAGCTAATGAACAACAATATGGGAGCTAATACACAAACACTTAAAAATATAACTAAAAGAAAATATGCCAATAAACCCAAAGTCGTTTCTCAAACGAATACGAGAAGGAGTAGAAAAAACAGGCGGTAGCGTATTAAGTGCACCTAGTCGTGCTAAATCTGCTATTAAGACAAGGAAAGCAACGGTTGGATTGCTTTTTCCCTCTAAGTTAAAGAGAAGGTTAATGAGAAAATTACCTGAAGGTATTGTAGGTGGGGAGCACTTTAATATTATTTCTCGAAGAATTTCAGAACATCTTAAAAGGGGCGACTTCAAGGGTGCAAGAGAATTTGCCAGAGCACAGGAAAAAAAGGTCGCAGAACAATCAAAATAATTAAATTCCCAGATCGGCTACTGGGTCATCAAATTATCGTTAATAATTAAAAAAGTATTATGCCACAAGACACTAAGGACGTACCAAAACCTACGGATGAGGGTGGATCACCGTCCGATCCAAAATCACCTGAAGCTGCACCGTCTAACGACGTAAAACCTAATCAACCAGGAGAATCTAAAGCAATAGATCAAACTCCAGTAGAGGCTCCAAAAGAGACTCCAGCTGAAACTCCAAAGGATGATAAAACTGCAAAAGAAAAACAGGAGCAAATTGACAATCTTAATACGGCTCTTAAAGAAGAGAGGGAATTTAGAAAAATGGACGCTGAAGAATCTAAGAAACAAATCGGTGAAATCCAAACTTCTCTTGAAAAATCCCAAGATACTATTCAGAAACTTGAAGGTGTCTTTAGTCCAGAGGAAGAAACTCCTGCGGAAGAAACTCCTCTTACTGAATCACAAGTTCAGGAGATGATTAAAAAAGGCAACGAAGAGAGGACAAAAGAAGAGGATTTAAAGAGTAAACAAGGGCTTATTAAAAAAGAAATTAAGGAAATGGAAAAAGAATGGGATGGCAAAGATGGCAAGCCAAAGTATGATGATGACGAAATAGTACGATGGCAAAAAGATAATGATTTCTTATATTTAACTCCTAAACAGGCTTTTAATGAACGATATCATAATGAAATTGTTGATTTCGAAGCCAAGAAACGTATGACAGAACCAAAAAAGGTTCAAGATGTAGAAACTCCTTCTCCGATTGAAGGTGGTCATACTCCTAGTGAGGGAGAGGCTCCTAAATCAGATTTGGATCTTCGGCAGATGGTTACAGAAGCTATGGATACTGCCGATGAAGAGATGTAGTTTATCTACTTTAATCTAATTTAATATGGGACAGAATGTTACAAATCTTGCTGGTGCAGCCATGAGGATTTACGACAAATTTGTACATGAACAGGTTTTTATAAAAAATGTCTTGTTCATGAATATTTTGCGTAATGTATCACATAGCGTTGGCGCGACCACCAAGTACATTACCGTTCACTATGGACGTAATGTGGGTGCTGCCGCAGGTTCCGAGACTTTGACTCTACCTACAGCAGGCAACCAGTCATATCTACAAACGAATGTCGCGATGAAATATAACTTTCATCAAGTTTCGCTTACAGATGTGGCTCTTCAAGCATCTAATCGTTCTAAAGAATTCCTTGTTAACGCATTGGAATCAGAATATACAGGTGCTAAAAATGACATGCAACGCCAATTAAGCCGTCAAGGTTATGGTGTTGGAACAGGTGTAATTTGTCGTGTTAATGATGCTTCTCCAGATACAACTCTTACCTTTGATACTCCAATGAGTGGTAAGAATACTACTGATAATTTTGATATTGGTAATGCAGTAATGTTTAGCTCATCTGCTACAGCAGCAGCTTCAGCAGCTTATACCACTATTTCAGCTATCACAGGTAATAACACAATGACAGTAGCTTCTGCTACAGGTATTGCTGATAACGATTATGTATACTTGGCTCATACAGCCTCTTCTCCAGATACTTCAAACGTAAATGCAGAACTGACTGGTCTTAAAGCTATTATTGATGACTCAACTAACTTGGATACATTCCAAGGACAAGCTCGCTCCACATATATTTGGTGGAAGGCTTTTGTGGATGATTCAACAACACAACGTAGCTTGACAGATGCTCTTCTTCACAGCACTCACTTAGAGGCAATGAAAAAGGGTGAACCAAAGTATATCTTAACTCACCACGATGTATTTAGTGCTTACGGGCAACTATTAAGTCCAGACAGACGTTATACGTCTAGCATGGAGCTTAATGGTGGATTTAAGGGCGTAGACTTCAGTGGACTTCCAATGGTTCCTGACTTTGATTGTCCTTATGATGAAGCTTTCTTCATAGATCCAACTTCTCTTTCAGTAGAGGACTTGGCTCCAATTTCATTCTTGAATGAAGATGGAAATATCTTAGACCGTTCATCTACCACCCCTGCTTGGAATGCTACACTTCGCTACTATGCTAACCTAGCATGTAGTGCATGTAACAGAAATGCAACTTTGCGAGATGTGATTAAATAATTAATCAATCTATGGGGGAGAATTACTTCTCCCTCTTGATTGCTTAAGTATCCTTTCTGAAATAGTATGAATAAAATCGTATTAGGTCGAGAGGGGCAAACTATTAATTTTAAGCAAAGAAATATAAATATATGATAAAAAATAGAAACGTTGCGTTGGATGCAGCTATTGATCCAACAAAAATAAGAGGATTTAATGTTCAAGGCGACACATATTATGTTGTTACTGCAACTAATCCTATCTTACAGTATCTAATTCCAAGAGTTGGACCTGATTATATAAAGGCAACTATTGCGGCTGCTGTAAGTGCGGCTACTTCTTATGATACAATCTATCTTTGTGGCACAGAGAATCAAGAAGATTCCGCATCACTAACAAGTGATTTCTCAGAATCTGTCACAATTCCAGTTACTAAGATTGGTATTAAGATTATTGGTCTTGGCAATAACTCAGAAGGTCTTGCTTGGGCTAATGGCGGTGAAGATGAGGATTGTTTAACGGTTAATTCTAGAGATTGTTATGTTAGTAATTTTAGGTTTAGACCTTATGGTGCAGCGGCTTATGGTGTTAATTTGCCAACAGTAGCTGATCTATCTACTAACCCTCTAGGATTTACAATAGATAATGTTACATTTAGAAGTCATACTACTACAGCTTTAGCTGGTATTGGTATTGATAGTACTAATGATGTAACTGTTAGAGATTGTAAGTTTACGAGCGTAACTACAGCACTTAGTATGTATGCAAGTAATAACTCCTGTATGTATAGACTATTATTCGAGGATAATATCGTCGATGATAAATGTACAAATGGTGTAATTATTGAAGGAAGAAGCTGTATTATTAGAAACAATATGTTTTGTGGTACTACAATGACTATGATTGTTAAAACTGATGGTGGTGGTGCAACAGGAAAAGAGAATCTTGTTACTGGTAATACCTTTAATGTAGCATCAGCTTACGAAACTAATTGTTCAGGTGAAAGCACGGATGATTGGCTAGGAAACTATTGTTCTGATGTTGGAAGTTCTGTTGTCGGAGCAGATAATGGAATAACATTTGGTTATCCACAGGCTTAAATTTTTCTCTTGCTTCTCTTTATGGGAGGCAAGAATAAGAATTTAACTAATTAAAATTAAATCTATGATTAAAGGAAGTGATTTAGATAAAGAAGTTTTAATAGCTGGTAACAGAACAGTATTTGATTTGTCAGGTTCTGCGGCTAGTGAAATGGTTCTTTATTATAAGAATAAAGAAATTGTATTACATAAAGTGTGGGTTAAATATATAGAAGCAACTTCAGCTGATGCAGGCGTTACTGTTCAAATTGGCAATAGTACAACAGATAATGCTTATATTGAATATACATCTGAAGTTAGTTTAGATGCTCTTACAGTAGTAGAATTAGATCAAGGTAATTTTACACTTGGAATAATTCCAAGAGATACTGAAGTTGTTGTATCTCATAATGGCGGTAAATCGGGTACTGGAACATGTTATGTATGGTTTTCATATACGCTTAATGACTAAGATTAATAATTAAAAATAAATCTATGTTAATACAAAACAAAGGCGGAGTCCTTGAAGTTTCATTCAATGGACAAGGACAAGTTATAGGTGAAGAAATTTCTGAGGTTAGCGAAGAATTAGGAAGTTTTCTTACCTCAAAATATCCTCAAATTGTAGAAGTTTTTTCACTTGATAAAGAATTAGATAAGGTTCTTGAAGAAGAGCTAGAAGATGAAAAAGAAGCAGAAGAGCCAAAAGAAGAGTCTAAGAAGGCAGAAAAAAAGACAGTAAAGAAAGCAGAAAAAAAGACAGTAAAGAAAATAAGTAAAATTTTAAAGAAATCTAAGAAATAATTAACTAAAAAAAGTATGATAATAAAAAACAATAGCGAAGCATTTGATATTCTTTTCAATGGAGATGAGCATCATATTCCAGCAGGACAATTTGAAGTAACAGAAGCATTGGGACTTCATATTAAGCAAAAGTCTATGGAATGGGAAAGAGACATTGAAATAATCAATGCAGAGCAAGATAAGCAGATTATTACTCAAGTTACTCCCGTACAGGAACCTGAAAAAGAGGAGCTTAAAAAAGAAGAACCTAAAGAAGACGTAAAGGAGATTGAAGATGAAAAAACCACAGATAAAGAATCAACACCTACTAAATAGGCAAGATAAATGGCTACATTGTGAGAGAAAATTAGATGGGACTGTAATAGTTAGCCGTACAAGCCCATTTAATAGCCAAAAGGATTTTCCAGTCTTAGCTATTACTAATCAGTTTACAGGAAGTTTTCTCTGGATTTTAAAAGATATAATGCTAAAAGATTCACAGCGTTTTGATTTTATTAACAATATTGTCAGAGAAAATAATAAAATAAAAAATAAAGAAGATGATGATAGAGTTCATCGTGAAACTGCAGAGCTTATTCAAAGCAATGAAAAAATAGTAATATAATAAATTAAACTTAAATTTATGTCTGAACCAACAAAGAAAGTTAAAAGCGTAACCTTATTAGACGCTATTACTTTAGAAGCAACAGAAGTAGGTACTCAAGCAGTAGCTTCTCGTCTTCTTGTAAATACTTACGAAAGTGACCAATTAAATTTAGCTTGTAAATATACAACAGGTGCAGCAGAAACTAATAATGTCTGCACTATTACTGTATGGGGCTATATTGGAACTAAATCTGAACAAAGGCATTCTCAATATGCTTCAGCAACTGATGATACGGCTATAAAAACGGATACAGCTAATTGGATCCAGTTAGGTACTTATGATACAGTAGGCGGAGATTCTACTTTTGAAACACAGCAATTAGTTATACAGGGAGTAGAGGCAGCAACAGCATATGATACTCATTTTGCTATGGGAATAACATTCTCTAAGATTAGGATAGCGGCATCTGAAGCAGGCGTAGCTTCGAATAAAGGAACGCTCACTATCGTGGCTCTTGTGCAGTAAGTAATATGTCAACAAAAGGTGTAAAACAGACAAAAGAACATAAACAAAAAATTAGAGAAGCTTTCAAAATTATTAAAATTATAAATATATAAAATAAAATTATGGCATATTCAAATTTACTTCGAAGAGGCGGGCAAAAACCTATTGGTTATCAAGCATTAACTGTCTCTACGTCAGTAGTTACATTAACAGTACCAGCAGGTGCTAATGCTTGTGTTATAACAGTTGAAACAGCAACTGTTAGATATCGTAGTGATGGAACAGACCCCACATCAACAACAGGTGCTATATTGTTTCAAAACGCATCTGCGGTTTTTAAAGGAATAGCACTTATGAAAGCGTTGGAATTCATCCGTATTAGTACAGCGGCAGGAGATGCAACTTTACTTATTAATTACTATGGAGAATAATATGAAACTAATAAAATACATACTAACATCTATAGGTTTAATAGTATTATTGACTCCAATTATTGTTCTTGCTCAAGCAATGTCATCAGGAATATCTGGAGGATCTGGAGTTCCAGGAACTCCTGCTTATTGGGTAATGACGGGAACAACTCTATCTCCTATTGATGATGATAATGTAACGGTTAGCATAGCTACTTTAAATGTGAGTACTCTTACCGCAGGAGCTAGTTCAACCTCTCCATTTTATATTGAGGATGGTACTGGTGCGGCAGAATATCAATTGACAGTTACAACCGCAGGATTATTCTCAATTGGAGCTACTACTACACCAAATACATTTAATATTTTGAATGAAGATGTCGGCATCGGCACAACCGCACCAGACAAAAAATTCCATGTTATGGATTCAGATGCTTCGTTAAGTCCAGCTTCGGCAAATACAGCATTTATATTAGAAGAAAACGATGACACTAATTTCG
>Ga0098039_1000499_pt1 | contig 16510 bp, 22 predicted proteins | sample 6_EtaG_FD_75047 | JGI IMG/M metagenome (GOLD analysis project Ga0098039, IMG submission 75047) | Marine viral communities from the Subarctic Pacific Ocean - 6_ETSP_OMZ_AT15160 metaG | ecosystem: Environmental > Aquatic > Marine > Oceanic | place: Pacific Ocean | collected 2015-01-08 | reverse complement strand
GGTCGTCCTTTTCTCTTTGAGGGCCTCGACCTCCTGCTTCCACTTGGAAATCGAGGGAAGGAAGTAAGCCTCGCAGCCAAACACTGGCTTGAAGTCCTTACCCTCCTTCTGCATCTTCTTGGCATGCGTCACTTGATACGCAAGGTTGTTCATGTTGCCGTGATCGGTAAGAGCCAACGCATCTTGGCCTGTCTCAAACGCGAAGTCCATGTGCTCGCCGGGATAACCCAAGCCGTCAAAAATACTCGCATTAGAGTGCGCGTGAAGTCCAACGAACTTCACATGTGATTTATTCTTCTTCGTCATCGATTCCTATTGGGTTAAGTTCTCTATAGTATAGCATCTTTTTAGATGGCCTGGCAAGTAAATTCGCTTCTTCCGAGCCTAAAAAGTTGGTCAAGTTGTCCCAACTGTCTATCCGGTAATACCACGGCAATTCCACCTCTTTTGCTCCCTCCATTGTAACAGATTCGTACACCTTGTCAAGAGAAAAATTTCGGGCTGAATTTCTTTCTTCCAATGGAAGTCTATCGTAATTTTCATTATATACATACGTGGTCGGGTCAAACATACCAGTGCCGCTTTTCATTGTTTTAAGGATTGTTTTATAATCTTCCTCGCGAAAAGAAAAACCAAGATATTCTCCATCCTTAAAAGTCTTCCCTTCGCAAGAGAGATAAAACAAATCTTTGCCTGAAATATCTCTGCGGTGGGGGCGCAGGAGTTTGGGATCGTACACACCATAAGGGTAAGAAACATAATATTTCTTGGGAACAGCCCACTTACTTATACGGTGAGCGACCCACCACGCCATGAGTGCGCCTTGCATTACACTCCATCCATAGCAATCTATCTTATCGCGATACTTTGGATGGATAGGTACATAAAAAATAGGTATTGGCTTTTGGTTCTCAAACTCATTTCTGTCAAAAGGCCTGTAAAGCCACACAGGATCCTGGACGTATTCACCAATCCGATGTCGAATGAGGGGCTGCATGTCGTCGTTACATACTATCCATATTGTATCTGCGCCGGCATAGGCGCACTCCACCACAGACCTCTCGATAGCAAGATAGTTTTGTGCTATTGGCTGTAGACAGTCGTGCCAAGGAAAGCCAAAATCTCCCTCAAAGCCAGCGACAGGAATGACGCCTACCAAATGGTCGTGCCCTTTACCCATTTGGATTTATGATTATATCACCGTATTCATCAGGAATCAAATATTTGATCTCAATGACCTCTCTGCGGTCGTATGCCAGTTTTATTGAAATACGGTAATGCTCGCCTGTTTCCTTGTTTATACCGTTCTTGCGCCCTTGAATGTCGGCCGCCTTCATCATATCCAGCACCTTATACCGAACATAGATCTCCAACGCCTCGCCTTCTTTGATACCCTCGGGCCCAAAGTAAGAAATGGCAACCAAATTGCGATCTTTCAGATATTCTTCATCATCAATAAAGTGGATTTCCCTTACAAAGTCTTCCTCGGAAGTAAGTTTTTTTATATCGTGGGGCGCGCAAGACGGGATGTCGTACCAGTCTAATACTTTGTAGCCCAAAGTATCTTTTTGATATGAAGCCTGTATTCCTTCAACACCTTGATCATCAAAGACATACAGTTTATCGTACTGAACCCTGAATACACGAGAGTTCTGCGTCACAACTTTAACCAGATTACCTTCCTCAATACGGACGCTGGAAATCTTATCGGCGAACATGTTGAGCCCTCGCAAGCTCAAATCTGTCAACAAATTGTCACGGAGGGCCGAAGAAGATTGATGCCCCTCAACCAAATCAAATGGATGTGACTTTTCCAGGTGGTTTAAAATGAGAGGGTACTTGTTCTCGTAACTGTATCGTACAGCATCTACATTGCCCCCTATGACAACGCCTCCAAACTTATAAACGTGATTATTCAATATCTCTAACTTCTAGATGGCCTCTTTATTTGAGCTAAAGACGACCTCCACCTCATCATCAATATTTTGAATAATAAATTCCTTCATTTCGTTTAAATTGTCAAAATGAAGAGTTTGCTGATCTAGGATTAGGCGATACTCACCAACCTCCTCCAGCACGTCGACTTTGTTAATAATCAGGTTGGTGACTCCGTTAATGTTGGAAGCCTTTTGTAGTAAATTCAGGTCCATCCAGTTGCACTGTCTTGGACGTCCGGTGGTGGCTCCGTACTCTTCGCCGGCGTCGCGAATAGCGTCAAAAATGATCTCTTTGGGTTGAAATTTCTTTGCTCCCACATAGGTTTCGTACATCTTTGCTACGCCATAGACGTTTCTCAAAGAGCGTGGGGGTACTCCGTTAAGAAATGCTGAAGCAGTCGTGCAGTGAGATGAAGTAACAAAAGGATAATCACCCCAATCAACGTCCAGTCCAAATCCCTGAGCACCTTCAAAAAGTATCCTAACTTCCTCGTCGGTGTTGTGAAGTTCTTCGTAAAGATCGACAACAAACTCTTGAAGCACTTCAACATTCTCGGCTCTCACCCCTTTTCTGTCATACTTGTCGCGATAGGCGGGGCCATTTCCTCGTTTTGTTGTTCCAATAGTAATGTCTCTTCCATCTTCGCGAAGATGGTCTCGTGTGATGACATGCGTATTGCGTGCAATACGTACAAATCGTCGAGCGGGTATTCCTGCTTCTTCGAGTTCCTTGATTTCAGCGAAAAACTGCTCAGGATAAACAACGCACCCAGGGCCAATAATAGACTTGACACCGTGCAAAACTCCGCAAGGTATGTGGTGAGTGACGAGTTTTTGTCCATTATGGTAAATAGTGTGGCCAGCGTTTTGACCACCATTGTACCTTATGACGTGTGTATAGTCCCCGTTTTTACACAAATGGTTTGTTACCTTACCCTTTCCGCAGTCTCCATACTGCAAATCCACCACCACATCAGCGATCATCATCTCTCCTTTGTTAATTTATTAGCCTGTGATATTCTTTAATTGACTTAATTTTATTTTCTATTTTCTTTGCAAGTTTAAGAACTCTGCGCGCATATCGTTTAGAGGACTTCAATTTCTTACACCTGTACCCGCCGTTATATCCGCACAACCCCTTCTCATACCTGCCTCCCCCGTATTCATATACCCAAAATGACAAAGTCTTTGCGCCCACCTCTATTGACTTCCGGGGATCCTTTAGCTGATCACAGGACACTTTTGGTCTTGTATATTTCGGTAGCACCTGCGTTAGTCCACAAGCGCCGCTTCTGCTGACTGCTTCCGGCTTCCACCTGCTCTCCTCGTTTATCAGGGCCACTAAGACTATCGGCTTTATCTTGTTCTTCTCCGCATGTTCCACAAGGTGGTCCATTTGTTCGCACGCAAGTGCAGAATTTGGAAGCTGGATCGTTATGGCTGTCATACACAGCAATTGCGCTAAAGTCATTCCTTTACAATTCCGACAACATGATTCTCAAGAATCAAGTGCACTTCTTCGTCCAAAATTCTAACCTTTTCTATCATCGGAGCATTGACTGCGATTAAAGTCTTTTTAGCAAAATGCTTCGCGCAATCATCCGCAACAGCCACAACTCTACAAAGTTTGTATTGTTCGTTTCGTGGATTATAATTTTCCGGGAGTAAAACGCTTGATTTATTCTTATCCTTCGGAAGCTGAATGAGTTCAACTTGAAGGTGTCGGTTGACGGGTTTGAAATTCACCATTTTCTCCAATAAAGCGGTTCAAAAACAATATGGTCTAATTGTAACGCCAAATACAACATTTGTTAATCACGTATTGGCGGCTTGCTTCTTTTTTACCCTCTTCATTAAGCCGTTACAAATAGGACAATTGTAATTATACCCTTCTTTGTCAGGAAATTCTTCCACAAACGTACAATTCTTGATGAGCCCATTGTTGCGCGGACCTCGTGACGAGCATTTCATCAGCATACAGCCTTATTCCTCCTCGGTTTCATCGGATTCTTCACCGAGATCATCATCAGGTACTTCCTCGCCGCGGCGCTTCGCACACTCCTCAAACGTCATAGTGTCATCAAAGATGAAGTGGTAATCATTGTCTCTAAGCAGATTGTATACTCTCTCAATGGGAATAAAATAGCCCATGTGTGTGATAGGATCGCTGCTGAAACCCATCGGCTGTACTGTGATTCTGGACGGTATACCGATGTACTCGTACTCCTTCCTTTCATCGGAATAACGGTAGAGGGCGCCGCCCGAGTTTCCAAAAATAGTCTGGGCGGTCGACATCCAATAACGATAGTGGCTGATCTCATCATCCATGTAGCAAATGTGGCCGTTTGTAGCGATGGGGGCATGGCCTAAGGACGCACCAACAGCATAACAAGGGTCAAAAATATGGATATTTTCAATATCTGTTTCCGGGAACAGATTCGCAACGTAAGGGGCAGGAGTCTCCTTATCGCGGACACGAAGGAGGGCCCAGTCCTGGCCTCCTTCAACCTCCGAGTAGGCGACGATATCGGCCTCGATGGCGAAACTACCAATACAGTGCGAATAATTATTGTATTTAAAATATTCCACATATACTGTATCAAGGATCTCGGTATCCATCTTCTTTTTCTTTACTGGATTCCACCTCTTCTCAACCTTAATACACCTGGAGACGACGTGATGGTTTGTTATAACATAAGTATGACACTCGTCGCCATGTTTCTCTGAGTAAACAACTGTACCTGAACCGCCAGAACCCTTTGCTCTGACGCGGACGGTGGGATAGAACATCTCTTCGTGTTTTTTAATGATCTTTGGTGATACAGGCACAATCGTCTCCTATGTTGTTACGCAGGGCGAGGGCCCTTACATTAAATAGTCTTATCCACACTTAGCGTACCCACAAGAAGTACAAGTTATACATCCATCTTGATAAAGAAGTGCTTCCGCATTACATTCCGCGCAAACACGGTCGCTGGGCTCCTCTCCATCTTCAATATAGTTTTTGAGGATCCTTGCAATACAGCGAGCAAAGCTGAACATGTCAGAGTCCTTATCCTTTTGAAGCTGCTCCACCATGAATCTTACTTTGGCGCCATGGCGGAGGCCGAGCGAGATCATGCGTGTAAACGCAGAGTTATTAGGATTGTCAAAGACCTTGACCACATCCTTAATGTGGATTGTGTCTCCGTTATAACCAAACGAAAGGTCATAGCGATTATTCTTTGTCTTGAAACAATGCTTGGCTAGCCCTCCCTTATCGTACCTTTTGGGTATCTCAATCAAGCTTGCCTCGCCACCAAGGACCTCGTAGGGCTTGCCATCCAGAAGTCCAACCAAAACAACCCAATTCTCACCCTTAATCGTGGTGTGGTGAATGTCGCAGTCTAGTTCCTGAGGCCTCTTGGGGGCGCTGCTTTGGGGAAATTCCTCGGCATGCTCCTGGGGAGCGTCATTCGTCACCAAGACGCCGGTACGAGAGCCGTCGACATAGACGGTAATGCCCTTCAGACCCTTCTTCCACCCCGCAAGGTACAGTTCCCCTACCAGAGAAGGCGAAGTGCCCTTAGGAAGGTTGATCGTTGAAGAAATAGAGTGGTCAACATGTTGTTGGATTGCGGCCTGAATTTCAACTCGTTTCGCCCAATCAATCTGGTCCGATGTTGTGAAAAAGTCTGGAATTTTCTTCTTTCCCAAGGTGTCCAGGAACTGTTGAACATTGTGATGAAAAACCTTGTACTCCATCCAGCGGTCTCCGAGATCATCTACAAAATCAGCCTTAATGTGTTGCTCGTTGTGCGACAACTTGCGACGGCGAATGTAAGAGTTCCTGAATACGGGCTCAATACCGGTACTCGTCTGAGAAAGGAGAGACACAGAACCGGTGGGAGCGTTAGTCAGGATAGAAATGTTCCTTCTACCGTGCGCCCGAATCTTCGCTTGTAGAACTTGCGGCAAATCCTTGATAAAAGAGTTATCCTTCTCAACCTCCCAGTCAAACACGGGAAATGCGCCGCGTTCTTGCGCCAGCTTGACGCTTTCCTCATAGGCGCTAATCTTCATAATTCGGTAAATGTCGTCGACCATGGCGATAGCAACATCGCCATCATAAGGTACATTTAAACGAGCGATGGCATCGGCCAAGCCGTGTGTACCTAAACCTGTACGACGACCATTCATGCAAGCCTCGATCATTCTCGTCCAAAGCGCCTTTTCGTCAGCAGTGTCGCAGGACTCCTTGATTTGTAGAAGTTTTTCGTTCTCCAGCTCAACAAGATCGTCGGAAAGTCTGGTCGCAGAGCGAATCACATTGCTAAACTCCTTTAAATCAAAGGAAGCCTTTTTGGTGAAAGGATCCTTGACAAAGTTTTTTAAATTTACAGAAATTAAACGACAAGAATCGTAAGCAGAAAGAGCAATTTCAGCGCAAGGATTTACGCAAATGGTCTTAAAACCATCGTATTCGTTTGCAGGCAGGCGGCTCGTAATGTTGTCCCACATCAGGAGGCCCGGTTCAGCAGTCTTGGTGGCAGATTCTACGATCTGGGTCCATAGCTCGTTCGCTTCAATTTCTCGCGTTTCAATAGGCTCATCAGAATCGACAGGAAACTGTAAAGTGAACGTTTCCTTGTTTTCAACAGCTCTCATAAAGTCGTCGCTTATTTTGACGGAGACGTTTGCTCCTGTCACCTTTGTTAGATCGTGCTTCATCATCACGAACTTATCAATGTCCGGATGGCGAACATCCATAGAGATCATAAGGGCGCCGCGTCGGCCGTTTTGGCCAATCATCCGGCAAACATAAGAATAGAAATCCGCGAAACTCCAAGCGCCAGTGGTAGTGCGAGCAGCGTTGTTTACAGGGGTATTTTCTGGCCGTAAGTTGCTAATATCCAAGCCAACACCGCAGCGGCGCTTGAATAGATTAGCCAATTCCTTGCCACTGTCAATAATTGAAGAAACATTGTCAGCAGGAGAATCAACGACAACACAATTAGAGAGAGAGACATTGACATAATCGTTTCCTATTCCATACATGGGCGAACCCTGAGGGACAATAGCCTCAAAGCCCTTCAAAAGGTTGTAAATTTCATCTTCACCAAGGGGGTTGGAAAATTTGTCTTCAACGCGAGCAAATTCTCTGGCCAATCTACGATGCATGTCGTCAGGGGTCAACTCCATGAAATTGTCCTCCTGATCTTTTAGACAATACTTCGTCATCCACACATTCGTGGCCAATTCATCGCCGTCAAAGTACTTTAGAGTCGCTGCCCTAACTTCTTGTTCGTCGTGCATCTTGCTTTCCTTCCTCCCTCCATGACATATACTTCTTTTTAATGTTATCCATCTGCTTTTCAGCAGCCTTAACATTAATTTCTTCCACTGTTTCGTCAGTGGGTTCAAAAACCTTTATTTTTACGTTGCTCGTATCCATAAAGAGGGGGTACACCATCCCATCATACCCCTGCCTGTTTTTAGCAACAAACATTCTTCCGGTATTAGCGGTTTTATCTTCAATTGTTCTTGAAACGGTGCAAATGAAGTCGGCCACAAAACACTTATTGAAAGCTTCGCTGATGGCCTCCATTGTGATGACTTCCGCATTAAGTCCTGAGCGGTTTGTCTGCGAGGCAGTCCAAAGAAGACACCTGAACTCTTGCGCAAGGCCACGCAATTCTTCGTACATCGTTTCCAACTCGTGCCTCTTTTCCCTTTCAGGACGTTTTGGGCGCAAAAGATCGGCGTAGTCGACGATGATCATGTCAACGTCAATGCCTCGTGTCTTAAGCTTCTCCAGGTGCGTCTTGATTGTATTTGTGCTCGCCGTTTTCGACGGGTACTCTTTAATTATCAGCCTACCATCAAAATTCGACACTTTTTCGTATACCTCTTCCTTAAAAACTGGAAGATCGTTGATTGGTACGCCCGTTAGACAACTGTCGTAACGGAGACCAATTGACATGTCTTGTAACTCAAGAGTGTAGTGAACAACGGTCTTACCCTCTTTGATGGCCTGGGCACCCAGGTGGACCAAGACCATCGACTTGCCAGCACCAGTGGGAGCAATCACAACACCCAACTCGCTATTGCCTAGGCCTCCGTTGGTGATATCGTCAATAAGCTTCCAGCCCGTCGAAACGGGATGACGCATCTTTGGGACATAACGCTCCTCAAAGTCAGTGATGTACTCATATCCGAAATTATTATCGGAACCAAGCTTGATGGCGTCATTAATGATTGTGCTAATTTCGTCAAAAGACGAGTGATGGAGAAGATCAACGGACTGGAGCATCGCTTCTTTGAGCTTTTGCTTCTTACAGAAATCCAGTGACACATCCTTGATGTATTCTGCCTCCCTGATCTCCTTTGAGGAGAGGGCCCGGGCCAGAAAGTCACGCGCCTGTTTACAAACGGCACCACTCTCATCCTCCATCTGAGAACGGAGGATTGTAGCCATGATTTCGTATGTTGGGTGTGTCTCATATTTATCTCTGTACTCAAAGATGCGACGCACAAACGCTTGAAGATACTTTAGTTCAAAAAAACTGATAGAGAGGACCTCTTGCATTTGATCGCAAAAGATCCTCTCCTGCAGGATAAGGTGGGCCAGTTTCTCTTGGAAGGACTTACCAAACTTTGAGAAATCTGCTTTTTCGTGTTTCACTTACATTCCATAATACGAAGACTTGCTAAAATTAACACACTCTACGGTACGCCCGGGAGGAATCGAACCTCCAACCGATGGGTTAAAAGCCCAGTGCTCTGCCTGGTTGAGCTACGAGCGCATACTTCCAAACTATCTTGCTGGCCGGCCTTCCCAAAGACTCATCTTTGTCTTGATGCCGGTACTCCATCGCTTATTACATTCGGTGCGAAGCCTCTTCCTAAGAGGAATCAGCATGTCGTGTGTAAGGCGCGTATCAAGCGGCGTTACCTGTTCCACAAATAAAAGCTTAACTTCGCCGTCAAACTCTAGGAACTTGAACTTCACCCCTTCTTCCTGAAACAACTTGTCGCTCTCTTCTCCGCAGATGGCCTCTGCCAAGGCGACCTTCTGTGTGAAAGTCTTCTGCCTCTCTAGCGCCCTCAAATCTGCCGCAGTTGCCATAAAAAGTGTTTCCTTTTCCATAATAATTAGACTCCATAAAGCTGTTTACGCACCAATTAAATTTTTAACTTCCAAGTTGGCCCACCGGGACTTGAACCCGGAACCGCCCGCTTATAAGACGGGTGCTCTAACCCTTGAGCTATGGGCCAATAAAGCATAACGACTTTGCCTCGTTATGCTGCTGTTCACCAATGGCGCACTCTTGGTGAACGTTTACAGAATCATCTTCTTCACCTGTTCGTAGGCGTCAATAAGGGCGTCCATGTCTTTTTCACCCTTAATCATCCGGTAAGCTTTCACGGCGGCCCAGATTTCATCCTTGCTGAGATATCCCTCCTCGATATAAGACTTACGCATATCGCGTTTATGCTCCCTGAACGGCTCCATGGCTTCTTCGGTTTCGGAAAGATCCTTAAGATAATTCTTGATATGTTCCTCTTTGGAGAGGATCATCGTCTCCTCTTCATCATCCTGATAGCTCTCAATCTGCACTACATTGCTCATTTAGTCTTCTCCTTTTTCGACCCAGTCATTAATTGTAACCAGTGACAACGCAAAAGCGGCGCCCGCAAGATAGAGGATCAAAACCCCCTTGAGCGCATCTGCAGCATCGTCGGTAATAGTCCAAAAGGACGTAAACGATACTAGCATCCATAGCAGCATTGCCACAACATTTCTAACTCTCTTTGTTCTAAACATATTTTAACCTCCTTAAATTAAGAAATATGGTAGGGAAGGCGGGATTTGAACCCGCAAGCCCAAAGGCGAGAGATTTTAAGTCTCTTGTGTATGCCATTCCACCACTTCCCCGAATCATAGTAACATAATACACGTTTTTGGGGATGGTGTCAAGTGTTTTCCTCTAAAAATATTCTGTAGCCGTTCGAATCTTCGATTAGAAGCTTCGGAGGTCCGTGGCGTTCGACCAGTAAGTCCCAAAAATCCGGGCTTGCGATTGAACATTCTTTTCCGAAATATTTCTTAAGCCACTGGTGTCTGGCCCAGCCTCCTAGAAAACTTGTAGGTCGCGGGACTATTATGCGGTACTGCTCAGTCACGATAAACTTACAAGACTTCTGTTTCATTCTTCCAAAGCTTCCAAAAACGCCCTGTACACTTATTATCGTCTTCGTAGTAGAACGGGAAGTCGAGTGCTCAATGGAAGCACAACATTGCAGCCAGTCAGATCTTCTCCAGACCCCACCACATCAGTCTTTCCCACTTCCGGCTCGCACTCTGAGGCATTGACAAAGCCCACTGCGCCGTTCGCACAATAATCATCCGGACTCCACTCAGATACGTCTGAGATTCCATTGCCATCCATATCGAAGTCGCACTCGTCCCCTATTCCATCGCGATCGGAGTCAATCTGGTGGAAATTATATACGGCAATACAGTTATCAACGTGGTCACTGACGCCGTCGCGATCGCGGTCCGTAACACATTGCATGTTCCTGGTATAATCGCGTCTATGTAAAAGGGGGCACTCATCTGTAATATCTGGAACGCTATCATTGTCGTCATCTGAATCACACACGTTTCCCCATCCATCACCGTCCGTGTCTAGTTGACTGGGGTTGGCGACGTCGGGGCAGTTGTCGTCAGGATTATTCACCGAATCTCCATCTAAGTCTTCATCACAATAGTCCCCCAATCCGTCGGCGTCTCTGTCGAATTGATTCGGGTTCCAACTGGTGCGGCAAGTGTCGCAGGCGTCGCCCCAACCATCCGAGTCTACATCCATCTGATCCGGGTTAGCGGCCCAGGGGCAATTATCAAAATCATCCTCCAAGCCATCTTCATCATAATCATCGGCGTACTGCGAAGTATCTCCTTGATCCGTATTGGCGATGAGAACGCTTCCTCCTCCTCCTCCTCCGCCGGATTCTTCCGGGGTTCCACACAAGCCCCCAGCACATTCGCCATCCTCGTCTGCATATGCAGCATTTAGCAACAGCGCGGCGATCATGATTACACTCTTCAACACTTTAAACTCCTAAGTTGTAGAACAATTTTACACGCTTTGAGAGAAAATGTCAAGCGGTATTTTTGAAATCTGGTGAGCCGGCTCAGTCCAACAATCTTATTCTCATTTTCTCGTAACCCAACTCACCCAAATCAACGATAAAATCCAAGTTTCCCTCTATGTTAGGTAAATAACATTTATCGTCGAAATAGATGACTTCCTTCGAATTTGTTATATGGTAACAGATTTTTTTTGAATAGTGTTCAGTCCTGTTGGAAACCCAATGATACAAAAAGAAACCACAGGCCTGCAAGACCAATAGCAAGAGTGCCAAAGCAGTGTTGCGGCGACATCGTCGTATTAAAAAAGAATTTATCTGTGCCGTTCTATCTGTCTCTTTTTTGTTGGGGCACACCGGGCAACCAACTATCACCACTCATCCACTTGGAGAAGCCAATCCTTGAATTCTTCCTTGCCGCCACGAACACCCCAATCCGAATCAATCGCTAGTTTGGACGAAATGCCGCCGCGGGGATTACACACCATCGTAAGTCGCAAACGTTGGGGGGCGTAAGCTGCCATAAGGTCGTCGTAAATAACATTGATGATTCTCTCATAGGAAAAGATTTGGCTCCGGAAAGCAAAGAAGTATTTCTTGAGAGACTTCAATTCAATTATCTTATCGGCAGGATAAAAGGTGATGTAAAGATTTGCAAAGTCGGGCTGGTTTCGCGCGCCTTCGAAAGTCAACTCGGGGACCTTCATCTTTATTTCGTAACCCTCTTTACTAGGGTTGGGAATCGCCTCCAGAATGTGCCGATTCTTGCTCCAGTCCTTCTTTCTACTCATATAAACTCCTTAATTCACACCCAAGTGGAGATAAAACCTCTATTATAACTATCTCCAATCTGATAAGATAACCTATATTCTCCAAGAACTTCAATTACAATTTCGCGCATCTTTTCTGAAAAGCCAGTGATAATGTGTATCTCTGTTTCATCACCCCAATGTGCTTCTATAAATCGTATGCTGGCACTCCTGGCGTCTTCGTGCTTCGTAGAATGTAAGTCTAGCTTGGGGATGTCTTGACATGTGTTTCTTTGAGATCGCCTACGCCTTGGCATTAAAGTCCGAAATGTTCCTTTTAAAGTTTTGGAACAGGTCGTTCAAAGAAATTTCTCCGATACCGTCCTTAATCATCATCTTACGCACTTCCGTCTTGTTCAGCATCGGAACAAAGTTTACAAGAACACTGTTGATGTTCTGCTTTTGTTGAATGGAAATTGATGGTGCACAAAGCTGCATTAGCTTGTAGTTCTCACGAACAAGACTTTCGCCCTCAATAATGTTAGTATGCGCGCCGACCTTCTTCTCAACGCCCTCACAATATTCGATCACCTCGTCAATGGAATAATCCTTCTCCTCAGCTAAAAACGGAAGACGCTTTGCTACGGTAGGAATGCCGACGCGGCCGACGCCGGGGAGGTTATCGCTGTTATCACCTGCGATGGCGCGTGCCAAAGCAAAGTTGCTGGGGTGGATACCAAACTTCTCAACAACTCGTGTCTTGTTCAACATCTCCTTCTGGATGGGGCGATAAAGAACAGTTTCGTCGTCCAGCAGTTGAATGAAGTCTTTGTCAGAGCTGACGATGACCTTTTGCCAACCCTTGTGCTCGGGATGGTTGACAACATACGAAATGATGTCGTCTGCCTCTACATGATCGGAAACAAACTGTATCATTGGCATCTCGTTGAGATATTCAAACAGTCTCGTCTGTTGCCAAATCTTATTAGCAATTTCTTCATTCTCGGAGAGATTCCGAATAGTGCGATTAAGGCGGATAGGCTTGCGGCCTTCCTTGTAGCCCTTGTTAACACTCTTTCTCTTTTGAGAGCCGCCCGGGCCATCCCAACACACAACTATCTTGTCTGGTTTGATCTCCCTGACGAGACGATTGGTGATCTTCAAGAAACCCTTCAAACCACCAATGGGTTGTCCGTTTGAGGACAGGCTCGGGTCAACAATGTAAGCCCTGATAAACTGGTTCACAGCATCGAGGACAAGAAGTCTTTTCGCTTTCATATTTCCTTATTATAATGTTTTTTATTTTTCTTGTATAGAGTTAACTAAGATTAGATCTTCTTCCTCAAGCCACCTGACTGAAGCATTCTCAAAGAAGTAGACTACACAAATGTGGTGGCCGCTCCATGGCTCGATATCCATCACTATGCCTAAGCCCTTGACCGGATCGTAGGGTACTTTCAGGAACTCCTCGGCTCTTACAAGGTCGCCAATGTTTAGCAACCACCAGGCCCTCTCTTTTTTCCACGGTAGGACTTCGCTTTTTGTAGATGTTTATCAATTTTGTTGATGAGTTTTTCTTTCCACGGAGGTAGTTCGTCGCCAGCATTGGCGAGCAGCAACTCCAATATAAGGCGCAACTCTCTCTTTGAGAGAAATACCTTCCTTAAAAAAGGGGGAACCTTCCTGGATCCCGTATCGTCGTCGCTCATTCATAGAACCTCTCTTCTTCACCTTAAGTAGAACAGAGATCACAGTTTGATCCTGGAAATCTTTTTCCCACCCTCGGTATAAACGACCTTTTTTATCCCACAAAAGCGAAGGACTTCCTCACACATGGAACACGGCTTCGACATTCTGAATTCTCCCAGTCGGTTTGTCCTGCAAACATACATCGTCGCACCAGCAGTTATTGATCGATCGAGACCAAGGACCGCACCGAGTTCAGCATGGTGGGTGGCGTGGCCACAGTCCCTCACATTGCGGAACCTGTTTCCAAACTTCTTGTGTTGGTCCTTGTTGAAGGCTGTGTTAATGACGGAACCGCCCTTCACGAGGACGGCTCCGTGCTTGAAGGTATCATGCGCGCTTTGTTGAGATACGCGACGGGCCAAATTGAGATAATTTCTAATCTTGTTCGATACTCTCATATAACAAGAATACCAGGAAAAGACTAAGAAGTCAAGAAATTTCTAAGCAGTAGCTTCAATTTCAGTCTGCTCCTCTTCAAGAGCGTAGAAGTCGTCGGCCTTTCCGGTCTTGCTCTCAAACTTGAGGATGACTTCCTCGTCCATCAGTTGGAGTACTCGCTTGCGAAACTTCTCATCCTGCAGCTTGTCTAGCCAAGTTGCCTTCTGGAACTTTTCCACCTTTCCATCTTCGTAATGGAGACTGAACCATGCACCAGCATTCGTAAGATGCTCTGAGGACTTGATGGCCTCAAACCAGGACTCTTCGTCCTGAATGGCCACATCCTCACCACCCCACACAATCTTAAATGTGCAGACTCGCCCTTGCGTTCCGAATCGAGACTTCTCAATTTTAGCTTTCACCTCAGAACCAACTCGGAAACCCTTTTCATCAGTGATGAAGCTGGCCTTCGCCTTGCGGCCTGTTAGCCACACTCGCAAAGAATAAGAATAATTCAAAGCCTTACCACCAGGGGTGAAATACGGTGTCGTCATCGCCTCCGCAATGTTGGAAGTAATGTTGGTCTTCAATTGATTCAGAATCAATAGCGTCGAAGAACTATTTGCAATTGGCTGTACAAGCTTAGAGAGCCCTTTGGACAGAATCCTAGGCTTCACCGCCATGCTGGACAATGGATTAAAATCTCCTTCGATATCCGACTTGCTTGGGGTGAGAGCGAGGCTGTCCCAGATAAAAAGGAACTGGTTCCCCGTTCCGAGAAGTTCCTCGATATACTCCAACACAGCCTCAACACTTGTAGCTTGGACGTATAGGACGTTGTCCACGTCACAGCCGGCCTTTACAAGAAAAGAGGAGTCCAAGGCTGACTCGGAATCAAAGTAGACTACATCAATGCCCATCTTTTGAGCATTCGCCGCAATCTGCGACGCCATGTATGATTTACCAGTTGACTCCAAGCCGGCAATCTCTGCAATCTTTCCCATAGGAATTCCGGCATGCTTGCCGCGGGCGATGATCGAATCAAGCCAACGAGAACCTGTGGGGATCCACTCCTTCACATCTGTGGGATTGTCTTCGTTCAAGTTGTAGGCAACGCTTCCGCCTGCCTTCTTGTTGAGAAGCTTCCGCATTTCTGCAATGCTAATTTTTCCGTTGTCAGCCATTGATCGTTAGTTCTCCGATGCTGGTAGAAACGGTTGTGCTCCAACCAAGGAAGAGATCCTCAGGGCTTGTCATGATATTCTCCACCGTAGTGGTCACAGAGGCCTCAAATGTTAGGAACCCGCGCTTGTAATCATATTGTTCTAGAGTGGTATCTAAGAAACCAAGCTCGTAAAAATTCTCACCAATAGTCTGGGCGACAAAGGATTCGAAGCCGGAACCATCGCGCCCGTAATCCTCTAGAAAATCTTGACCACGCATATCGTTAATGGCCTCATTGTCAAACCCGCTCTGACAAATAACTCTGGCAACAGTGCTGGCAAAGTCGGTGTCGTTTAGCGCATTGTCGAAGTGACCGTCATAAGCGTGAATCACATCAGCGCCTGCCTCAAACCTGAGCGTGATCTCGAAATCATCGGCCAAGTCGGCCTCACGCAATTTATTCTGTAAACTCATCTTTCTCCTTTTAGAAATGTTGAGACATCTGTAACCCCATGCCTCCCTGCGGGTATTACGTCCTAACCCAATAACTCGTTAAATGCATCCTCTACCGAAGAGGGCTGCGTTGCGGTCGCAGTGGGACCCGAAGCGTACTTCGTGGTCTCGGACGACTGCGACTCTGCCGACTGGTCAGTAGACAGGAACTCATCCAGAAGCGTGCCAACCTCGGCGGCGGTCTTTCGCTCAAAGAGTTCATCAAAATTCGGAATCGAATCCAACCAGTCAGACGTGTTGGTCTCTTCCTCGGAGAGAAGAGAGGGTCGCCGGCGGGGCGTGATATCGGTCTTGGGGTAAGACGCGCCCGCGGGCTTGTCATACTTGATAACCAAATCGGTGCCGGCTTCGGGGTCAGTGATATCACCGTAGTCCGGATTGAGAACCAAGTTCAAGAGAGTCTGGTAAACCATCTTGCCGTAACCCCAAACCTGGACCCCCTTATCCTCTTGACCGCGAACGATCACGGGAGAGAAGAACCGTTGGCGAGCCATGAGGTTCTTGGCCATCTTGATGGACTCCTCGTCTCCCTCGTTAAAGAGGTTCCGAATGAAGGAATCTAGCGGATCATCTTCTCCGAAGTTCTTCTTCGGAGACAAGAAACCAGGGTTCTTGCCAACGTTGTAGTGGAAAAAGAATTCCTTGAAGGGATCGCCATCCTCAGTAGGTAGGATGCGAATCGTCGTGTCCGACCCTTCCTCGGGTCGCCAGAAGTTGCCACGGTTTCCGCCGCGACTTTCGAGGGCAGTCTTCTTGTCCCTCATTTTGTCCATATTAATAGCCATGTAGTTTTCTCCTTTTTTAAGCTAAAGTATGATTGGCCAATTTCCCAACCATCTGTGTAACAGTTTATCAAAAATAAGCTGCTTTGTCAAGAACTATTTACTC